>Ga0114931_10000422_pt1 | contig 50224 bp, 61 predicted proteins | sample 2SBtaG_FD_89579 | JGI IMG/M metagenome (GOLD analysis project Ga0114931, IMG submission 89579) | Deep subsurface microbial communities from Kolumbo volcano to uncover new lineages of life (NeLLi) - 2SBTROV14_V59a metaG | ecosystem: Environmental > Aquatic > Marine > Volcanic | place: Kolumbo... | reverse complement strand
TTCATCGATGAACATCAAAAAATTTTTCGGGAAGAAATCTATAAGGGTAAATGGCGGGGTGCCGGGTGCACGTCCGTCAAAATATCGTGAATAGTTTTCAATACCATTGCAATAGCCGGTTTCCTTTATCATCTCAATATCAAATTTCGTCCGTTGGGAAATTCGCTCGGCTTCTAGGGGTTTGTCTTGGCGTTTAAATTCTTTGACTCGTTTTTCTAAGTCCGATTCTATCTGTGCCAGGATTTCATCTAGATTTTCTTCGCTGGGCAAATAGTGCGTTGCTGGGTAGATGCTAATCTCGTCGTGAGAGGCGAGCGTTTTGTTGGTGGTCGTGTCAGCCTCTTCTATTTTTTCTATGTCGTCGCCAAAGAAATGGATTCGGTAGATAGTTTTTTCTGACACCGTAGGAAACAATTCGACCATATCGCCAAGAACGCGGAAGCGTCCGCGCCATAAATCGATTTGGTTTCGTTCATAATGTATATCGACAAGCTGACGCAAAAATTTTGATCGCTTAACTGTATCGCCTTTTTTTATGTCGACGCTTCGGGATTTGTATTCCGCTGGGTTTCCTAATCCATAAATCGCAGAAACGCTTGCAACGATAATGACGTCTTTACGCGAAAGCAGGCTCTGGGTTGAGGCGTGCCGGAGCCGTTCGATTTCATCATTAATTTGTGTTTCCTTTTCTATGTATGTGTCAGACCTTGGGATGTAGGCTTCAGGCTGGTAGTAGTCATAGTAGGAGACAAAATAATGGACAGCATTATGCGGAAAGAATTCCTCAAATTCCGACGCAAGCTGTGCGGCTAAGGTTTTGTTATGGGAAATAATAAGCGTCGGACGCTGCACGCGTTCGATGACGTTTGCCATGGTGAATGTTTTACCGGATCCAGTCACACCTAAAAGCGTCTGGTCGCGAAACTTGCTCTTTAGGCCTGAAACCAGCTGGCCAATAGCCTGCGGTTGATCCCCGGTCGGTTTGAATGAGGCGTGAAGTTTGAACTGCATTGGTACTATTCACTATATCAGATTGCGAGCCTTTCATCTTGACACTGGTGCTAAAATCGGCTATCTTTGGCTGATTTGTTTCCGAGATACATTTTTTTTGGAGAAAGGAGCGCACCCTTTGAAGGGATCACTGAAAAAGAAGAAATTCTGGGCAAAAGCCTTGGGGGCATGTCTCGGCGGAAATGGGACATTGGTCGGTGCAAGCGCAAATCTTGTTGTTGCAGGAATCGCAGAAAAATCAAGATATCATGTGCGCTTTAAGGATTTTTGAAACATGGCGCATCCGTTATGCTGTTAAGTGTTGTGATAGCTGCTGGGTATATTTGGGTGCGCTATCTCTAGCCCATGGCAAAAAAATCCCTTGCCATAGCATAAAATCATACCCCCCCTTTCATTGGCGGGGGTTTTTTGTATGATACATAATATGGTATATTCGTTCGCTCGTCTCACCCTTTTCCCTTTCATCCGTTTTTTTATACGTAAAACGATTGGAATTGAGCATGTGCCGATGCGCGGGCCCTATATAATCGCCTGTAAACATTACGCTTCGCTCGATGGCGCATTTATCGCCGCCGTTCTCATCCCCTATTTAAACCAGAAAATTTATTATGTCGCCAATGTTGCGCAATGGGGATGGTTCTGGGAAAAAGTAGTTTCAGAAAAATGGGCAGGCTGCATTCCTTTTTATAAAGATAATCCCGGGGCGTGCCTTGATATTGCGTCTGACTATTTGAAGAAGGGGCGGATCGTTGGAATTTTTCCTGAGGGGTTGCTTGAGCTGAAGGCAAAAGGCAAAAAAGCAAAAACTGGAACCGCAAGGCTAGCTATTTGGAATAAGGTGCCAATTTTGCCGATCGGACTGCGTCATGACATCACCATAAAATCCGCCGATGCCATGTATAAACGGCGGAACGCGATAAAAAATATTTTACTCAACCCGCATTCTCTAGAGATCCATATCGGCAAGCCCTTTACTCTAGAGGAATATTATGACCAACCAATGACAAAAGAGCTTTTAAATGAGGCAACGTTGAAGGTGATGGAACACATCGATCCATTAAGCGAATTACACACTGGAATTTCACAAGAGGCGACCTTCTGATACACTAGATATATGATTGGTCAGCTTACCGGGACTGTAACAGAAAAAGAGGGGCAACATCTCGTTATACATGTTGGTGGTGTCGGTTTTAATGTGTATGTTGCAGAAACAACTTTTGAGCGCGCACGGGAAAACAATCCTATTACGCTCTTTACGCACATGGTTGTCCGTGATGATCGGTTTGAATTATACGGATTTTTACGCAAGGCCGAGAAGTCCTTTTTTGAGCAATTATTGAAAGTACGTGACGTGGGACCAAAAAGCGCTCTGGCCATTCTTTCTCTTGGAAATTTAGCACAGGTGCAGCAGTCAATTATGAATAGCGACTCACAGGTTTTGATAAGTGTTCCGGGTATCGGCAAAAAAACAGCTGAACGCATTATTTTGGAACTGAAAGAAAAAGTGTTTGCTGTCGATGGTACGCCAAAGGAACCCGCTCCTCCTGCAGCGGATGTCATAGTAGCCGCCCTACAAAATTTAGGTTATTCCAACAAGGAAGCAAAGGAAGCTGTGCGTGAACTTCCCAAAGAATTAGAGAACGACGACGAACGGCTCCGTTGGGTGTTAAAACACATAGCGCAATAATGGAAATCCAGACAGTACAAAATCAGCAGAAATGGGAATCATGGCGCGGGAAAATTCCACTCGCTTCATTCTTGCAATCGTGGGCGTGGGGTGAATTTCAGGCTTCACAAGGTCATCGAATATTCCGTCACGCACTCTGCGAAGGCGACGACTGTTTTGTTCTTGCCCAGTGGATCGAAACTGCAAAGCAAGGAAGCTTTACGTATTGGTTCGCGCCGCGTGGACCGCTTTCAACAGTTGAACTGAAAGATCCGCATTATGTAGAGGTCATGAAAAAATTTTTGTTTGATTCTCCGCGCTATGGGGCAAAGGTAACACCCTTATTTTTGCGGATTGAGCCACCGATAGAATCCTGCTATGAATCAACTTGTTTGGTACTTAAAACAGATGTTGGGATGCGGAACATTCCGGCAATCCATCCGGCCGACACCCGGATACTTAAACTAGAGCAAGATGAAGGTATGCTGCTTGCAGCAATGCATCAAAAGACGCGATATAACATTCGGTTAGCCGAAAAGAAAGGTGTAGAAGTTGCGCGCGACCTTGCTTTCGTCGAGGACTTCATCAGACTTAATTACGAAACAACTGAACGAGACGGATTTCATTCACATGCAGACGATTACTATCGAGACATGGTAAATAGGCTTCCAGGTAATATGATTGATGTGTATGGTGCGCGTTATCAGGGAAAAGTGATCGCCGCAAATATTGTTATTCATGACGGCCTTATCACCACATATCTTCACGGTGCCTCGTCCTCTGAAGACCGGAGCGTTATGGCCCCGTATGCACTGCAATGGCGGCAAATTCAGGATGCATGCAAACGCGGGGACACGCGCTATGATTTTTGGGGTATTGCACCAAGTAGCCGCCCTTCCCCGAAAGCGCAGGCATGGGCTGGAATAACACGGTTTAAGAATGGATTTGGGGGAGTTGAAAAAAATTATGTGGGAACGTTTGACTTGCCAATTCGAAAGCTTTGGTATAGCCTCTATAGCGTAGTTCAGTCACTTCGTGGATAATCGAAATGGGCTTTTCAAGATTATTCACACACGATAATAAGACATCACATGGTTAAGCGTGTTGTTATTTCCGCAGCAGGGCGAGGGACTCGCATGAAGCACCTGTCGAAGGATAGGCCGAAGCACATGATAGAGGTGAATGGAGAACCTTTTTTGTATCATTTGTTGAGCAATTTAGAAGAGGCAGGCTACGATGATATTATCATCGTCATTGGGTATATGTCCCAGCATATTACTGACTACATTTCTCGTGGCCGGCATCCGCGCGTGCGATTAGTCCATCAATTTGAACGCATGGGCGAAGAGAAATATGGAACAGCAATGCCATTACTAGCGGTCAGACCAGAAGTTGGCGACGAAGATTTTGTTGCGGTGTATGGGGATAATTTGTATTCAGTTCGTGACCTAAAAAAATTTACTATTGACGATGACTATCAGTATGTCGCGGGCATACACCAAGATGATTTTTCAAAATACGGCGTGCTGCTTTACGATGATAATATGTTTTTAAAAGAGATAATTGAAAAACCGCAAACCGATGTCGGTTCAAAAATTATCAATACCGGGCTTATGAAGTTCACCAAAGATATTTTTCCTGCACTCGAGCGCGTTCAGCCAAATCCAGCGAACGGAGAATATTATCTCGTCGATGCGCTGACCGACTTAGCAAAAGACAAAAAAGTAAAAGTTACCCTTCTCGAGGATTATTGGCTGGATTTCGGAAAGCCAGAGGACGTCGAAACGCTATCTCGTTTTTTGGATGAGCATAAAGTACAATAAAAATGTGGCTATGCTTGTAGAATCATTATCAGGGGTACGGGGTATTTTTGGGACCGATTTGACCGAGGATGTTGTTCGTCGTTATGCTTGCGCATTCGCCGAGCGTTTGCTTTCACAAAAAGAACAAGGAGTCGCCATAGGATACGACACCCGTCCGTCTTCTGAAACAATTGCACAGTGGATGATTGAGGAATTTTTCCGAGCCGGACTAACTGACGTATATAATTGCAAGGTTGCTTCTACCGCGGCAATGCATTTAACGGCCGATGTTTTCAAGTGTGGCGGCGCAGTAATGATTACTGCTTCTCATAACGAGCCCGAATGGAATGGATTGAAATTTTTGCGTAAAGACGGCGCTCTGCTTTATCCAGAAGAAGCAGAGGAATTAATGAATGCATCAAAGAAGGCTACACCGGGAACGGGTGACGTCGATGTGGAATCAGCGCTTGATGTGTCACGACGCTTGCGTCAAGAATATGTACTTTTGTTGCTGCGTACCATCGGGGACGAGGCTAAACAGGCGCTGACTGAACTGCAGTTGCATATTTTAGTTGATGCAAACGGCGGTGCAGCAATTCCATACCTTAAAGATTTTTTTGATCATTTGAACGTGCACATGACCTTTAAGGGTTCTGAGGAAGGGAAGTTTTGGAGAACCGTTGAGCCGAAGGCGGAGTCGTTAGCGCCAATCGTTGATATGCTCGATATCGGAAAAGAAGATTTTGCTATCGCATTCGATTGTGACGCCGACCGTATGGAATTCGTCATGCCCAAGACATCCGCGTTTACTGAGCGTGGAACACCATTTGTTTCAGGGCAGTATGTGTTAGGGCTGGTTGTAAAAGCCGTACTTTCAGCGCTAGTAGATCCTATCAAGGCAACGGTTGTCACAAATAACGCAACAAGCAATTTAGTACAAGAGGTGGTTGATTCCTATAAAGCAAAATTAGAAGAAGTGGATGTGGGTGAAATTAATGTAGTGAAGCGCATGCAAGAAGTAGATAGCCCGGTCGGCGGCGAAGGGTCTTCTGCTGGAGGTATTATTCCGCCAATGGCAGGCCGTGACGGATTAATGACTCTTGCTGCCATTCTGCGGTATTTGGCTGAGTCCGGAAAAACTATCGATGAAGCGCTTTTGGATCTGCCGCGGTATATGACAATCGCCGGGAAAGTGGCCGTTGAACCGGACAAGGCACTGGCAGTGCGAAAACAATTGATCAAAGTTATGAAGAAAGAATGCAAAGATGTTAAGGTGTTTGGTGAAGACGGCGGGGTGAAATGTGTTCCAGAGGAAAAACAATTCGTGACTTTTCGCATGTCTAAAACCGAAGCAGGCGTCTATCGTGTCATTGCAGATGCCAAAGAAAAAGAAACTGCAGAAGCTCTGTACGCCCGCGGTAAGGACATGTTGCAGAAACTTTCAGACGAATCTTAGCCCTCATCGTTCAACGGATAGGACACAAGATTCCGGATCTTGTAATGTAGGTTCGATTCCTACTGAGGGCAGATGGCCCCGGATTTGTTTTATGGATGTGTATAGTATTGCGGTTTCCATATTATTTTCAGCAAAAGCGACATACCTGCGCCCCCGCAAGCGCACGAGCGATTGGAAAATTTTATCATAAGAAAAAATCAGAGCACGCGATTGAACGACGTGTTCTGGCGACAAAGAAATATGGGGACCAGCCGGGCTAACATGCTCAAGCTTTTTCGTTGGCTCGGGTTACAGTCCCACGTGAGATCCCATGGAACGATTGCAGACATTGAACAAGCCATTCGGCGCGGGCACCCGGTGTTAATTAGCTATCAGGTTTTGAAGTACGAGGAAGATTATTATGCAGTTGTAAAAGGGTACCCAGAAACGATGCTACATTTTAGCAATACATGTCAGGGTAAGAATTTCAGTCTTTCAAAAAAGGAATTTATACGACGATGGAAGAACCGGCGGTTACGTAAGAAATATATCGGTTGGATGGTTAAGGTTGCGGGTAAATAAAACGGAGGAACTTTGGGCTCCCCCGTGTAGTTAGTCGCCGAAGGCATCTTTTTGTTTGCGAACGCGCTCAATAAGCTTTTCGCGTTCTTTTAAAATTTGCTCCGGTGGTTTTCGTTTTATGATGCGTTCAATCCATTCAGGACCATTGGGCGTCATCAATCCAAGCGGAGTTTTATCGTATCTGGGCTTTGCAACAAGATGGAAATAACAATGATAGCCCTCTGGGAGTTCGCCAGCAATACAGTTGGTGTTCCGCTGGACGTACAGCCGGTCGAAGACTTTGAAGCCAAATTTTCGCTCCTTGTCTTTGAGCATCCGATCTGCCGCTTGCGGGCTCACCGCGTGTATGGTGATGACTTGTCCGTGGGGCCGATATAGATTGCCATTATACATGACCTGATAACATACAAGTGTTCGTTTTGCCATGTAAAAGGAGCTCCTTGCACTTTTGCAGGTGAACTTGCTATTGTAGGGGATGAGATAAAAAAGTCAAGGTAAACCAGTGGGGGGTGACTTGCTTGATTTTTTGGTATCCATTTGTTATTTTCAAGGAACCAATATGAATGCATCAGAGCCGATCAACCGTTTGCTTGAAGCGTACTGGAGGAGACCAATACAAGCACCCGAGAATCCCGAGGAACAGAAAATCAAAGTGCAGATGACCATCAGCCGTCTGGCTTTTGTCTATGAAAAAATTCGTAACGTCATCGACTATAAAGATGAGCACCTGATTCGTAAGAATGCCATTGAACGTATGCTTAAAAGGCGGCTGTATACTGAAGAGAAAAAAGAACATTTCGGAATGCTACTGGTGCATGAACTTATTCGAGCCGGCTATTTAAAGAATAATACACTTCCTGAGCATGTTATTTCCGATATTGATATAATTATTGAAAAATATCTTCGGACCCTTCTTGTGCTAGTTCCGAACCGGCTCACAAAAAAACGTCGCAGCGCCGCAAACTGGATTTTGTCTGTGTGCGCGACAGAAATTGAACATGCGCTGGTTCCCCAGATTAAACAGGATGCGCTCGTTGAAAGCATGTATTCAGTTTTGCGCCAAGACGTTGATTTAGCCAACGATATCAGTGATCCAACAGAACGAGATCTTCAGGTATATATTGCAATCCACCGGGCACTGATTAAATCCGATCTGCCGATCATTCGTTATCATTTGCTCAATTTTTATTTACCAGGATGGCTTGAAGGCGACCCGCGTTCGATAGAATATTTTACGAAAAACTTTGATGTCCTAAAAGATGCTATTGAGTATCAGGCCAATCATCCATTTGGAGACCGACTGTTTCGCTTCGTGAAACGGTTTTCGGTCCTTTTTGTCATTTTGTCTGATTTGCTCGAAAAGCATGGCAGCAATTTTCAGTATTTAATTCACAATCCTGAAGAATTCGAAAAGGAAATTCGAAAAGCGTGCGCGCTTCGCTATCGACGAGCTCAGGTACGCCTGCGACGCAGTTATGTCCGAACCATCATTTATGTTTTCTTCACAAAGATGCTTTTGGCGTTGTTACTGGAACTTCCGTATGAGATATATTTTCTTTCGGCTCGGAATTATACACCGCTTCTGATTAATATTATTTTCCACCCGTTTTTGATGTTTTTAATCGCCGTTTCCATTCGGCTGCCTTCAGAAAAAAATACAGATAAAATCGTTGAGCTTCTGCAAAAGATCGTACATGAAAATCCGCACGAAGGATTCCTCTACCGCAAGAAGAAGTCCTTCGCACGAAGTTCAATTATGGCAGCAGTCTTTAACGTCGTGTATGCCATAATGTTTTTAGTAACGTTTGGGGCAATCGTGTATGTACTAATCCTTTTGAACTTTAATATTGTTAGCATTTTACTGTTCTTATTCTTCTTATCAGTAATTAGTTTTTTTGGTATGAAGCTTCGATCGCAAGTGAAAGAGCTTATCATTATCGATCGGAAAGACAGTTTGATTTCGGCGCTCGTTGATTTCGTATCGTTGCCGATTTTACGGGTTGGTCAGTGGGTAGCAGCAAAGACACCGAAAGTTAACCTCTTTTTATTTATCCTGGATTTTATTATCGAAGCGCCGCTTAAGATGTTTATGGATGTTATTGAGGATTGGATTTCATTCCAGCGTGAAAAGAAAGAAGAAATTCTCTAAAGAAAAAAAGCCAAAATGAAAACCCCGCATGTCCATGCAGGGTTTTTGTGTTAAAAGAGTTCGTTTGGACTGTCCTCCGGTGACAGGAGTCGCTGCATGTCTTGGTAATACTCAAGTTGAGATACGGATCCCTCTTCGAGTACTACTGGCGTAATGTGCTCTTCGTTCGGACACTCACCAGTTTGGTCAGCGATGGTGTAACACTGAGGGCAGACAAATACTCTGCCACCATTCTTTTTTAGATCAAGCGAGGTCTGCTGTTCGCCTAGGCGGGAAGGGAGTGTGCGGTATCGTACTTTCGGTTGGGAACGCTTTTTCCGCCAGTCATTGAAAAGAATTCCAATGAGGCATATGCAGACAAATGCTATGATGCAAAAAAAAGAAAATGATGAATGATCGAGGAATTTTTCGGATACCAGTATGTCCATCGGTAGCCTCCTATGTAAAGAACGGGTTCATATCAACCTATCATAACTTGATTGTTTCGTCAAAAGTCGCTAGTGTGAAATGTACGTCATCTATGGTGGCCATAGTTTAACGGTAGAACTGCGGGTTGTGGTCCCGCCGGCGAGGGTTCAACTCCCTCTGGCCACCCCAGAAAAAATTGTTGCACCCGAAAGTAGTGGAGTAATTTTTTTATTGTGATTAGTTTGAGGGAAGCGAACGGGCAGAAGTGACCCTGAACTTGTTTCAGGGGAACGTCGACCCCGCACTGCGGGGACGCTACTCTGGACGAGATAGGCAAGATGCTAGGCGGATGAATAAAGTTAACCAAAGAGCGGTAACGCAAACGTCCCCCATAAGGAGGACTTTATCGTCAGAATTGAAATAGAGAGAGAAGTTCCGAGAGGCGGCCAAACCGACATTGTCATTGCGGTTGTCATCCGTCCAGTTGTTGACGTTGAGACCGTTAGAATCGAAGTTGCCGACGTTCACGCGGTTGCCGTTCGAGGTAACGACATTGCCTGCTTCCGTCCTTGTCACCGGACCTTGAGGTTTGCCTCCGCTTGTGGCGGACTACATCCTCTCTGTCCTGTATTTTATTCGGGAGCACTCCATATAACACGGAGACCTCCGCTGAAAGCAAGCAAGAAGTTCAATCTCCATCTTTGATCACACGCTACCGGACTTGAGTGGAGTAACGGTACTCTGGTGATGTCTCAATAAAGATGAGAAGCTCTGCGAGGCCAAACCGTGGCCTGACCTGCATTAGCAAAGCAAATATATTTTAGCAGATATTTAATAAAAAAATAGAGCCCCCGGTGCGAAAAAAAATCGCGCTGAAGGCTCAAGGAGACAAGAGGGACAACCCCTCTAGCTTTCAAGGTTTGGATACTTCCGAGAGGCGGCCACACCGACGACATCGTCACTACGGCCGTCACCCGCCCAGTCGTCGACGCTGAGGCCGTCAGAGTCGAAGTCACCGACGCTCACGCGGTAGCCGCTCGAAGCAACGTCCTGACACCGCACATAACGGTTGGAGTTCAGAAATGTGCCGTGCTTACGGTGGTAGAGTAGGTCTTTGGAAACCTCCTCAATAGCAAAGGGTGCTTCGTATTCGGTCGGGAGCATTGCTACCTGATCTTGGTAGGTTTTGCTCTCCGAATCGGGCACGATCAGGAGCGGCATCAGATACCAGCGAAAACCGCAGGTCGGATTGTTGGCGAACTTCTCGTCCTTGTACCAGCAATCCTGCGGGTACGAGTAGAAGCGGGGCTGACCACTACCTGGGTGGATTTCCTGCCATTTCATAATGGTCAGGGGTTTGCCCATATAGCGGTCAAGCCCGAGAAACGCCACGTGCGTCTCTCTGATGGTCTTGCCCTTGTGGAACGGGCAGGGGGAGCTCAGGATGTCTTCACCCCACGGGAACTCGGCGATGGCGCGGAGCTGCTTCTGGGAGAAATTGACTCCGTAGAGCGCCGACCAGTCCTCGATACCGAAGAAGTTTTTGCCCATTATGGCGCGGGCGAGCTTCTGGTGCACCGACCCCTCCAAACCGCCGCGAAGCATAAACTCCGCAACGCGCTTGGCGTAGGTATCCTCACCGCGAAGCCGGGCGAGATGATCGGGAGTAACCCCGTGCTTTTCAAGGGCACTCAATGTTGCGCCTACTTCTCCGAAACCAGCAGTCCACAGACCGCTCTTTGTTTGGTTTGTGCTACCCATAGCACGTACCTCCATTTGATTGTTCTTGTTCCGCTGCGCGAAACTCTGGAGATATTCCCCTGATTCGTCAGGGCGCGGTCTCGTATCTCGGAATTGAGACGAGCGTGCTGGTGGCTATGACAAGATAGCCCTCAATACGCTCGCCTCACAGCATTGTGTTTTCAAGTAGCAATTTAAAAATAACGGGTCCATAATAGCACATTTACGGAAAATGTCAAAGGTAAACGGGTTTAGGATGAAAATCCTAACGAGGTTATTATGCCCCTAACTCAAGTCCGGGATGTACAAGTACCTCACCTGACTCTGTAGTGCGGTTCTCATGTCTTTCACTATGTGACCAAGAGGAGTATTTGTCGCTGCCCCGGATCCTGACTCCCTCTGGCCACTCTGAGGTGTATGCCTATTACGACGGCGAAAACGAAAACCAGTCTCACGCGTGACGATTTTGATGTGGCGATCCGTCGGGAGTTTGAGCAGAATCTTCCGCTCGGGTACACTGACGCCATGAAAGAGTTTGTTGCCGATTTCACCAATGAGGTGACAGGAATCCAAAAACTCCGGCAAGGCAATAAAGAGTTGTTTGAAACTCAAGGGTCCGCGGCTTTTTACAGGCGCGGGGGGTTTTTATTGCATATCAAGTTCCACCACAGAAGGAAAATGATCGGAAATCAGTGGGTCAGTAACCGTGTATGTTCTGGAGATGGTGACCGGAAAATTAGCAAAGACGATGTCTGGCGTTCGGCTGGATCCATTTACTTTGTTAAATCTTTTTTGCGCGTAATAGGTGTTACTGTTAACTGTTAAGGCTGCGCGACCGGAAATGACACGGTAGCCTTTTGGTAGCGGCAACTGGTCATGGGAAAGATTAAAATCTCCAAAGAGTATTGTTGGGGTGGCTGGCAGCTTTCGAACGAGTTCCGTAATTTGCTGCTGCTGATAGTCAGTCATGTGCGATTTTCCCCCGAAGTACATGTGTGTATTTATGAGGGTTATTGAACCCCACATAGCCCTAAGCATCCCTTTTTTGGAAGGTATTTCCTTGTGCCAGGACGGCATAGTAAAGGGGGTGTACACAACCTCTGTCAGTGGTGTTCTGGAAATCCAAACCAAGCCAGAGGGATTAAATAACGCGTTTGGTTCGGCGTAGATGTGATAAGCAGGCAGCAGGCGTTGCAGCGCGGTAATATCGCGTCGTTGCCAGATTTCTTGCAGTGCGGCCAAATCGATATTCCGCGTGGAAATTATTTGGGCGCATAAGGCGAGCCTTTTTTTCTTATGGATTGAGAATGGCCAAGGCAGTCCCCATGCATTGATAGTCGCTATAGTGAGATTCATGATATGCTGTCTTTATAGTAATGTAGATTTGTATGCGCCTACAACGGTATATTGCTCTCTCAGGGTTTGCGTCACGCAGAAAAGCAGAAAGCTTGATTCAGGACGGTCGAGTTTCCGTGAACGGCCGTGTGGCGCACATTGGGGTATCTGTAGATGAGACGAAGGATGTGATAGAAATTGATGGGGTTGCTCTTCATCTCGTCGGCCAGTATCAGTATATCATGTTACATAAACCTCGTGGCTACGTGTCCACGAAGGCACGTTTTCACGGACAAAAATCCGTATATGATTTAGTTCCGCACGTAGAGAGTTTGGCGCTAGCCGGAAGACTGGATAAGGATTCTTCGGGCCTGCTGTTAATGACTAATGATGGAGATTTAATTTATCAACTGACGCACCCATCTTTTAATCATTCAAAAGTGTATGACACGTTGCTCGATCGGCCGATGTCCCCACAAGAAATGCAGCGGATCCAAAAGGGGATCCGTCTAGACGAGGGTATTGCACGCGTTGATGCGATCCGTCAGATTGGCAAGGCACGTTATCGGATAACGTTGCACCAGGGGTGGAAACGTCAAATTCGTAGAATGTTTTCTGCCATGGGTATTTCAGTCCAAGTCCTACAAAGGATCCGGTTGGGTAAGTTGTAGCTTGGTAATCTGCCGGCAAAAGCTCATCGTGCGGTTTCCCGAGACCAGATACTTTAGCTCTTGTATTTTTTTGGCGACTTTTGCATACTGTGTCCTATGCGCAATCTATTACATAAGGGGAAATCAGTCGCGAGTTGGGTATTGCCACCACAATCCATGTTGCTTGGACTTCTGATTGTTCTATGGTATGGAGGAAACGCCGTTCTTATTGTTTATATTGCGTACAAAATTGCTCATGCAGTTACGGTGAATTTTTTCTAGCAAGTCATATTGAGATTCCGCGCGCTTCACGGTATACTTGATTCATGAATAAAGCGGATAAAAAACTATTTTCCCGAGGTGACGCGGTTCCGGCATCGGGTATTTATGTGTGCGTTCCATGTGGATTTAAGCATTCATATTCCGAGGGTGATCATTTCAGGGAGTGTACATCCTGCATGGCAGGAACCACGGATGGCGATCAGGATTTTGTAGACGGTTTTGAGATGTGGGAGATGCTTGAAGAGAAATCGGAATAGTGTTACCTGCGCGATATGAGAAAAACATTGGTTCGATCCGAAGAGAATCGTTTTATCGCCGGTGTGTGTGGCGGTTTAGGTGATTATTTTGATATTGACGCGACAATATTTCGTGTTGTCTTTGTCGTGACGGCTTGCGTGGGAGGAAGCGGTATTTTGGTTTATCTATTGCTTTGGGTGATTATTCCAAACGCGTCAGCGGATGCAAACGACCCAAAATCACGAATAGCTGATTTTAAAAAAGAGGCCAGGGAATTTGTGGAATTTTCTGCAGAGGGAATGAAAAAAACCATCGAACAAGAAAAAAACTTTCGGGTATCACGAACCCGGAATGTTTTAGCTATCACGCTTATTATCATCGGCGGCATCATTATTTTGCATAACATTGTCCCGCACATATCGTTTCAGTATGCCTGGCCAGCGATTTTGATAGTGCTTGGTGTCTGGCTGTTGTGGCAGGCACAACCTGAGCGCGAAAAAGAAGAAGAGAACGAGAAGCCAAAAGATGACGAGGACATCAAAGATGATACTGCGCCAATTGACAAGAAATAGGTATGGAACAAAAAGATACAACAACACACTGGAGGATGGGGCGCGCTTTTGTTGGCGTCGTCTTGATCTTTTGCGGACTCGTTTATTTGGGCGTTAATCTCGGTATTTTTGATTGGAGCTTGTGGGCAAACATGTGGCGTCTATGGCCGCTGCTCTTCGTGGCTCTCGGCTTGTCAATGATAGCGAGACAGCGATGGTCTCGTTATATTGTATTTATTATTTTTGTCTTGGTTGCCATATTCGGACTATGGTTGTTGTGGAAGCAAAGCGAATTCCAGCAGCTTGGTTCAAATGATTCACAGGATATTACCATCCCCTATCATACTGAAACACAACTTGCAAAATTAAATGTAGATCTTCCTGCGGCGACTGTCCGACTTTCGGGTCCTGCCGACACCGATAAGTTGGTGACCGGAAGAGTCGAAACGCGAGGGCTGGAACACAATGTGACCATGACACAAGATGGGGGAATTCAGGCTGTGCAAATCCAGGGATCGGGACTGAGCGTGCCTTTCGTTGGTACGCAGGGTATGGTTGATTTGCAGCTTTCCGCGCGCGTTCCCTTTGCGATAAAAGTTAAAGTGGGGAAGGCGGACGCAACGCTTGATTTTACTTCATTGAACATTCAGAGTCTTGACGTAGAAAGTGGCGCTTCTTCAGTAAATATTTTTTTTGGCGATATCGCGAGCCGTGCTGATGCCACGATCCAGACGGGCGCGTCGAGTATCGCCATAACCGCACCGACTGGAACGGGGGTCCGCATGCATATCGCATCCGGCGTTACCTCAACGACGCTTGATAGTTTGGAAAAAGTTGATGAGCACACCTTCGCTTCGAAAGAGTACGAAAAGGCAGAAAAGCAAATTATGATTGATATTCAATCTGGTGTATCATCAGTAGTGTTCAGTTATCAATAAGCATATGATTGATTCCCATAACGAGCTTCCTGCGCAACGAGAATACTTGTTGCTTCCAAAAGCACATGTGCATTTATTTTTGCAGGTGGTTGTGTTAGCAGTTGGTATTCTTTTGCTCGCCGGCGGTATCATTCTACTTATCCTTGGTCATATCGGAAACGGCGGTTCAGTAGTCTTGGGTGTGGGGGGTGAAACTCTGGCGTTCGAACTGCTTTTTTTTCTTGCGTCGGGAATTTTAATGGGCATTGGCGTGACAACGTTGCTTGCATGGGCATTATGGAGGTACATGAAAAAATTTCGATATCGGCTCATGGTTTCGCTTGTAGTTAGTATTCTTGGTGTGGTAAGCGGTTTACTCGCTGTTGCCATATCTCATCCTGACGACGCATCCGGCTATACATTTTACTTTTTTGCTCTGACAGTTGGACTGTTATCGGGGCTGCTCTCGCTTTTCTATTTTTTTTCCGGTTTTTCAAAACATCTTTTTCAAAGCCCCTTTGATCCGGAGAGTTCTTCGTCTTGACAGGAGAGCCATCGATTGGTATCATAAATCAACTAATCCCCATAATTTAGATTATTTTTAATTCCACATCTATGACTGATGAGTTGAACTCAATGGATACCGACAAAAAGCGGAAAACGCAAGGAATGTTTGATAATGTTCCTTCGAAGTTTACATTTGTTTTTGGTTTAGTTATTGGCATCGCCGCATTTAGTTTGTTTGGTTACGTGTCCCTATTAACACGTGTTTCTGGTGATTCCACAAAAGCTGCAACCACTACTACGAATGTTGCCAAAAATGATGGCACAGTAGCTGGCGATACGGCTAACGGTACTAATACGAATAGTGCCCCGGTTTCAGTAAAGCCGGTATCCGACACAGACCACATGGAAGGAAACGCGAATGCGCCAGTAACGATAGTGGAATATTCAGATTATGAATGTCCATATTGCAAATCATTCCATACAACCCTAGGTCAGGTTAAGGATAAATATCCAAACGATGTAAAAATAGTGTTCCGACACTTCCCACTTTCATTCCACGCAAACGCAGAGAAGGAAGCAGAAGCCTCTGAATGTATTGCCGAGCTTGGCGGAAATGACGCGTTTTGGAGCTACACAGATAAAATTTATGAACGAACAACGTCAAATGGAACCGGATTCGCTCTCGCAGATTTAGGACCGCTAGCAAAAGAAATTGGCGTTGACCAGACGAAGTTCCAAAGTTGCCTCGATTCCGGAAAATATGTCAATAAGGTGAAGACTGACGAAAGTGAAGGAAGCGCGGCTGGGGTTTCCGGCACACCGACATCATTTGTACTTGATAAAGACGGAAATGTGGTCCAGACGATTCCAGGGGCGCTTCCATTCTCGCAGGTCGATAGCATTATCAGTCAAGCACTTGGTAATAGCTAATGCCGTTTCATGACAACAAAACAGCTCGTTCACCCTTGAGTGGGCTGTTTTTATTGACAGGTAAACTTGATATTGAGAAAATATAACAATGAAACGAACACTTATCGCCGCATCAATAGTTTTAGTTGTTGCATTTGTGGTAACCGGCTGCACAAAATCAGGCGTCCCATCTGGAAAATATGATACCTTTGCACAGTGTTTAACTGATAAAGGCGTTAAAATGTATGGGGCATATTGGTGCCCACACTGTAAAGATCAGAAGGAAGCCTTTGGGGATTCTTTTTCCAAGGTCAATTATATTGAGTGCGCGACAACCGGCAGTCCGAATGTTATGACACAGGCGTGCAAGGATGCGGGTATTGAGGGCTACCCAACGTGGGAATTTGCTGATGGGAGCCGTGTAACCGGATTTCAGGAAATGCAGACATTAGCAGATAAATCCGGCTGCGAACTCCCCGCGGATTCAACAAATAACTAATCATACATGAGAAAAACAGCTTTGCTTATTTTTTGTCTTTCTCTCTTGGGGGTTATTATTTCTTCCTACTCGCTGTATATACATATGCAGGAGACATCCTCCACATTTTGTAATATTAGCGCTACATTCAATTGCGATATTGTAAATAAGGGAATTTATTCAGAAATCGCCGGCATCCCGGTAGCGGCAATAGGCATTTTAGGATATGCAGTTCTCGCCGTAGGCGCGATGCTTATGCCGAGAAAGAAAATTTGGTTTACCTTGACAATGACCGCAGGCGTCGTTGGCCTCTTATTTGCGTTATACCTTACTTCAATAGAGGTGTTCGTCTTGAAGACCTATTGCGTGGTCTGCCTTTCATCACAAGCGGTTATATTATTGATTGTAATTTTGTTGTTGCTGTATTATCGTCGGCACGTACGGCGACCGGTTTTCTAGTAGATATATCAAAAAACTCCAGATTCTTCCGGAGTTTTTTGTTTGCGGAATTTATCGCGTTAGTTCTATATTCGTCACCGGTTCTTCGGTTGCTCCAATCGGCGCCGCAAGTGTTATGCGCCCGCCGACGAGCTGAATTGTGTAGCCAGTATCGTAGTCAGTACAGTCGGTATAGTGGTAGGTCGTGCTGTTCGATGGATCTGTTGGCATTGACGGAAGATATGTCGGCACCACCGATGTGCACAAGTTGTAGCCAGTCGAAGAAATTTCTGTCGCCGTAGCGGGGATCCCCGATGGGAAACTTCCGTTATTTTCTGCGGCATACTGATGAACTGCATTCAGGAGCGCATTGACGTCACTCCATCGTTGTGCGTCACGCGCCTGCCCATATTGGCGTGACGGGTTTACCGCGATAGCAACGATTGCTGCCAAAATCGCGATAATACCAATTACCACAAGCAGCTCGATAAGGGTAAATCCTTTTACGTGTTTGTGATTCATATCGCGAGGGGATTAATGATTGATATGCAATAAGTATACCAAGTTCCTGTTTTTCTTTCAATCAGTTGGAAAATTGTATAGACGCTGACGCAGAACCCGTTTTTGTGGCCGGATCATACGTGGCGCTGAGTATTTGGACGTCCCGCAAGGTGCCTCGGCCTTGCAGATGCTCATTTGCCAGCGCTTCCAGCGTAGCTTTGGAGACGGAAATTGCCGGCGCTACAATACTGACATTGACTTTGACCTGTGATGACTCTGTTCCGATCGCCGGTTCGGCATGAGTGGTGATTGTGTTTTGTTTTTCGAGCGGGACAATTTGATTGATCGCAGTTTGGTTTTCTGCAAATTCTTTTTTAAAGCGCGCCAGTAAAAGATCGGTGAGAGTCGTTTGGGCTTGTTGTATGTCGTGTTCGTCTACAATATGCACCGTATGTATACCTCCCGAAAAGTTTTCTTGGGTTTCGGCATAGGTATACTGCTGATTAAATTCGCTTAGTCCAGGAACAGAGAGTCGGACACCCTGAGAAATATCGCCTGACGCGCCTTCTTGATCAGCACGCGCCTGTACATCGATAGATCCGTTTGCAGGGATGACAATATCCTTTTGAATTCTAAAAATGAGTCCATCTGACGTAGAAAGCCGTGTATTTTTTACAAGCGGCCGTTCAAAGGATGAGGTGTTATACAGACGAACCATACCCTCGGCAAAGCCGGTTGTAGTGTCAATGCCGGTTGTTTGGACTGTTGTTTTTTCTTCTCCTGTTTTTTCTATATAGCTGATAGCTGGCACGATCACTGGGTTGGTAAGATCAATGCGAAAGGTTTCAATTGTATTGCTGCCATTTTGAAGGTCAGCGTTCGTTTGCGGGTTTGCTGGGGCAGGGGCCTTGAAGGAGTGATAAATGATTAACCCAGAAGCGACGACAAGTATGATCACGAGTATTCCCACAAGCCCGGCCGTAACCCGCTTTTTTATGTGAGTGAGGCTGGGAAACTGTGGCGTACTTTTTGCGGCAGGCAAGGCATCCAGCTCGATGAGCTCTCGACCGATAGTGTGTGAAACGGTGCGGAGAGCGCTTCCTATTGCATGAGCAAAGACGGGGACATCTCGGTTGGTTATGCCGCCCGTTTTAAAAACCTGTCCCAAAGTCCCGGGGGTTACGACCGCCTTGGCTTCCTGCTCTATAATCTCGCTCAGATGGGGCAGTAAAGAGCCTCCCCCAAAAACTCGAATGGCATGATGTGGTGCATTTTTTCCGGTGTTGACGAATTCCTGCGCCCGAGAGATACGTATGCTCACATCTTTTGCGTATCCTTTTACTGCCTGAGGAATTTTTTTGCCCGACAGTTTATACATTTTTGTTGATTTTTTGAGTGTTTCTGCTCCAACTGGAACATATTGAGAAAGTATCGGAAAACCATTTTGGATGGTAATGATGTGCGTTATCTCAGTTCCTATGTCTATGAGGGTGACAAGCTGCTGCGTTGTAACATGCGGGAGCACAAAGCGTGCCAGAGCGATACTATCCGGTTCAACATGATCAATTCGGATTCCTTCCTCGGTAAGTAATTGCTCGTACGGCTGAAGTACACGTGAATCGATCGCATAGGCAAATACAATATGCTGATTTACTGTTTCCTTAATAGCGAAAATACGCTGAAATTTTTCTGAGAAAGGGACATGCTTTTTTGCCTCTTCGTGAATCAGTGCGTGAAGCTGCTGCGGGTTGCTCTGGAGGCTTTGAGTGATGGTAAATGGAAAAACCAGCTGTTCAGTAATTGATAAGGTGATGTGTATAATATCTTTTTCTTGCACGCCAGCCTGTGCGCGAATGCTGCGAATTGCACGACGAAAAGCAGCATCATCTTTAATCTGCCCGTTAACAATTGTCCCCGGCGCAAGTTCAGCGCGAGCTTTGGCTACGATAGCTACCGGGGAAGTAGCTGGATCCAGTTTCACCAGTTCGATAGAACGGTCGTTGATGTTGCAACCTATGTGGGAATGTTTTTGAAACAAAGAAAACATATGTTAGGGTAATTCTTGAAAATGTGAAGGGGAAATTGTTCCTGCAGTAGACGTGTAAGTCAGTTGAAATCGTTTAGTGATATCTCGAGTGTGAGCTTCTGCAGTAATCATAATGGAGTTTTTCTGTTTTGTAACGTGAATCGTGCAGGTGCCATCTGGTAGAGCGACATTGCTGCCAGCGTACGTATTGCTTCGCGCGTATTGATAGGCACCTTCTTGCAAGCAGGATTGGGCAAGTTCACGCGCCTGGATGCGTTGCGCGTCTATCATCGTATCATCAAAATGTGAGCGTAACTGCGCATGCAAAACCAATCCAACTGCCAGCAAAATTGAGCAGATAACGAGGACACTTGTTAGTGTGGCAAACCCATTATGGCGCATAGTCTTTGAGCTCAAATGTTAATGGGATAGACGTCTCGGTGTCGGGCAAACCGAATCCAACATGCGAAGAAAAAGTGATCGTGAGCCCGAGGTGCGTGCTTACTCCTTGGGATTGATTGGTGAATATTGCAGATGTCACTCGTACGCCTGATGCGTGAAGAGCCTCGGGTGCTGTTGCACCCTTTTGTATAAGTAGTTGGCCTTGGCGCACTGAAAAGCGTATCGGATCCTCTGCAGTGTTTTGTGTATGCAGAGAAACCGTGCTGCCAGGCAAGGTTGCAAGGTTTATTCCGAACATGCTCGCGGGATCAATGCTATATGCCGCCTCTACGGTTTTTTGCAGTCTTGCGCTCAATGTTATTATCTCGCGTTGCTCAAAGCTTAACGTACGTGATTGCCTGTAGGTAGCAAATGTTGAATAGACGAATCCAGCAAGTGCGAGTAAGAACACCGTGCTGACACCAATGTACATCAGCAGTTCAATAAGAGTAAATCCTTTTCTGTGCGGCATGTTATTCATAGTAAATGCGGATATCTTCAAAACTCGGGGAAATCGTCTGAGTGCCAGTCAGCTCAACACGGTATTGCACGTATCGATAATGAGCGATAGTAGCGGGCACGGCAATGGTATCTGTTTGTGAAAAAAACGTAGCACTAGTACCGTCTGGCCCGAACCACTGAGCACTGTTTATTTGATGTTTCTTCTTCGCAACACGAATTTGTACACGTACGCTTGTCTGTGCTGGGGTAGTCGCCTGCCACTCAATTTGCCGTAAGATATTTTTTGCTTTAGGAAGACGAAAACGAGACGAGATATACCTACCTTTGGTACGACCACTGCGAAGCGTTATTTCTCCATCTCCGATTGTGGTGACAACAGTATTGCGCAGCGTGCCATCAGAAAAGTCACGTTGTGTAGTTTCTTCCCAATAGGCAAGCGATTGAGAGTTGTTTCGTACAAACAATAATGAAGAATCGAAAAGTGCTGTGCCGGTTGAGGCCCGCGATACTGTGAGATGAATTGTTTTGCTATTTTGATCCGCTGTTCCGGTCGTGCTGATGTTGCCCTGCGCATCCCGTAGGGCGTAGGCGATAGCAACGGTTGTTGTGAGGTCGTTGCTCGTGTTTGGGCTTGAGGTAAGCACCCAGTGGTTGTTTTGCATCTCTACGCCATGTATGCCGACAGGAAGCGCGTCCCAGCCGGTGTTAGCAATGCTGTGGATCGCTTCGGTGGTGTTTTGGAGTGCCAGTACGCTGAGGAGTTGAAACTGTTGCGCTCGTACGGTTCGAGATGAGTCAACTGCCAAAAGCGATAGCGCACTAACAAAAATAATAAACAATCCCAGTGCGAGAACGATTTCAATCAGATATTGGCCTTGTTGGTGAGTCCTCATAGCGCTGTCGGATTAACATCAAGCGTTCCATTCTTTCTGATAGTTATATTCGATTGGCGGTTTCCATTTATTACGGTAAGCATGCCTGAGGTATCGACGGTTCCCGAAGGACGAGTAAAGGTATAGATGGTTTTGTTATTCCAATTGATGGTTGTGCCCGACGGCAACGCAACTGTCTCAACACTGTGGCTAGCCGTATCGCGCAGGGTTACTGTTCCTATAGATGTTTGTTCGACGACCCAATCAGAACCAGAAAGTGAGGACAGGGCATTCCGTTCAGCTTCCCCAAAAAGTTCTGTAATCGTTGCAATAGCTTCGCTGTGGTGCGAGATGGCGAGCCATGAGGTATAGAGCGTGGTTCCTCCTGCGGCGAGCAACACAAAAATACCTATAGCAACCAGAGTCTCGATAAGGGTGAACGCGGGTTTAGAATGCACTGAGGGAACCGGTGAATTGGTAGATGGGGAGGATGATGGCAATCGCGAGGAGCGCGACCGCGACACCGACCACAACCAGCAAAATCGGTTCGAGAAGTGAGGAGACATTTTTTGAGGTGTAATCAATGTTTCGTTCGTAATACGTTCCAATATACATTAATGTCTGCTCAAGGGATCCTGAGGTTTCCGCTATTTCGATAAGTTTTACTGACACGCGAGGGAAGATGGGAAATTCTTTCATGCTGCCTGCCAATAACTCTCCTGATGCGACATTTTCTTGTATATGCTTGAGAATATTTTTCATATAGAGCGTCGTCATAGCTTCTGATGCCGAGGAAAGCGCTTCAGTAATCGGGATGCCACTTTTTATCATGAAAGCAAGAATATGGAATAGCCGTGCGAGCATGAACTCCTTATATGCTTTGGTCACGCCGGGTACATGAAAGAGGATTGCTTCACGCAGACGCGCGATTAGCGTGACGCGTTTTATTGATTGGAAAAGAATCGCCAACACAATGACTGCAGCGATGAGAATAAACCCCCATGAGCGGAACCAGTTCATAATCGACAGAAGAGCTCGGGTGATTCCAGGAAGTGTGGTATGAAAATCTGCAAATAGCGCTTGAAGTTTCGGAAATATGAAGAAGGAAAAAATTGTTGCATATACAATAATAATGCTTACTAAAATTGCAGGGTAGATGAGCACGCCACGGATTTTTTTTGTGATATCACTGTCGCGTTCATACTGCGCGGCAAGATAGGTAAGGGTTTCCTCAAGCTTCCCGCTATCTTCACCAATACGCACAAAGCGGATGAACAACTGGCCAAATGACCGCAGGTGTTTTTCCATGGCATCGCTTAAGCGGATTCCTGATTGAACGTCCTGAGAGACCGCTTTAAGCACTGCACGTGTTTTTGCTTCTTTTGGTTGGTTTGATAAAAATTCTACCGATTCCGCAATGCCTATACCCGATTGAATAAGCAGACTGAGGTTGCGGGCAATAAATGCGCGGTCTAAAAGTGATAATTTTGGTCCCCCTATTCTTTTCATGTGTATGTTGCCTTTACAACTTCCTCAATTGAGGTAAGCCCGGCGAGCGCCTTCTGCAGTCCGTCAAAGTACATTGAGTGCATGGAAGCTTTGCGGGCGGCTTTGCGGATTTCATCCGCGTTCGCGCGGTTCATAATAAGTGATTTTATTTCTTCATTGACGACCAAAATTTCAAAAATACCGATGTGCCCTTCATATCCGTTTTCATGTGGTGGAAGCAGTTCTTTTGGTTTAAAAAGCCGCATGCGCGACGGATTGAGATGCAGCTGCGTTTTTTCTTGGGGCGTAAGTCCCGCAAGCAGGCGGTTGGATTCTTTTGCGGAAAGCAAATAGCTCTCCATATAAGAGGTATGAAGCCGGCGGACTAATCGTTGAGCAATAATCACATTGACCGTTGAGGTAATCTGGAAAGCCTCAATTCCCATATCTAAAAGTCGGGGTAATGCCGTTGCCGCATCGTTTGTGTGTAATGTTGATAGAACTAAATGTCCGGTCATAGCCGCATTAATAGCTATGCCCGCAGTTTCTTTGTCTCGAATTTCTCCGACCATGATAATATCTGGATCTTGGCGTAAGATCGCCTTAAGTCCTTGCGCAAACGTGAGGTTTGTTTTTGGATTCACTTGGATTTGATTGACCCCGTCGATGTCATATTCGACCGGATCTTCAATAGTAGAGATATTGACGTTTCGAATGTTGAGTTTTTTCACGATAGAATAAAGCGTCGATGTTTTTCCCGCACCAGTCGGCCCCGTTGCGAGGATCATGCCATAGGGACGTTTCATATTGTCGGTGATAACGGCAAAATCCTTTTCGGTAAACCCGAGTTCTTCGATACTGAAATTTCGTGTCTGTTCAGAAAGAATACGCATGACGATTTTTTCGCCTGCCGTGATTGGAACTATAGAAACACGGATATCGGCCGACTGCTCTTCGAATGTATATTGAAATTTTCCATCCTGAGCGCTGCGGTGTTCGTCAGTCCGGAGTTTAGAAAGTACTTTGACGCGAGACGTTATTTCATCAAGTAAATCCCGTGAGAAACTCGCGACATCATGAAGCTCGCCATCTATGCGGAATCGAAGCATCACATCAGCTTCTTGCGGTTCTATGTGGATATCAGAGGCGCGATTTGTGAACGCGTACTGAATGATGATATCTAAAAGTTGTACGATGCGCTCACTGTCACTTTGTGCTGCACGTAATTCTTCGTTGAGGTCTGCCTGAAGTTTTGTGCGGTATAACCCGAGTGTATCACGGATATTTTCTCGTGTAGCGAAATAGACTGTCGCTTCTTTTCCGGTTAATTTTTCAATGGAAGCAACCATGTCCGTACGTGAAGGATCTGCAAGTGCTACAGAAATAAATTGATCATCTTGCCGGAATGGAATAACCATCTGGCTGCGCGCAACAACCTCCGGGATTATTCGTAATGTTGTATCGGCAATCGTTCTTTTTTTTAAATCAATAAACGGCACGCCGTAGGCATCGGCAATAAGTTGCCCTAAGACATCATCAGGAATACTTTGCGTGGCGCGTACGGCGTCATACACCTCTACTTTTTTTGCGGATGCGTATTTTTTTACCGCCTCTGCCTGCTCTTTGTTGAGGAGATCTGCTCGGAGCAATAAGTTGAGTAGTTGTATTTTTTTCATTTGGTTAACTCTTTCACTTTATTGACAATGTCATTCAGTGAAACATTGGATTTAATCAAATACTCTTTTACGTCAAATGCAGCAACCCGTTTTTTATCAATGTCTTGACCTAAATTAGAAAGGATGACCACAGGCACTTTCTTTTTTCCTCTGTCAAGTTTTTTGAGGTCAGATAAAAAGTCAAAACCGTCACGTCCAGGCAAGATAAGGTCTAAAAGGATAAGATTCGGTTTTTGGTTTGAGAATTTTCTTACCGCTTCGTCGATACTGATTGCAATATCCACCGTGAATCCACTTTGTGTCAGTTTGTTTGAGTAGATTTTGACCAGATATCGGTCGTCTTCAACTAGCAGGATTCGTTTTGCCATAGCAAGTTATTTTATGGGGAGGGCAATAGTTACGTCAGTTCCTTTTCCTTCTTTTGAAGTAAAGGTAATATCGCCTTTTAGCGCCGCAACATACTGTTGCGTTATATAGAGGCCGAGTCCGCTTCCCGCAATACTGCGGTGGATGATGTTTTTGCCACGGAAGAATTTTGTAAAAACCTGATCTTGCTGATCTTTTGGAATGCCAATCCCTGCGTCTGAGACCGTGATATGAACATGAGATCCTTCACTATTCAGGCGAAGGGTGATGGTGCCGGAGCCGAGCGTATATTTTATTGAGTTTTGGATGATATTGGTTAGAGCGTTGCGCAGAAGTTGTTCGTCGGTCTGTATGGTGATTTCTTTTTTTGGCAAGTCCAATGCAAATTCACTGTTTGTTGCTTTTGCGTAGTGAGCAAGTTGTTTTGCAATGCTTTTTAAAAATCCTGCGAGCGCAACTGGTTTTGGTCGCGCCTTAATATCTTTGGTTTTTTGCGACAAAATATCCATGTATCGGTTCACTAAATCGATCATGTTAGCATTGATCTGGCCGGCTTCAGTAAGGTACTCTTTTTGTCCCTCAGAAAGTTTCCCCATATCTTCGTTTTGGAGTGCCTCAAGATAGCCACGAAGAATTGATAGTGGTGTGCGGAGCTGGTGCGAGATGATTGAAATGAATTGTTCCCTCCGTTCCTCTTCTTGTGTTGGTGTGCGTTTGCGCTTGCTGGATTGCATAAATGCGAGATTAAAGTACAGAACAAATGCGAGTAGACTAGTGTGGATATTCGTACTAATATCCGGTTTCTAAAAAGAAGTTAGCGCATTTACCATACCAATTTTGGGGGGTTTTGTAAACGGAAGGTTTGACACAGGTGAAAAAAAATGCTACAATAAACACGTAAAATAAAAATAAAAAATATGTTTATCCAACGACAGTCAGAAACCTTTTTGCCAGATGAGGCAGTGCGAGAAATTTTTGCCCAATCTATATATGCAAGTTTTCGACCATCCTACCCATACCGGGATAAAATAAGGCGATGGTTCTTATTGTCATTGACACCACATTCTTATGATGACGACAGATCAACTTTTTAAAAACGCGGTAGACAAAGGGGCGTCAGACCTTCATCTTGTAGTTGGAAAACCCCCGATTTTGCGTATAGATGGCGTTTTGCAGCCCGTTGAGAAAGAGGCGGTCTTGGATGCCAAACATATTCTCGATCACATCAACAATATTTTGAATGATAAGCAGAAGCAGCTGTATGAAGCTGAGCGCGAAATGGATACCTCATATTCTATCGATGGAGGCAATCGTTTTCGTGTGAACTGCCATTGGGAGCGTGGGAATCCAGGCATGGTAGCCCGTATTATTAGCCCGCAGATCCCGTCCCTTGAGGATTTATCTATGCCGGATGTCGTTTATAATCTCATGCGCCTGAAGCAGGGGCTCATTTTATTGACTGGCCCGACAGGATCCGGTAAATCAACGTCTCTTGCAGCCATGATTGAGCTTGTTAATCAGGAACGCGCAGAAAATATCATTACACTTGAAGATCCAATTGAATTTATTTATACCCCAGCAAAAAGTATCATCAAGCAGCGCCAGTTAGGGACTGACATGCTTTCTTTTGCACAAGCGTTAAAGCACGTTTTGCGCCAGGATCCGAATGTTATTCTTGTTGGTGAGATGCGCGACCTTGAAACCATTGCCGCCACTATTACTTTGGCTGAAACTGGACACTTGGTGCTTGCAACGTTGCATACGTTTAATGCCGCGCAGACGGTTGACCGTATTATTGACGTGTTCCCGCCATATCAGCAGAATCAAGTTCGTCTCCAGTTGTCGTTGTTCTTAAAGGGGGTTATCTCCCAGCAATTGCTGCCACGGAAAACAGGCGGACGCATAGCTTCACGTGAGGTTATGATTAATACCGCGGCTATCTCTAACTTGATTCGCGAAAATAAAATCGCGCAAATTAAGACCGTCATTCAAACATCGGCACATGAAGGTATGATGACGATGGATCAAGATTTGAAACGTCTTGTTGATGCTAACGAAGTTGAAAAAGATGTTGCCAGTTTATATATGATGAACCCGGAAGTACTTGATGAATAAATAACCTGAACAAAAAAGAACCGCCACCGGATTGCCCCGTGTGGCGGTTTTTGTTTCCCTGTTGAAAGATCAGCGATCGATGAAGAGGTGTGCGCCTCCCCAGTCGATGATGATGGACACCCAACTATATCCGCCGCCGAACACGATAACTTGGACGCGTTTGCCGGGCACGATGACGCCGTGCTCCCGAGCTTCGTATAACGAAACCGGAATGTTTGCGGAAGTCAGATTACCGGTGTGGTCGATGGTGCAGTAGCAGATGATGTGGTGTTTGTCCTGCGGTTCATTTGGAATACGCTTAAGGATTTCTTTCACGTTTTCCTGATTGGCAATCCAGATAACGCAATCAGGGCACTGTTTGTGGAGTCGCGCAACTACAGCCTCTGTCATGCGGTGGTTTGCCTGATGGAGGATGAGCACATCTATGTCGCGCAGCGAAAGCCCCGCATAATCCAGCGCATCTGGGATAACACGCCTGCTGACAAGCGGCACGAGTGTTTTGTAGACAAAGTTGCCGTTCATAAACATGAGGTGCGCATCAATCAGTGGGTTCAGATGTTCGGGGGTAATTGGCGTGTGAGCCCCACCTGCTCGGTTTATAATCGCCTGTTCGTATTCTCCATCTTTGCCACCATCGACGCCGGCAAAGACGCGCTGAGGTTGGATCCACGTTTCAGTTTCGGGGCATGCTTCGAGGGCGATTGCGCCGGCTCCGTCGCCTAAAATCACGAATGGAGATCGGCGGTTTTTGCTCATAGTGCGGCTCATAGTGTCCGCACCATGTACAATGCCGCGCTGAGCATAACCCGCCTGAATAAGTGCGGTGCCCAAGAGTAGCCCTTCTCCGAAGCTGGAGCATGCTTGGGTGACGTCTGCGGAAAAATATCTTCGCAATTTTTTTTCGTCACCGACGTATGTTTCGCGACTGATTCCCATTTTTCGGCTGACGATGATATTGGTCGGAGGGGTAGTGAAGTAGTCGGGTGATACAGTGCACACGATTGAGAATTCAGGTTGTTTCCCTATAGCTTCTCCGTACGCATCATCGAGCGCGTTGTGTCCGGCTTTTGTCGCGAGGTCACTCGTGGTTTCGTCGGATTCTGCGAATGGACGGGTTTTAACCCCGACGCGTTTCTCGATCCACGGACCATTTGTCTCGAATTCCTTTGCACGTTCCGGAGTGAGCATTACCCCTTCAGGAAGTTCGGCGATGATGTGATCCTTTTGCTCGCTAAGCATTTGCGCTACTTGGTCGTTCGTATACGAGCGGCGTGGAAGCTCAATGCCAATACCGGCGATTTTGACGCCTTTCATAGGTTTTTCCTTTCAAGTTTCGGTTTTGTTCGGTTTTCATCTAGCTTAAAGCAGCGGGCATTTCTAGTCAATTTTTCACAAGATTTGTCTAAAATGCTATACTATTAAAGTAAGTACTGACGGAGTTACCTATGCATATTCCAGACGGTTTTCTCAACGGCAATGTTTCCGGGCCAATGCTCGCCGGGGGGTTTGGATTTTTAGGATATGCGTTCAACCGTGTTCGAAAATCATTGAAACGCCGGGTAAAAGTGAAGGGCCTTGCGACATTTCCTCCGACCGACGCCGGCGTGGAAACTTCAAGCGAGTTTACGCATGAAAGCAAACAAAAAATGCTCCGCATGGCAACGGTGGGTGCGCTCATTTTTGCTTTTCAGATGATGAATTTTCCTGTCGCGCAAGGGACAAGCGGTCATATACTTGGCGGTGTGTTTGCCGCGCTTGTGCTTGGGCCCTTTGAGGGTTTGTTGGTGATTGGAATTATTTTAGCCGTACAAGCAGCCCTGTTCGGCGATGGAGGTATTATTGCCTTCGGCGCGAACGTCATTAATATGGGCGTTATCGGAACATTAGGCGGGTGGTATCTATTCCGTTTCATGAAATTCATTCGCCCATTGTATCTGCGTATCGCTTTTGTGTCGTGGCTGACAGTCGTGATTGCCGCAGCCGCGGCATCGGTCGAACTTGCACTTTCCGGTACAGCTGCACTCGGTGACGTGTTGCTTGCAATGGTTTCTGTCCATGCGCTTATAGGAATAGGTGAGGCATTGCTTACTGTTGGGGGTATTGCGTATCTTCGGAAACAAAAGCAGCCAATCAAAATTTTTTCTTCGCAAAATGCGTAAATTTTCTTTGTGGTGGCGGGCATTGATAGTCGCTCTTTTGGTGGGGGGCGTGTTTTCATTGTTCGCTTCTCAGTCGCCAGATGGGTTGGAGCGCGTGGCAATCAATCATGGATTTATGGGACAGGCGACTCATCTATTTGATAGCGTCATTTCGAATTATTCATTTTCCTGGTTCCCACATGCGGCATTGACACAGACTCTCGTAAGATTTTTTGGCACAGTACTTGTGTTTGGTTTACTGTATGGAATCGCATGGTTTCTCAATCGTAAACAGAAGGAGTCATAAAAAAACTATACGAATCATCCAAAGATGGCTCGCAACGTTTTGCGCCGTGGGGGAATCCCTCTCGCCCGTCGCTCCACAATGTCTCTAATATAAGTTACGCTCCTCCTTCGAGGCCTGGGTCTCTCACTAACTGCCACTGGGCAGTTATTTCGAGTACCCTTCGATTCCCTCAAAAAATATTACACACCACCAAAGTGATGTGCAATATTTTGCGCCGTGGGGGAATCGAACCCTCAACCTTGGGCTTAAGAGGCCCCTGCTCTACCAGTTGAGCTAACGGCGCATATATACACCAGGCTATATGATACTTGATACCTTAACGTATAAGAATTTTTAGTGCAAGCTATTGTGTTTGATTTGTGTAACAACTAGAAAGGTGAAGAAAGGTGTCGATTGGATGTCGCTGGAAACAGATCGATAGGTCAATGAGGATTTTCACAGCGATGATAATGAGCGCAATGATGATATGCAAAGCAATGGCAATACCTATTTCGATTTTTCCAATAAAGGCTGCATTTTCTTCGGCGAATTCTGAGATTTTACCGCCTTGCCCACCCATTTTTGCCATTGCCCACTCCGTGCCAATTTTACAAAATTTTTCTGATTTCATCATGCGGGCAATCATATGAATATCAATATAAATCAACGACAAGCCAAACGTCGGGATGAGTGCAAACCACGCCCAGGTAAGGGCTTTTGCAGAAAGCATTTGCGCTGCGGTGTTCATCGTATCTGTAACGACGCCGGCAACATTCCCTTGAAGTGCTTTTTGTTTTTCCATTCGGAGTTTTCGTGCGAGGTCCATATATGGCATGCCCGTGGAATCTCCTAAGCCTGCGCCTTTAGCTTCTTTCAAGCCAGATTTTGCTTTTTTACTTGTTTCCGCGACTCGCTTGCCCATTTTCCCTGTCGCTTTTGCGCCTTTTTCCACTCCTTTGCTTGTCGCTTCTCCAATTGCGCCTCCGGCAACCATCGTACCCCCAGCAACCATCATGGGGACACCAGCAATCGCGCCGAGACCCGTTGAACTTAATTCGGCGCCAGCACGAGTCATGGCTTGTCCGCCCTGTTTAACTCCCTTGCTGAGCATCTCAGTTCCTTTGGCAGTTACTTCTACCCCTTTTGATACTCCCTGGACAGTTCGTCCGCCTACTTGACCTGCAGTCGCAAGGCGCTCGGTAGCTTTTGTGGGATCCTTGGATTGACCACCTTGTTGGTTTTGTCGCTGTTGATTCTGGTTTTGTTGTTCTGCTTGCACAGCCTGCTCTTGTCTTTGGTTTTCTTGCTCCGCTGCTTGTTGTTCCTGATTTTGTTGAGCTTGTGCCTGTTGCTGTGATTCTTGCTCCTTGTCATTTCCTGTTGCCGTTGTTCTGCTTGCCGCGCGGCGTTGTATTGATGGGTACGTAATTGTTGATCTTCGTTAAACTGCATTTGTTGTGCTTGTTCATCTGCGGGCCTTTGGTCATATTGCTGAGTAACGCCTTGTTGCGGTGGCGGAGGGACATCTTGATTGTTTTTGGGCGCGGACCCTGCTCCCGTTAAGGCAGCTCCCGTCATGGCGGTGCGGTCGGCTTTTCCGACTCGGCCTTTGGTAATACGAGAAAGTAGTCTCTCTTTTTTGTTTTGGGGTTTTTCGGTGTTCGTCTTTTCTTGCCTTCTCGCTGTCTCTTTTTGCGCTTTTTTACGCGCAGCAGATCGCGCCATTTCAAATTGGCGTTGATTGCGTGCTTCAATTGGCGTTAATTGGTCGTTGGGCATATACAATATCGTATACATACAGTATACGTGGTTTTTTACGGATCGAAAAATAATTTAGAAGAGATTGAAGAGTTTTCCTATAAAGAGGGCATAGGCCATAATATACATGGCGCCTTCCCATAAATGAATACGTTTTGAAATTCCAGAGATGACAAAAAGAAGTGTTGAAATAATAAGCGCAGGAATCCCGATTCGGAAGGTTGTTTCATCAATGGAAAGTGAATGGAAGAGGGCGGGGATACCCACCACAACTAATATATTAAAGACGTTTGATCCGAAAATATTTCCGAGCGCGACATCACTTTTTCCTTTCATGGCGGCCCGTATCGATATCATAAGTTCCGGCAAAGAAGTTCCGAATGCGACGGCGCTGACTGCGATGACGCCAGTCGCGATATTGAGGATTTCGGAAAGTTTAACCAGTGACGTGATAAGATATTGCGCTCCCAGAATAAGTCCGGCAATTCCGATAATTAACCAGAGGATTTCTTTGCCCCCTATTTTTCTTACGCGTTGAGTGAGCGAGTCAAAAACCGTCATAATATTAAATCCGCAGAGGCGCCTAAAGAGCGGAGGCGCTGCTTTCGTGTCATCGCTATGCAATATTGTGTATGCCATGTATATGGAGTAAGCGAGCAGCAGAATAAGCGCCTCGGTAAAATCAATGTGGCCGTCCCAGGCGACTCCTAAAAATAAAGCAGTTGCAATTGCAAGCAGAGGGATGTCGAGGTCGATTAAGTCTTTTGTCACTTCAAGCCGGCGTGCGACAATAGCACCCACACCGATGATAAGAAGTATGTTGGCAATATTTGATCCGATTGCATTTGCTGCCGGTACGTCATATACGCCACGAAATGTCGCAAATAATGAAGAGATTAATTCGGGGAAAGAAGTTCCGATTCCGACGATAATGACGCCTATGATAAACGAAGACAGACCAAGTGCGAGTCCAATCTTTTCCGCACTCTCTAAAAGCCAGTCAGAACTTTTAACAAGCAGCGCGAGTGAAATAATAAAGATGAGGATCCAGACAAAGGTCATAAGGGTGTGTGTTCAGGGTTAGTGTAATGGAATCTTCACCCTCGTGCAATAATTAGAAGCGGTAAACGAAAAATTTGCTGGCAAAATGAGCGCGTTTGTCGGTTTCAATGGTCTGCTCTGGTGTTTTGTTCGGAAATGAAAATCCATAGGATATAATAAGAGTTCCTTTGGCAACATTATGTTCCAGCCAGTCAGCAGTTTTTTGCATGACGCTTGGGATTAAAAACACAAAGATGTGTGTGGCATCGGAAATATCCGCCTTGCGGAAATTTTTGAACCAGACACGTGTTTTTGCGCCGCTTGATTTTACGGCAAGCCAGGCCCGAAGATAGGCAAACGGAGAAATTTCAAATCCACGCGTTTGAGCCCCGACCCGTTTATCAATCTCAATTAAGACCTCGGCGTCTCCACAGCCTAAATCATACACGCGATCATTTTTCGTAAAAGGAATTTTTTTTAGCAATAAGTCAATATTTTTTTTGGGCGTTTTGACATATGGTACGCGCGTGAAAAGCAGTACAATAAAAATCCAGAGTGTGACAATAGCTCCAATAGCGACAATACAGAGAATAACAAGGCCGATGATTTGTACGCCGTTCATGTGTAAAAGTATACCGTATCCTTGCAGAGCACGGAAATTACTGATAGTGTGATATTCTTATAGTATGCGCCTGTAGCTCAATAGGTCGTGGCCACAAAAAACCTGAACTGCTTCAGGTTCCGCGGGCCTAAGACGGGCTCGCGCGCTGTGATGTAAGGCACCGCCGAGCCTAGGAAAACGAAGCTGTATAAAAAACACGGTACTTGCCCGACAATTAATATTTCTATATGCGCCCGTAGCTCAATGGATAGAGCGTCTGGCTTCGGACCAGAAGGTTGGGGGTTCGACTCCCTTCGGGCGCAGATCTTTGCATACCACGTGTACGTGATCTATAAAGATTTTGTTATTCAGGGGAGTCGAAGGGTACTTTTAAAGCCTGAACTGCTTCAGGTTGTAAAAGACCCCGGCTTCGAAGGAGGAGTGGAGCTTATGCCGAAGGCATTGCGGAACGACGGGTGAGAAGGACTCCCTCCGGGCGCACCAAAATAACGACCCGCGATTTTCGCGGGGCGACCAATATGATGATAATGGAAAACTCGAAAGCGTGGACAAAAAGACCTATGAGCATCTTTTAGGTGACAGAGATACTATGGATCCGTATTATGCGGATGCGAAGGAGCGAACTCGGAAAATAGAGCTCTAAAACTTGCAACAAAAGAAAAGGAACGGCCCCAGGAGCAATCCGGGACTGTTTTTTGCCAAAGGTCGGAAAGTCTCGTACTCTAAAAGTATGACCGATGCAGTTATCAGGAAAAAATTACAAAAACAAGTGCCCGTTTCAGTGCGTACGTTACTGAAAAAATTGCCCATAAAGGCGGAAGTGTTTATTGTTGGTGGGGCCGTTCGCGATGTATTGCTGAACAAAACAACAAAAGATATTGATATTGTGATCCGGCAGGTTGCACCTCGCACGCTGCAGAGAGTCTTGCGCTCTTTGGGTGATGTTGAATTAGTCGGCAAATCATTCGGCGTTTTTAAATGGATGCCGCGCAGATGGAAAGGGGAACATATTGATGTTGCGCTTCCGAGGCGCGATCATGCGTTCGGAACCGGCGGATATAAAGACGTAAAAATACAGTCTGATCCAAAGCTTTCATTAGAAGAAGATGTGAAACGCCGGGATTTTACCGTGAATGCCTTGGCGTATAACGTCAAAGCAAAGAAGCTTGAAGATTATGTCGGAGGCTTGAGCGATCTTGCGAGTAAAACTTTGCGGACTGTGGGGGATCCAGTAAAGCGTTTTCGTGAGGATTTTACGCGCATGCTTAGAGGCGCGCGGTTTTCAATTCAGCTTGGATTTGAGCTCGAAGCCCGGACAGCAAAAATTATGCGTATCATGATGTATCATATCAACGACCAAAATACGCGTGGTGAGTGGAAAGTCCCGCGTGAAATGGTCGCGAAAGAATTGATTCGCATGTTTACCATGGACACGGTTCGGGCGTTCGACGCAAGTTATTATTTCCATATTTTCGACGAACTCATGCCGGAGGTCATGGATATGCTAGGGTGCCCGCAGCCGCAGCAGTTTCATGTTGAGGGAGACGTGATGCAGCACACGCGTGCCGCGTTGGAATTTTTATATTCTAAAGAGTATAAGAAATTATTTGGGAATAAAAAACCAAGTGCCCTCCTTATCTTTGGGACCATACTGCACGATGTCGGCAAACCAAAAGTGATTACATTTCCGGAAGCCGGAAGCAATGACCGTATTCGGTATAATAATCATGATACTGTCGGGGCGGAAATTGCCGTGCATATCGCTCGCCGTCTGCACTTGTCCGTTCTCGCAAAAGATGATGAGCAGTCGCACATAGATGCTGACAAGCTGGGCTGGCTGGTGCGTAATCATTTGATTGGATTTCGCAATGGCATTAAGCAGATAAGGCGACAATTGAAAAATATTATTTTAATCCATTTTATCCTTCGCAAGAATTGCTTCGTCTCCAGTATGTCGATACCATGGCGACTGTAGGCCCCAAAGGAAAAGCAGACGTGACCGGCTATCGGACTATATATCGAACGGTGCAAAAAATTGCGCGCGCAAGAAAGGGAAAAGGCGTAAAGCCGTTGCTTTCAGGTAACGATATTATGCAGATTCGCAAACTGTCATCTGGTCCAGAAGTCGGCCGTTTGATCATGCGGTTGCGCGATATGCAATTACAGGGTAAAGTGAGAACTCGCGTTGAAGCAGTGCGTTTTATCCGAACAGCTTAATAGATGCCCTCATTCATTATTGACCATTTGTACGAACGCGTGCGTCTCGACCAGTATTTAGTTGAGCGTCTGATTATTTATTCCAGGTCGCAAATCCAGTCGGCAATTTCTTCCGGCAAGATTACGGTTAACGGAAAACGTGTTAAGCCACATTACTCATTGAAGTTTAAGGATCGTGTGCTCTTTGATGAGACCGGCATGCAGGCCATGCCCGAAAGTCCGAAAAAGGCGAAGCATACACCTTCTCATCCTCACGTAAAACAACCAACCACGAAACCCAAGGTGGTGCAGGAGACCAAACAGTATTATGTAATTGAAAAACCTGCGGGATGGCTTATGCATAAGGCGCCCGGAGAAGGTGATGCGCCGCTCGTTTCTGATTTTGTTCTTGAACTGGATCCTACGCTTTCTGTTGTCGGCGATAAGCCGGATATTCGTCCGGGCATTGTGCACCGACTCGACCGGGATGTCTCAGGCTTGATTGTTGTTGCACGCACCCAGAGTTTTTTCGATCACATCAAACAGCAATTTATTAATCGCGAAGTAAAGAAGACCTATCAGGCGCTTGTGTTCGGGCATCCGGCAAAAGAAGAAGACGATATTCGTTTCCGCATTGCTCGTTCGCACCGAAAGGCGCGCATGGCTGCGTATCCGGTTTCCCATCCAGACGCAAAAACAGCAACGACGCATTTTGTGGTCATGGAGCGGTTTCAGCACACGACACTGCTTCACCTATGGATTGAAACAGGCCGCACAAATCAGATTCGTGTCCATTTATCTGCATATGATTTGCCGATCGTGGGGGATACTCTCTACGGCAAAAAATCCGCTTCAAACGTGGAATTGGGCCGGGTCATGCTCCACGCCGACTCTATTTCCTTTTTTGACGTGACCGGCGAGCGCATTGAATTCAAAAGCTCGTTGCCGAAAGCATTTGAAGAGCTGGTAGAAAAAGGCAGAAAGAATATGCAGATCCGCAAAGGCGGGAAATAGACTTGACCTAATAAAGGCAGTTCATTATACTGCGATGGTATGAAAAGACTAGAAAAACTTGATAGGGCAAAGAAAAAGACAGATCTGCCGGATGTGAAGCCCGGGATGACTGTTCGTGTCCACCAGAAAATCAAGGAAGGCGACAAAGAGCGCATCCAGGTTTTTGAAGGCATGATTATTGCCCACAAAGGCGGCAATCGTTTGACCTCCACTATTACTGTTCGAAAAGTATCATCAGGTATTGGGGTAGAGAAAATTTTTCCGCTCCACTCACCACTCATTGAAAAAATCGAGCCGGTCAAACAAGCACATGTACGTCGGGCGAAGTTGCACCATGTGCGCACCTACAAGAAGCGCATAAAGGAAACAAAAATCGCGTAACAAAAAAGCGCGCGATAGATTTGACCAACGGCTACACAATATGCGGACGTGGCGGAATTTGGTATACGCGCCAGCTTGAGGGGCTGGTGGGAACAATCCCTTGGAGGTTCAAGTCCTCTCGTCCGCACCATGGGCAACTAGCTCAGTTGGTTAGAGCGTCTCGTTTACACCGAGAAGGCCGGGGGTTCGAATCCCTCGTTGCCCACCAGAAAGTTTACAGACACGTCTCGTTTCGTACCGCGCGTATGCGCGGGACCCTCGCAACACTTGACAATAGAAGAAGCGAGACACCGAGAAGGCCGGGGGTTCGAATCCCTCGTTGCCCACCAGAAATGTAACAATGTTATATGAGTGCATCGCAATCCTGCACAATGTATATCGTTCGACACGGTGAAACTGATTATAATGTTCAGCAGATCGTCCAGGGTCATTTGCAGATTCCGCTTAATGAAAAGGGGCGTAGGCAAGCCCGTGAAGCTAAAAAGGTATTTCAAAATATTCATTTTGATAAAGTGATATCCTCTGATTTAATTCGCGCAAAGGAAACTGCAGAAATTATTGCTGAAGATTATGATGTAGATGTTGAGCTTGCAAAAGAGCTCAGGGAAAGCTACCTTGTAGACTATCAAGGCGAGTCATCAAAAGACCCTTCCCCAAAAATAAAGAAGCTTGTTGACGCACACCACAGCTTAACACCCGATGATCGCTGGCATGGAGCAATAGTTCCAGGTGCTGAATCAAATGCCCAGCTTGTCGCGCGGGCTTTTAATTTTTTAAGAGGTGTCGTGCGGGCATATCCAGGGAAAACAATTTTGGTCGTGACACACGGAGGCGTTGTCTTGACACTCGCTGCACATCTCGGCATTATCCCTCGAGAGGAATCATATAAGTATACCGTCGAAAATGCAGGATATCTCCAGTTGCAAAGTGATGGCACAACCTTTATAGTGAAGCAAGTTGAAGGGTTAAAAAAGAAATCATGAAATACGTCTTCGGAATCATTTTTATCATTATTGGTTTTATCATCGTATGGAAATCCAACTGGCTCTATGAAAATATGGGTGCAGTGGAATTCGCCGAAGAGAAATTAGCAAGCTGGGGAGGTAGTCGATTCTTTTATAAACTTATTGGCATTGTAATTATTTTCTTGTCGTTTTTATTCATGTCCGGAGGTTTAGGCACAATTTTACGAAAAGCATTCGGCGGATCAAGCGTATAACATTCTGGGCCCGTAGTTCAGCTGGTTAGAACGCCACATTTGCAATATGGAGGTCAGCGGTTCGAATCCGCTCGGGTCCACAACAAAGCACTTATCTTCTGATGAGTGTTTTGTTGTATAGCTTAGGATTCGAAGGGCAGGAGCGAGCGACAAGTGTTGATAGCGAGGAAGCGAGCGTCCGTAAAGCTGCCGGTGGCAGATTTGCGCTGCCCCGGACCCGAATCCGCTCGGGTCCACAACAAAGCACTTATCTTCTGATGAGTGTTTTGTTGTATAGAAAAACCGGACAGCTAATCACTGTCCGGTTTCGTTGTGTAAAGGTCAGATGTTAATATTCCGTCCGAATGATGTGGATAGTCTCTCGAACGAACTCGTCGTCGACGCTGTTGTCGGTCTGGGAGAGTAGGTCCTTCCAGGCTCCGGTCCCTCGAGCAGTGTAGACGAGGCTTCTGGCGAACATGCGTGCTTCGTTGAACATCATACCTGATAATTCAGACTGGGAACCACGTTTGGTTTTTACGTCGTTCCGTTTGCGTGCCTCATCGACTACTTCATTGAGCTCTTTCAACACTGCGGGTGATACGTTTGCCATTTGTATGCCTCCTGGGAAGTAACTTCCCTAGTTAAGAGTGTGCTGTTGTGCGTTAGTGTTTTTCCATGCGGGCTCGAATTTCTTCGAGCGAATGCAGCGTGTCCACTCCGATGTGGTCGGCATGTGGACTTACGCAGATTTTGACGCCGATGTCTTCTTTGGCGGCATCGAGCGCATCATACAGATGCCATTCGGGGCATCATCCGCGTGTTGCAGATGATATTTGCTTATTACCTTCAGAAGACCGCGGAGCCAGGAGGTTTCAAACAGGTATGGACCTGCGTGCAGCAGCTCCTTTTGTTTGAGCGGAATAGGAGTCCGCGCTTTGACATCGAGAAACCGTCCGTCTGCATCTCTTTGGACGACCCCGCATTTTTTGAAATCCGGATTTTCCCGGCTTTCTTCGAACGTGAGGATTGCCGCTCGTTTTTTCTCTTGTTGCATGCAGGCGACAAATTCGTCTAGGTCTTCTGCGGTGATCAACGGTTGATCACCCATCAGCACCAGGAGATAGTCGGTATCTGGATATACGCCCTGGAGTACGGATTGCCAGATGGCATCCGCCGTGCCGTGGTGCGTATGTTGGACAGCGATATGAACATTATGCGGAAGAAAAAACTCCCGCAGCGGCTCTTCATATCTTGTGCTGATGACCGCAGTGATCGACGAAACCATTGCTCGTCGAATGCCTTGTGCAGCTTCAAGCACATATTGCAGAACCGGTTTGCCGTTAATCAACTCTAAGAGCTTCGGCAGATTTGGCGCTTCTCTTTCTCTGAGTGCGCGTTTCCCGCCGGCGAGAATAATAACGCCTATGGTGGTTAACATTGGTAAACTCCTTTATTTGTTTTTTGTTTTTCCTGTTAAATCATTGAACTATACGTAAGAATACCCAAATTGTCAAGAGATGAGGCACGAAGGACAGCGTTACTGAAGTGCGATTGTTTTTAAAATAATGGTCGCGCCGCTCATCGGGCGTATGCGGAGTTTTGAGATATTTTCGGTTCCCGCCCAGTTCATATATTGGCACAGAGGGATACTGACTCTGATATCCGAGTTTTGTGAGAAGGAAAACGCAATTTGTTGGTTTGCCGGCAGAGAATCAGCGTCGCCCCATGCAAGATTTGTCGTATATACCGGTTGGTGGGTACTCACAACTTCAAATGTTATTGTGAGGTTCCGTGCTTCGGCGCCAAGGAGAGACAAGCCAGTGTATTGAAGGGCGCCGTTGCTTTTTTTTGGAATAGTTAATAACAATCCATCCGAACCTATAGCCGAATTCAGGTCAATAACATTCCATACCGCACGATCTTCTGCATGTGAGAAGTCCCAACGCGCAATAGTTGTATCAGTGCAGCTTTTCGCAGCCGCATTCCATTTTTTAGAAAACGCAGTTTCTTTTATTAAGGATTCGTTTTGTGAGCTCCATTGAAAAATTTGTAATTTCGGATCAGAGCAGGAACAGGCGGGTGAGGAGGTGTATGGTTGATCATTATTTAAAAAGACGTTTGGGTTATCGTTGCCGGTTACTTCATACACCACCCCGCGCACGGCATGTTTGCCGAAAAAGGCATATGCGCCATGCACAAGCTGCGGCAGGTTTTTAAACAAGATAGGAGAGTTGTCTTGCAGTTGCTGTGTTTTTAAATTTTGTGTCACCATTGACACGTCTTGGGCTGCGGTTTTCCAGGGAATGAAATTTATTTTCCATAGTGATAAGCAGATAAGCACTACCATAATATATGCGCTCCAAAGTATTTTTCGCGATGCCGATTTGTAGGTTTTTCTTGGTGTGAGTAATAACGCAAAAAGCAATGCATATCCTATTGCAGCAAAGAAAAATAATCGAGAGGCTACAAGCCGCGTGAGACTAATTTCATCTGCAAGGCCGAATACCGGGATAAAACTGACAATAATCCATGTTATTGAGAACAGAAGGAATCGTTTTCTGGTTTGCGACGTTCGTTTTCCATACCAAAACAAGCCGGCAATTGCCAGTAAGACGAAGACAAGCCAGTAGTCAGTGAAAAACGTCCATACAGAAAACGCCGCTCGGTACCATATATTGTGGTTGAGAATCTCCGAAAGATAACTCCAGTTAAATACGTTGAATCCCGAGAGGAAGATTTGTGAAATATTTCCGAAAGAAAATTGCGTTGTTTGCGCTTGTCCACCCGATACGTATCCACCGAGCGGTGTGTTAAGAATATGGTTACGGGCAAGTAGTACGAACCCCAAAAGTGCTACCCAGGGGAATGCCCACGCTGAACGAAGAGCTGTTTTTTTGAGGTTTTCTTTTGAACTCGCAATACATGCAGCTAATATGAGGACGGGCAGCACAAAAGCAATTTCTTTACTCAACATGGCGAGCGCTGACAGGATGATGCTTATCGTATATGCCCACCATCGGTTTGATTTTACGAAATAGACGCACAATCCGACTGACCAGACGCCGAAGGTTGCAGCGTAAAGATCCGGACGTCCCGCAAGCCAAGTCACCACCTCGTGTTGATTTGGGAACACGGCGAAAAGGAGTGAAACCGTGAAGGCAAGTTTTCGGCTTTTTGTTAGTTGCCAAACTAAGAGCGCCACACCAAGTACTAGGAGAATGTGGAATGCTAATTGATCGATGTGATACGCGAGTGGATGCAATCCGGAAATCGCATAGTCAATTTCAAACCCGAGCGCAACAATCGGTCGATAAAAATGTCCGCCGGTTTCCACGGTGAACGGTTGAAACCAGTTATCGGATGAAACAGCGTGTCGGGCGTTGGTCACCCAATCAAAGTCATCTGCGAGGAATGCATGTTGAAGACCAGGAAGCTGTAAGGCGAGTAGCAATAGAATGATGCCAAACGTGAAAAGCGTCCACTGTTTTTTAGGGGTATTACTCACTCTTCGGAGTATGTCAGGCATGCGTCAAGTCTATGGTCTGTAGGTTAAAAGGTCAAGAAACAAAGAACCCTGGACGTTCGTGCTGTCCAGAGTTTCCGTACAAAAGGTGCTTGGGAGTTTGTTGTCGAGCATTAGTCGTTATCTTGGGCGTACTGCCGCTGGAGCGAACGAAGTGATTCCGGGAATCAGTTTTTGTTTTTCCCGCTTTCCATGGGTGGAGCCCTTCACAGGATCCGTCGGCATTGACGGTTCCGATAACCTTATTGGTTTTCATGTGAACGATGTTGCTGCCCTCGAGCTTCCAATCTTGCGTAGTCATAGGTTTTTCCTTCGTTGAAGATTTGTTTCATGGTCGAGCATTTAACCGTTGGACAATACAAAAAAAGGATTCTGCGTCAAGGATCCTTTACGTACAAACGCTACCCTTTTAGTGCGTCTTTGAGGGTTTTACCTGCTTTGAATTTCGGGATGGTTACAGCGGGAATTTGAATCCGTTCTTTGGGGTTCAAAGGATTCACTCCTGCGCGTGCGCTGCGTTCTTTGGCGCTAAATGTGCCAAATCCCGTGAGCGTTACCTCGCGGCCTTCTTTTAACGTTTCAATAATCGTTTCAAGCAGGGTATCAACCATCTTTTCTGCATCCTTTTTCTGGACGCCGAGTTTTTGTGCTAGCTTTTCGATTAACTCCGCTTTGTTCATACGCCTACAGTCTACTGAATCTCCACAATTTGGTCAACGCGCTCGATTGATTCCCCCCTCTTGGTTTTTGGATCCACTTCAATCACCACAGCGTTGATGATCATGGTCCCTGATTCCGGAATTTCGTGCCGCTTATTTTCTTCGTGGGTGAAGTTGAAAAGAATAACGTCTTTATCAACTCCAATAACGCTGTTTTGAGCCCCACACATGCCGACGTCAGTAATAAAAGCGGTTCCGCCAGGAAGGACGCGGTTGTCTGCCGTCGGGACATGGGTGTGCGTGCCTACAACAGCAGAGACGCGCCCGTCTGCATGCCAGCCAAAGGCTACTTTTTCGCTTGTAGCTTCAGCGTGGAAGTCAATGAAGATCGCATGTGCTTTTTGTGCCTTCGGATCCGCAAGGATTTCATCAAGGGCGTTAAAAGGATTTTTGACCTCATCAGTCATAAATACCTGACCCTGCAAATTGATCAGTAATAATTGGTAGGCGCCAACTGAGATGAGCTTCGCCCCGGACCCTTCGCCCTCTGCGTAGTTGTCCGGACGTAGCAATTGACTTGAGGTGTCGCTCAATAATTCGCGCGCTTCATTTTTTGACCAGACGTGGTTTCCAGTTGTAAAGGCATCGATACCCGCATCGCGAAGTTCCTGCAACGTTTTTCGGGTGAGTCCGACGCCATGCGCGACATTTTCAGCATTCGCGATCGTGATATCCGGCGTATGTGTTTTTTTTATATCAGGAAGAGCGGCTGCGACTGCTCGTCGTCCGCCCTTTCCAACTATGTCACCAAGGAAAAGTATTTTCATAATGCGCTGTCTAACATAGGGGTATCGAATTCATTTTATCTTGCGTACTCGATGACGCGTTTTTCGCGAATGAGCGTTACTTTAATTTCTCCTGGGTAATTCAAGTCTTGCTGGATTTGGTCCGCAATGTTACGGGCGAGTTCAGTCGCTTTGTAGTCGTCAACTTTTTCAGGGGTGACAAACACACGAAGCTCGCGACCAGCCTGAATGCCAAACGCCTTTTCAATGCCGGGGAATCCTTTTGCGATGCCCTCGAGTTCTTCTAAGCGCTGGACATATTGTTCGTAGGTATCTTTTCGTGCACCAGGACGTGAACCAGAAATTGCATCTGCGGTTTTTACAATTGCCTGTTCCAGCGTCCGCACATTGTCTTCGTGGTGAGCAATCGTATGATAGGCAATTTCTTCTGACATGTTGAATTTACGTCTCAGGATGTCGTAGCCGATTTCCATGTGCGTGCCCTGCACTTCATGGTCGACCGCTTTTCCAATGTCGTGAAGCAACCCACCCTTTTTACATTCAACAACATTTGCTTTCAGTTCTTCTGCGAGGAGTCCGGAAATGAGCGCGACTTCAATTGAGTGTCTGAGCACGTTCTGTCCGTAGCTGGTTCTGAATTTGAGGCGGCCCAAGATCTGTAAGAGTTTGGGATCCAGGCCAGCGACGCCAACCTCAAAGGCGGCGTCTTCACCGGCTTTACGCATTTCAAGCGCAAGTTCTTTTCGGGCGAGGTCAACTGATTCCTCGATGCGCGCCGGATGAATGCGCCCGTCTGCCATGAGTTTTTCGAGTGCGCGTTTGGCGAGCTGACGGCGAACCGCATTAAAACCGGAAATAACAATCGAATCCGGTGTTTCATCGATGATAATTTCAACACCGGTCAAATTCTCGAGCGCTTTAATATTGCGACCCTCTTTTCCAATGATACGACCCTTCATGTCTTCGGAAGGAATTGAGACAATGCTGGATGAGTTTTCCGCGGTGACTGGTGAGGCTAGACGTTGCATGGCAAGCGCCAGAATATTTTTCGCCTTTACTTCGATTTGTTCCTGGCCTTCCTCCTCAACGCGTTTCATGCGCTGCATGATTTCGTTTTTTGTTCTCCGCTCAGTGTTTTCTAAGAGCACTCGCTTTGCTTCTTCGCGGGTTAATTCGGCAATGCGCTCAAGTTTGGCCATTTGCTGCTCTTTGATCGTTTCGATTTCCTTTCTGATGTTATCGATATGACTTGCTTTGTCAGCAACGCGTTTTTGGTTCTTTTCTAAATCCAAAAGCTTTTGGTCAAAGATGGTCTCGCGCTTTTCCAGACGTGACTGGATGTGGCGAAGCTCCTGACGGCGCTGGACCTCATCGCGCTTTGCTTCTTCGATAATTTTGATCGCCTTATCCTGTGCTTCCAATAGGATTTCTTTTTGTTTAGCTTTGGTTTCGGCAATCGTCGTTTCCAATTTTGATTCAATTGAATTTATTTTGCGTGTGGCCCATACTTTTCTTGCATAATAGCCGGTGACCATACCCCCTGGAATGCCGACTGCTGCGATGATGAGCCAGAGAAAATTTCCGATAAACATATGTGTGACTAAGATTGATAATCAATAAAACTGGATTTAAGGGTTTCCCCTGACATCCAGATACATGCACAAAGAGTATTCTCGGATTTAGGCTCGCTGCGGCTTGATAATTTTATCTATGATGCCGTAGCCTCGAGCTTCTTCTGCGGTAACAAAATAATCGCGGTCAGTATCCTTTTCAATGCGTTTAATAGATTGTCCAGTGTGTTTAGCGAGGATTGCATTGAGTCGGTCTTTGAGTTTGAGAATATGTTCTGCACGTATCTTGATGTCCGTTGCCTGTCCTTCTGTTCCCCCCATGATCTGGTGGATCATGATCTCAGCATTCGGCAACGCGAAACGCTTGCCTTTGTGTCCTGCGGCAAGAAGTGTGGCACCCATTGATGCTGACAGTCCGACGCAGATGGTCTGGATTTTTGGTTTGACATATTGCATCGTGTCGTAGATGGCCATGCCGGCGCTTACAGAGCCGCCGGGGGTGTTGATGTACAGTTTAATATCTTTGTTTGGGTCTTGACTTTCCAAAAATAACAACTGCGCAATCACGGTATTCGCAATCACATCATCGATGGGAGACCCCAAAAAAATGATTCGTTCTTTCAGGAGCCGGGAATAAATATCGTATGCCCGTTCTCCGTATGTTGATTTTTCGATGACGGTTGGGATGAGATTCATGTCGCAAAATAATAAAACAAACGTAGTTTAGATTCTACGATGAAGAGGGGTTTGCGGTCAAGTCTGGAGGGCAAAAACCCTTGTTTTTTGGGCTTTAGGCCACATGGAAAGAATCCCCATGCGTGAATATGGTACCCGGAATAGTCAGTCCCGAAGCTTTTTTATGTCCGCCGCCGCCAAAGACCCGCGCAAAGTGCGAAACGTCGACTCCGGGCTGTGTTGTGCGCATGCTCACTTTAATTTTTCCCGGTTCAAGTTCACTTAAGAGAAATACTGCACGCGCGTCGTCGAGCGTGTTGAGGAAATTTGCAATACCTTCTGCATGTTCGACGTCAGCATTGCAGGCAACCATATCCGTCTGCGTGAGAACCGTGATAACGACGCCAGAGGAGTGACGTTTCAACCGTGATAAGACAACACCCCAAAGTTTAAGTGCGTTCACCGATTTATTTTTCATGGTATAGTGTTGGATGTCCCAAATACGCGCTCCAAGCCGGAGCAATTCAGAAGCGACGTTTAGCGCCGACGCAGTTGTTGCGAGATTTGAAAATCCTCCGGTATCTGACACAATGCCGGTAAGCATACACGTGGCAGAGTCTGTGCTAATTTGATGATCCGTGCTTTTGAAAAAGTGGTAGACAATTTCAGCGGTAGAAGAACTTTGCGCATCCACGATGTTGAGATCGCCAAAATGCGTGTTGGTTTTGTGGTGGTCGATATTAATAATAGTGTGACGCTCCTTTGTTCGGCTTTCGAGGTGTTCGTGAATTCCAGCATATGCAAGATCACCTGAGTCCAAAGAAACTAATACGTCGTGGTCGCCATGGGTTAAAAGAGAGGCGTCGGTTTGCACGAGATGGCTATTTGGCAAAAAGGAATAATGGGCCGGGGTCGGGTGCAGGCAGAAAATGTCGTGAGGCTTCTTTAGATCTTCTAAGTATAAGGACATGGCGGTTGCACTTCCTAGCGCATCTCCATCAGGTCGCTGATGCATTACCAAGAGTACGCGGTCTGCCCGGGAAAGCAGCGCTTCAGCTTTTGGAAAAAGATGGGCATGTGGATATGCGTCGTTTGCCATAACGACCAAGCCTATGACATCTGCGGTCTCGCGTCAAGAGCCAATCCTTTTTACAGGGAATCTAGCAGTTTTTCGATATGTTGAGCTTGTTTTTCTGTAGTATCAATCTGGAACGAAAGCTCGGGAACGCGGAAGAGTGGCATCCCCTGGGAAAGCTCGTGCCGTAATTCTTTTGCGTGTTCTTTAAGGCGAGCAAACAGCTCGTCTTGCCTGGTGTCAGGAAACAGCGTTACGAATATTTTAGCGTGCCCGAGGTCTCTGCTGGTCATCACTCGGGTAATGGTCACCAGCTCTCCTTCTTCGATCGGCAAAATTTCTGGAATATGCTTGGCGAGTTCCAGACGTATCGTTTCATTGACCTGCGCAATACGGTCAAAACTTTTTGGCATGATTATTCAATAAGCTTTCTTGTCCGAACCTGCTCACTATATAATTCAAGGACATCATCAACGCGGATTTCTGGTGCGCGTTCTATTTTTATGCCGCACTCGCTTCCGGATGAAACTTTTTCAACGATGCGCTGTCCGATGCGGAGTTCAGTAACCAGCCCCTTTCCGATGTGTACTTTCCCCCGCATGATTTTAACGTATAAGCCGTTTTTTGTTTCTCCGCTTTGAACGAGCCCACCGACGATTTGCATTTTACCCGAACTTCTGAAGAGTGCAGAAACGGTTACGGTAGCTTCTGTCGTTTGCGTCACTTCAGGGGGCATACGGCTTTCCAATTCAGAAATGACATCTTCTATGAGCTTATAGATAATATCGAATGTTCGAATCTGAACGTTTTCACTGCCTGCCACCTCTTGGGTGGTTGGGGTAATTCGAACGTGGAACGCATAGACGACCGCATTGATTGATGCGGCTTCAGCGACATCTGATTCTGTAACTGTCCCAATACCAGCTCGAGCGACTTGGATTTTGACGTGAGTTCGCGGAAGTTTTTCCAACGATTCCTTGATCGCTTCTTGCGAACCAGCATTATCGGTTTTCAGGATGATGGTGTATGTGGTGTCTTTTGCGTTTTTTTCTTCTCCCACTTGCTGGATGATTTTAGTTTGTCGTTCCTGTAGAGCTTGGGTTCTCATTTTTTGAGCCTTCAAAACTTTTTTTAGAGCTTTTTTGTCGCCAGTCACTTGCAGGATGCTTCCGACGTTCGGGAGCTCTTTTAAGCCGAGTATCCGCACGGGTGTTCCCGGAGGAGCTTCTTCTATTTCTTCACCGAGATCATTTTTTAACACCTTTATTTTACCAGCGACTTCGCCTGCAGTTATGAGATCTCCCCGGTGAAGCGTTCCGGTTTGGACAATAACGGTTGCAACCGGCCCCTCTCCCTTATCGACGTGAGATTCAATAATCGTGCCGACTCCCAGACGGTGTGGATCAGCGGTAATGTGACTGCTTTCCATGTCGACGCGTAGCAGCAGCAGATTGAGCATTTCATCGAGTCCTTCTCCGGTGACCGCAGAAACCGGTGCGACGATTGTTTTGCCGCCCCATTTTTCGGGAAGATAATTTATTTCGGCTAGCTGTTGGTAGACTTTATCTGGCGAGCTACCCGATTTGTCCATTTTGGTGAGTGCCACAATAAATGGAAGATTTGTTTTTTTGATGATATTAATTGCTTCGGTGGTCTGCGGTTTAATCCCATCATCCCAGGCGATAACCAAAATAGCAATGTCGGCGACATTTGCTCCACGTGACCGCATTGCGGTAAACGCTTCATGGCCGGGAGTGTCAATGAATGTTATTTTTCTTCCTTTTTGTTCGATTTGATATGCACCGATGTGTTGCGTGATTCCGCCGGCTTCACTATCAATAATGTGTGATTTTCGAATAGCATCTAGGAGTTTTGTTTTTCCGTGATCAACATGCCCCATGATAACAACGACCGGAGGACGAGCAACCTTTTCTTTGTCTTCTTTTACAATATCTTCAATATGTTGTTCCGTGGTTTCTTTTGACTCTTCGCGTTTTTCCATCCGCGTTGCCTTAAAGCCCATGTCTTCTGCGATAATAGCCGCGGTTTCAAAATCGATATCTTCATTTAAATTTGCGAAGATCCCATTTTTCATTAATTCAGATACAACCTCGGTAACGGGTTTGTGCAATAAGGTCGCAAGCTCCCGTACGGCGATTTGCTCAGGAATTTTAAGGCTTTGGGTGAGGGGCGTCTTCTCTTTAGTTGATTTTTCTTCGTCCGGCTTTCTTAATCCGAGTTCTATTTCAACTTCAGTAATCAGATGAGGAGATTTTTTAACACGTTCAATTATTTGGTGAGCGATTTTATCCTCGACTTTTATGGCTTTGAGCCCAATATCAAAACCAACACGCGGAATGATGTGCCGTGTGACTTCAACAGAAAGTTTAAGTTTTCGTGCAAGTTCAGTGACGTTCATATGATGTGTTAAATGCTTTGCGAAGTGTAATGAAAAAAAATGCTCCCGTCAAGAATCTTGGAGCGCGCGAATTCCAATTACTGCTTGCTTTTACATTATGCCCCGGAAATTATTCGAAGTTTTTTTGGCACGATTTCTACGATTGCCGGAGTTTTTACAAAAACATCATTTCCCGAATAAATCGGAACACTTTTCTCATTGCTTTTTATTGAAATCGTTTTTGTCGGAATGACGCTTGTTCGGGTGCTTTCTTTTTTTCCAAAAAAACCAAAAAAGTTTTTGTCTATTTTTTCCTCAACTACCGCTTCAAGTTTGCCGTCTTGCGCATTGCCTTGGTAGCCATTATCGCAAAAGTTGACAATACGGATCGGTGATCCGCCGGATGTCCTTATGGTGTAAGATTTGTCACATTCGATTTTGGCACTTTGCGAAGCTGGGATAAATAAGGAAGAAAAAAAGTACTTCCCATTAACCTTGCCGACATCCATTTTTTTAATCAGTCGTTTTGAAAGAACTGCGCACGCTGCTTCTCCGTTTGGGATATGTAGAGAACGGGCAATACTGTTGTTTTTTTCGCCTATGGGAATGATTCCCAGCGTCATCGAGTTATCTTTCAAATATGAAACAATTGAATTAAAGGTGTTGTCATTTCCGATTGCAACAATTGTTTTCACTTCCTTTCTTTCTGCATCATGTACTATATCTTGGATGCTTTTGAGTATGGTTAGTTTTTCGAACCGACCGCTTATTCCCAAATCCTGAACACGCGCTTGAATATGTAAAAGATCCCGCTGAAATTTTTTATCCTGTGCAAACGTATCGACAATATAGAGGTACATATCTCGTAACTATTTTGTCTCTTTCTGTTTAGATGATTTATTTTTATCCCCATCTTCGTCTATTGGGTCCATTGAAGATTTACCCTGAAAGGTTGCGCCGGCCTCGATGCTCAGGTTTTTCGCTTGAATATTCCCAACAACCCTTGCGCTTGAGGCAAGCTCCAGTGATGAAGAGGCAAAAACATTGCCACGTATTTCTCCAGCTACATACACTTGTGCGGCTCGAACCTCTGCTTTTATCTTTGCATCTTTACCAACTCTTACTGAACCCTGTGTTTTGAGGGTGCCGTTTATTGAGCCCTCTACAACCACATCTCCGCTCCCCACAAAGTTCCCTTCGAGCGTTACTGAGGGGCCAATAATTGTTTCGATCTCTTGGGAGGTACCGTCTTGTTTATTAAACATTGCCATATTTTTATCGTTAATGTATGTTAATTGAGCCATGAAGAGTCGAATTTGTCAACTTGAAGTTTAAAAATTGCAGAAAAATCGAATTCCGTATAAACTTATTTTGAAATTTAACACACGCCTAAAATAAAGCAAATGGATATCATACACTTTGTGAAAAAGGATATAAAGGTATTTTTAGCACTTCTCATAGTTTTGGGGGCAATATTGACAGGGGTGTTCGTTTATGATATAAAATACCATTTTGTTGACAAGACAGCTGAAAAATTGTATAATATTGTTTTGAACTAGTTCCACGTGGAACGTTGCTAGAATTTAGGAATGAGCCCTCGTAGTTCAATGGATAGAACAACCCCGTCCTAAGGGGTGGATCTGGGTTCGATTCCTAGCGAGGGTATATGGGCTTGTAGCTCAGTTGGTTAGAGCACTTCCATGGCATGGAAGGGGTCAGGGGTTCGAATCCCCTCAAGTCCAATTTTGAAAAGTTAAGGATTCGAAGCCCAGGAGCGAGAGCTTTAGCTCGAGCGCTCGGAAGGCTGCTGGTGGCAGGCTTACGCTGGGCCGGACT
>Ga0114931_10000421_pt1 | contig 50258 bp, 38 predicted proteins | sample 2SBtaG_FD_89579 | JGI IMG/M metagenome (GOLD analysis project Ga0114931, IMG submission 89579) | Deep subsurface microbial communities from Kolumbo volcano to uncover new lineages of life (NeLLi) - 2SBTROV14_V59a metaG | ecosystem: Environmental > Aquatic > Marine > Volcanic | place: Kolumbo... | reverse complement strand
TTCCAGTTTGCTGAGGCGATTCATATCCTATTTGATCGCTCCTGCAAGCGAGGACATGCAGTCCGTACCTGGGTTGCTTCGATTCTACGGTGAGGAGCAATCGGCTTGCGTCGAGCACGTCAACGGATTGGGGAATTCGTTCTCGAAAGCTCCTATCGAAGCCTGACAAGGCACTCAAGTTGTTCTGAAACTTATTCGACTCCCAATGATCGTCGTGATTTTGAAAAGGTGATTTTTTCTGTTTCCCGAGGTGACCAGTCTTGATGTAGCTTTTCGAAATGTCTGGCGAATGCTCAAATGGACGCAATCCAGTTTTCATCGCTGGTCTCATGCTGGTGTTTCTCTTGGGAATTGAGCCTGCTGACTGGACTGAAGGCAAACGGTGACATCACGCGGGTCGTTGTCATGAAATCGGTCGTCAGACCGGATATTATACACTGGAAGACACTTCTTTTGTTTTACGAATGCGTCGAAGTCAACTGACAAGAAAACACATCAGGATTTTTTTATGGACAGACCGTGGATCGCGATTCAACGAAATCGAATTTCGGGGTCCGGAAAACGCAAACGAGAAGTTCTACGTCTGATTGAATTTCTACGCCAGCAAGGTTTGAAGACAATACTTTTTTCGGACCGGGAAAAACTCGACAAGAAACTCGAACATCCCAACGCACGAAAAAACCTGAAATGTCTCGTCGCCGCCGGTGGTGACGGTACAATTCGCGATGTTGTCGGCAGACATTCCAGCCTGCCTCTCGCCGTTCTACCGCTGGGAACCGAAAACCTGATCGCAAGACATTACGGAATTCCGACCTCGGGAACCGACGTCGGAGAAATGATTCAGTATGGACGAACCTGCGAAGTCGATGTCGGTCTGGTGAACGGTCATCGGTTTATGATCATGGTGGGAATCGGTTTCGATGCCGAAATCGTTCGCCGTGCCGAGGAAACCCGTTCGGGGAATATCTCCAGATTACGGTATTTGAAGCCTATTCTCTCGACCCTCTGGAAATATCGCTACCCGGAAATTCGCATTCGTAGCGAAGATTCTTCGGAACCGGCAGCCGGCGGGCAGGTTCTCGTGATCAATCTCAATGCCTATGCGTTCCGTTTGTCGATGGCATCCAACGCGAGAAACGACGACGGACTTTTAAATGTCAGGGTCTTCGAGGGAGAATCGGGATTCAAAATTTTTCGATTCCTTTATAAAGTTCTCAGATTGAAGCACGAGTCGTTAAGCGATGTGAAATCGTTACGGGGTAATAAGTTTTCGATCGAATCCGACGTCCCGGTGCCGATTCAGGTGGACGGTGATTTTCTCGGTTTCACGCCTGCGGAAATCTCGATCGATCCGCAGAAAGTCTCGCTCTTCATTCCCAAATCGTTTCAAGCAAACTGAGAATCAAAGGGAAATATCTTGCCGGAAAATCCAGTCAAAATTGGAAATCACGAATGCGGAACGAGTCTTCCTTTAGTTTTCATCGCAGGTCCGTGTGTGATCGAAAGTGAATCGCTTGTGTTGGAAGTGGCGGGCCGCTTGGCTGAGATTTCCCAGCAGCTCGATGTTCCTCTCGTTTTCAAAGCGAGCTTCGACAAAGCCAATCGCACAAGTATCGAAAGTTTTCGAGGTCCGGGTCTCAAGGACGGTCTGGCGATATTAGATAAGGTGCGCACTCAATTCGGGTTGGAAGTCACCACCGATATTCACCTTCCCGAACAAGCCGAACCTGTTTCTAAAGTATGTAGAATCCTGCAAATTCCTGCGTTTCTCGCTCGCCAAACCGATCTGATTCAGGCAGCTGCAGAGGCTGGGAAGTCATCGAATGCGGTTGTGAATATCAAAAAACCGCAATTTCTTTCTCCTGAAGACATCTCGCATATCGTAAAGAAGTGCGAGGGGTTCGGAGAGTCGCGAATTCTTCTCACAGAGCGGGGCACGGTGTTCGGGTATGGGCGTCTGGTCAACGACATGCAGGCCATTCCAACCATGCAGAAGACCGGTTGTCCGGTCGTTTTCGATGCCACTCACAGCGTGCAAATGCCCGGTGGAAAAACCACCGGAGGACGGCGCGAAATGATCCCGGTTGTGGCACGTGCTGCTGTCGCAGCCGGTTGCGATGCGGTTTTTTTTGAAACTCATCCCCATCCAAATTCCGCATTAAGTGACGGAGCGAATATGATCCCGCTGAACCAACTTCCCCAACTCATCTCGAGTCTGAAACAATTTCGCCAACTCTATTTGGAGACGAGTTCGCATCTCTAACTTATCTTGAAAGTTTCTCTCTTCGTTCACAATATCTTACTAAGAAAACAACTCCACCTTCGATGATCTTCCAAAACTCTCGTAATCGATTTTGTACTCCCGGTTCGATTCTCGTGCCGAGTTTCCTCATTGCAATCAGCTTCGCGCTCGCTGGCTGCCCAAGTAAGACGAGTTCCAGTTCGGGTCGTGGGTCTTCCCATCAATCCGCTGCGAATAAGAATTCGGAAAATCTTCAACGCTCACCGGAAACCATCCTTTCGAGTGTGTACCAGATGTGCCTTCCCGATAGTTTAGGTTCGAAAACGACTGTCGCGTTTGCAACTGACCGCATCAACGACTGGCTCGAGTCACTTGAAAAAAGAGAGCAGACACTCTCTTTGGATCTACCCAAAGAAATTCATAGCAAACTGAATGCTCTTTTGACGAAGCAGGAAATGGAGCGCATCCTCAAGACACGATTCGATCAGCGGGATGTCTCCCACCTGAGAAATCAGATTCTCTTGCGAAACATCGCAGAGAGAATCACGAAACGCAAAAACGAAAAAGAGACCGACATTCTGCAGGATTGTACCGATTTATTTTACTACACCATGAGGAACGTGGCCTTGATCGAAGAAAAGGATGCGGTCCCTTTCCGTACGTTTGGGATTCTTCTTTGGGGCCGCGGAACCGTCCATGATCGTGCCTGGATTTTTGCAAGTTTACTGAAACAGTACACAAAAACCCCGGTTGATGCGGTGATTCTCAAACCGAAAACCGGTTCTTCAAAGTCTCATTCTTCGAATTTCCTCGTCGGATTGATGATTCACTCGGCTTCACACAAAGGAAAAGTCTATCTTTACGACCCGCTCCTGGGTATTCCGTTACCGTCCGATAAAGGGGATTCCAAACCCTTCATACTCGTCGAGCGTCCTTGCACCCTCGAAGAATTTACCAGAGACGACACGGTTTTCGAGCGATTGCGAACTCGGTCGAACGAATATCGTTTGAAACCTCAGGATCTTAAGAATGTTGACTGCCAGATTGTGAGTAACACCAGTTACCTCTCTCCAAGGTCGAAATTGTTACAATATTATCTCAATAAAAATCAGCAAGTTCTCGTTTACGAAAATCTCTTCGATGTTCAAGAAAATGCCACCATCCAAAACAGCGGATTGTTCGATCGCGTGAGCCGATTTTCCGCGAAGTCATGGACTTCCAAAGATGTCACGTTGTGGCATTTTCCAGAAGAGACGATTCGTCGTTACGATCACTTGAAAGATAACCCTGATATCGAACGGAAAGTCGAGCGAATTGTGAAAACTTTTGGCGCACCTTACGGTTCCGACATTATCAACGAGCATTTTCGGTCACGCGTGGCACAATTGATGGGAAGAAACAGCGAGGCTCTGGAACGATATCTGAGGGTCAAGTTCGGTTATTCTCTCGACACTACGGGTCGGCAGGGGACTCAAGCGAGCGAATCGTCGGTACTGAATGCGCTTGCTGCAAGCGATGCTGCGTTCTGGACGGGAATCGTGAAAATTGAGCAGAACAAATTCGATGCTGCCATCGACCTGCTGCGAGTTTACTCGAAAAAAAACCAGGAGAACCCAAACTATTTTGGCCATTGCATGTTTTGGCTGGGATATGCTCAAATGAAAAGTCGGAAATTTGCCGCGGGCGTGCAATCGCTCTCTCGTATTCCAGATTCGGTACCAATCTATCGAACCGGCAGATTTTTCCTTGCGAAATGGAGAGCGATTCGAGATTCCCAATAGGCCACAACAGTGTCTCGATTCGTCCGTATTTGAGTGAGAGGAAACTGGAATCTCATTTCTGAACTCGCTAAGATCGCCGCTATGTTTGTAGAAGCGGTTTCAGATTTGTCGCTGAAGTCGTCACACTTTAGCGTCCGGCTGAATTCTTACGAATCCAGCGACAGGAATTCCATCGATGACCAAACCCCGCATCTGTGTCCTGCGTGCTCCGGGTACCAACTGCGATTTCGAAACCGAATACGCCTTCAACGAGGCAGGCGGATTTGCCGAGCGAGTTCACATTAACAGAGTCCTCGAAACCCCTTCGGTTCTCAAACGGTACCAAATTTTATGTTTTCCTGGCGGTTTCAGCTATGGGGACGATATCGGTGCCGGGGTGATTTTCTCTCGTCAATTGAGCGATTTAATCTCGGTCGCCATTGGCGATTTTATGCAGCAAGATAAACTCATCCTCGGAATCTGCAACGGTTTCCAAGTTCTGCTCAAAGCGGGAATCTTACCGGACGGGACCAGGAACTGGCCATGGGATCGTACGAAAACTCCCCCCGCCACTCTGACATGGAATGAGAACGGAAAATATACCGATATCTGGGTGAAACTGAAAGTACACGCTCCGAAGAATGTTTTTCTCGAAGGACTCGACGAATTCGAACTCCCCTTGGCGCACGCCGAAGGCAAGCTCGTCTTAAGCGATCGTTCGGTCATCGATGGTTGGCAAGAAAGCGGTATTGTGGCGTTACGCTACTGGAATGGCAAAAGTCATTCCTACGACGACTTTCAAGCCGAGCCGATTCCCTATCCACACAACCCTAACGGTTCCGAATTCGACATCGCCGCGCTGGGCGATTCGACCGGTCGCTTTCTGGGACTCATGCCTCATCCCGATCGATTCCTCTTCGCGACCCAGCATCCCAAGTGGACCCGAAACAGAACCAGCGGAGAAGGAACCGGCATGAAAATTTTTCGAAATGCCGTCGGCTACTTTGACTAAGACCGCACAGAGTCTCCGAAACCTGTAGGTTTTCTCGGTTTTCTATCTCAAGTATCTTCAACTTCCGATTGGCAGGTGGGGGGATTCACAGGCAGACCAATTCCCGAATAATAGAATCCCGCTTCAGCCATTTTTTTAGTGTCGAACAAATTGCGACCGTCGAAGATTGCAGCGTGTTTCATGCGGTGTTTCATGTACGAGAAATCGGGATTCCGAAATTCGTTCCACTCGGTCACGATCGCCAGTGCGTCGGCACCTTCCAACGCATCGTAGTGATGATTGCAATAGGTCAATCGATCGCCGTAGATTTCGCGAATGTTTTCCCGAGCAACCGGATCGTGAACTCGAACTTCTTTCGCCGATGCCGACAACAATCCGTCGATCAACGAGAGCGACGGTGCTTCTCGAATGTCGTCGGTTCCCGGTTTGAAAGACAATCCCCAGATTGCAATCCGTTTGTTCGATAAATCGTCTTTGAAATAATCGGAGATCTTCTGAAATAAAACTTTTTTTTGAGAGGTGTTAATCTCGTCGACTGTTCGCAGCATGACTGGCGATCCGCCGACCGAGTCGGAAACCGAAACCAACGCTCTGACATCTTTGGGAAAACACGATCCACCGTAGCCTACTCCCGGAAATAAAAACGAGAAACCGATGCGGCTGTCGTGACCGATCCCCCTGCGGACGTCGTTGATATCGGCGTGGACTTTTTCGCAGAGGTTGGCAATCTCGTTGATGAAGCTGATTTTCGTCGCCAACATGCAATTGGCGACGTACTTGGTCATCTCGGCACTTTCAAGATCCATCACGAGGAAGGGACGCTCGGTTCGCAAAAACGGTTTGTAAAGTTCTCGTAATACTTCGGCAGATTCGTCGTGAACGACACCAACCACGACGCGGTCGGGCTTGGTGAAGTCCCCGATGGCAGCACCCTCTTTCAGAAATTCCGGGTTCGAGACAACAGCGACTTCTCGACCGGTGAGTTCTTTCAGTTTCTCGTAAAGTTGGCGATTCGTTCCCACGGGAACCGTACTTTTGATGACGACAACCGTTTTCTCCGAAAGGTGCGCCGCCATCGATTCCGCCACGCTCCAGATCGCCGTGAGGTCCGCAGAACCGTCGTCGTCCTGGGGCGTTCCGACTGCGATGAAAACACAATCGGATTCGGGAATGCATTCCGAGTAATCGATGGAAAAAGAGAGACGTCCCGACTGCGAGTTGCGGGAAACCAACTCGTTCAAACCGGGTTCGTAAATTGGAATCTCACCCTGCTTAAGCGCATCGATTTTCGCCCGATCGATATCGAGACAAACCACGTTGTTGCCACTTTCTGCAAAACACGTTCCGGTGACCAGTCCCACATAACCGGTTCCAATCATGGTGATTTTCAAGGTTCAACGTCTCCGCAACAACCGAAGGAAATTTCATAATCTGGTAGAAGTTGCAAGGCTCGATGAGTTTGTCGATTCGCTGCTGTACCTAAAACGGCGAGCGGATTATGAAACTCCAAAGAGGAAATGTAAGTCGGGACGACAGGATTCGAACCTGCGACTTCCGGCTCCCAAAGCCGGCGCTCTGCCAAACTGAGCTACGTCCCGAGACGGGGACTTCGAGAGACAGTTTAGGTCTGCACCGCGAACCCGTCAACGGCGAGTGGAATCGTCTTTTCGGTCCATTTTGGATTCTCTCTCCTGATGGAGTGCGCAAGTGACGATATGGTTCACTTTCACCCCTTCACCACGAAATTCACCATTCTTCCCGGTACGACGACGACTTTGACGACGTTCTTTTCTGCCAGATAAGCGGCAACTCCTTCGTCCGACTCGGCAAGTTGCTGCATCGTTTCGCGGTTTGCATCGACGGGTACGGTAATTTTCCCGCGTAGTTTTCCGTTGACTTGCACGGGAATTTCGATCTCCGATTCCAGCAGATACTTCTCGTCGAATTCCGGCCAGGGAACATAGGCGAGCGAGTTCTCTTTGCCAAACAGTTCCCAGAGTTCCTCACAGATATGTGGTGCAAACGGCGCCAGCAGCAGCACGAACGGTTCCAGTATCGACCGTGGTTTGGTTTCCTGCGGGCCGATTTCGTTGGTGAATTCCATCATTCGGCTGATGGCAGTGTTGAACGACAGTTTTTCGATATCTTGTGTCACTGCCTTGATAGTCTTGTGCAGAATGCGGAGTTGATCGTTGGTGGGTTCGGAATCGGTGACGGACTTGTTGAGACTGAGATTGTCGTCGCGTTCATCGACACACATCCGCCAGACGCGCCGCAGGAATCGGAAAACCCCTTCCACGCCGCTCATGCTCCACGGTTTCATCTGCTCCAGCGGCCCCATAAACATCTCGAACAGTCGAAGTGAATCGGTACCAAATTGCGCAACGATATCGTCAGGGTTGATGACGTTCCCACGCGACTTCGACATTTTGTACGCGCGACTTTCTACCACGATCGAGGCTTTGTCCTTTAGTACGAAGTTCTCTCCCTCCTTCTGGACGGCCTCAGCTTCCAACCGAACCGACGAGACTTCATCTCCCGTCGAACGGTTCTGAAAACCGGTAGTAGCGTTTTCTTCCCCGGTTGCTTCTTCGACATCTTTGGCAGAAACCCAGTTTCCGCTGTCGTCTTTGTAACCCGTGAATTCCGCTTCACCTAGAATCATTCCCTGATTCACCAGTTTTTGGAATGGCTCAATCGTGCTGAGATAACCTCGGTCGAAGAGCACTTTATGCCAGAACCGGGCGTAAAGTAGGTGAAGCACGGCGTGTTCGGCACCGCCGATATAGAGATCGACCGGCATCCAGAATTTTTCCCTGGCGGGATCGACGAAGGCTTCATCATTCGAGGGATCGCAAAACCGCAGATAATACCAACAACTACCCGCCCATTGAGGCATGGTGTTGGTTTCCCGTTTTAGCTTTGTACCATCATCGTCTGTGCGATATAGCCAATCGTGGGGAGAATCCGCCAGCGGCGGTTCGGGGCCGCGTTCCGAGCCAGACGCACCATGCGGTTGAAATTCGAAATCGTCCGGCAGCGTGATCGGTAGGTTCTCGATGGCGTCGGTTCGCATCAGTCCGGTCATGTTGCCCTCGGCATCGAGTTCGTGCCAGATGGGAAACGGTTCCCCCCAGAAGTGTTGGCGACTGAAAAGCCAATCCCGCAGGCGGTAGTTGACAGTGCTACGACCGAGTCCGGTTCGTTCCAGATGTTCAATCATTCGGACTTTTGCCTGACCAACATGCAGCCCGTTTAAAAAATCGCTGGCGATAGCAGGACCATCTGCCAAATACGCTTTTCCTTCGAATTCGTCACTAGGTTGAACTGTGCGAACGATGTCGAGATCGTAAACTTCGGCGAATTCCCAGTCACGTTCGTCCTGTCCCGGCACGGCCATGATTGCACCGGTGCCGTAACTAATTAACACATAATCGGCGATCCAGATGGGAATCTGTTTTCCATTGGCCGGGTTGACGGCATTCGAACCGGTGAAGACTCCCGTTTTTTCCTTGGCCAGATCGGTGCGGTCCAGATCGCTTTTGAGTGAGGATTTGCGACAGTATTCCTTCACCGCTTTTTTCTGTTCGTCGGTTGTTAGCCGTTCGACAAAAGGATGTTCCGGCGCGAGAACCATGTATGTCGCGCCGAAAATCGTATCGGGTCGAGTGGTGTAAATACGCAGAACGTCGTCCCCTGCGTGTTTTGGAAACGATTCTGCCGCACGACTTTTTTTCCAGGTCTCGAAAGACTGATCGAGATCCGCTTCCGAAGAATCCCCGATGAAGAAATCGACCTCGGCTCCTTCACTGCGTCCGATCCAGTTGCGTTGTAATATCTTGATCGACTCCGACCAGTCGAGCTGTTCGAGATCGTTCTCCAGACGGTCGGCATACGCGGTGATCCGCAGCATCCACTGTCGCAGCGGTTTGCGAACCACGGGATGCTGCCCCCGTTCGCTTTTGCCCTCGGCATTCACTTCTTCATTGGAGAGTACCGTTCCCAGTGCAGGACACCAGTTGACCGGGGCTTCGTGCTGATAGGCAAGACGGTTGGAATCTTTGTATCTTCGGATGGCTTCTTCGCCTGCGATTTCGACTTCCGGTGGTATGGGAAGTTCGGAAATCGGTCGGCCTTTACCGGTTCGGGCGGTGCCATTAGAATCGGTCCACTCGAAATTGGGATCGTACCATGTATCGAACAATTCGAGAAAAATCCACTGCGTCCAGCGGAAGTAATCGGGGTCGATGGTGCCGAGTTCACGTTTCCAATCGTAACTGAATCCGAGCATTTTGAGCTGTCGACGGAATGTGTCGATGTTTTTGGCGGTGGTGATGCGGGGGTGCGTTCCAGTCTGGATGGCGTGTTGTTCGGCGGGAAGACCGAATGCATCCCAACCCATCGGGTGCAAAACGTGCTTGCCTTTCATTCGGCTGTACCGGCAAACGATATCGGTCGCGGTATAACCTTCGGGATGCCCTACATGAAGCCCGCTTCCCGAAGGGTAGGGAAACATATCCAAAACATACAACTTGCTTTCGGCGGCGTCGGGGTCGGTGGGGATTTCGTCGGGAGTGCGAAATGTCTGGTTTTTGTCCCAGAATTCCTGCCATTTGGTTTCAATTCGTCTTGCGTCGTAACGGGGCATTGGGATTCTCTGAGTGGATATTCTATAAATTCAAGGACGGAGGCCAGCCCACAAGTGTAGGCAACCTACCTTTTATTGCAATTCCTCAGCTGAAAAGGGGTTTCGAAAAAAGAGATTTCGCGTAAAATTTGGGAACTCCATCGAACTTGTCTCAAATCTTTCTCAAAGCGAGACAGTCGATATTTCAATCGGTTCACATCATGTCGCCTTTTTCGAGCTGGGAGTCGCACATCGAGGAACGAAACATGACCGAAAATCCAGACAAAAATTCTCCAGCGAAGCGTTTCAATCTGTTGCATTTTATCTTCCGGAAACATCTTCCTTTGGAGAAAGAGACTTCGCTGTTTATCCTCGCCAGTGCGATCGACCTTTTAATGACTTATACTTTGCTACACCGTTCGGATTTCCGGGAATCCAATGCGGTGGCCGCCTGGTTTATCGATGGTTGGGGAAAGAACGGCATGGTTATCTTCAAGTTTTCGCTGGTCACGATTGTCGCTGTCATCGCCCAAATTGTGGCTCGCAAAGATGTGAGAATAGGAAGGTGGATCTTAAATTTTGGAATCGCGATTGTGTCTTGTGTGGTGATTTACAGTCTGTTTCTTCTGCTCAAGCAAGAGAAGATCACTGTCGATCTCATTCGGCATCGAAGAGAAAACTCAAACGTGGAAGGAAATCTCGAACCGATGGTGAGTTTGAAAAAATCCCTTTCGAAATTCGGACAGGAACACGTTCTGCATTTCTGGGATGAATTGAACGAGGACGAAAAACGCCGCCTGGAAGAACAGGTCCAATCGCTCGATCTGGAACTCATGCAACAGGTTTATCGAAAACGCAGCAAGACGAATTTCAAAGAGAAGCTCAGCGTCGAAATAGATCATCCTTCTCATGTGATTCGAATTCCCTCTTCCGAATCGGAACGAGAAGCATATCGAAATGCCGCTTCAAAAGGAGAGCAACTTCTTAAGGAAGGAAAAGTTGCGGGTCTCCTCGTTGCTGGCGGCCAGGGAACTCGCTTGGGATTTGAACATCCCAAAGGTATGTTTCCCCTGGGACCGCAAAGCGGTTGCACCCTGTTCGAAATCTTCGCGAACCAGCTAAGAGAATGTTCTGCGAACTCTGGGAATATCATCTCGTGGTACATCATGACCAGCGATGCCACGCACGACGAAACCGTGCGGTATTTCCAAGGCAACAATTTCCTTGGTTATTCCAAAGACTGCATTCATTTTTTTCGGCAGGGGAACATGCCTGCGCTCGACGAAGCGACCGGGAAACTGCTGATGGAATCTCGCAGCAGCCTTTGCCAAAGCCCGGACGGTCACGGTGGAATGCTGCAAGCTCTCAAAACATCCGGTTGCCTGGCAGCGATGGAACAACAAGGTGTCGAGCATTTATTTTACTGGCAGGTCGATAACCCGACGACGATTGTCTGTGACCCTGCGTTTCTTGGATTCCACGTTTTGAATGACTCGATTGTTTCGACAAAGGTCATCGCCAAACGGAGTTGGGAAGAACCTGTGGGATTACTCGTCGATCTCGACGAAAAAACGCAGATTATCGAATACATCAATCTTCCTGCCAATTGCGCTCAGGAAACGAATGCGGATGGCTCGTTGAAATTTTGGGCCGGGAACACCGCCATTCACATTTTTGACGTGGCTTTTCTTCAAGAGCAATCGGAAAACACGCAGGCTCTTCCGTTTCATCTGGCTCATAAAAAAGTGCGTTTTCTGAACGAAGACGGAATCGTCGAAAATCCCGATTCTGTCAACGCTCTCAAAATGGAGCGTTTTATTTTCGATCTTCTTCCACAAGCTAATGTCGCTCTGGTTGTCGAAACGGATCGTCTCCGAGAATTTAACCCGGTGAAAAATGCTTCGGGGGACGACTCTCCCCAAACCGCGTGCCGAGCCATGCAGAGAATTTTTCCCGATTGGAGTTGATTCTCTCGTTCGGTTACCCGATGCTCTCCGCAGATTCTTTTTGATTTTATCTTGAGGTACAGCGATGTTACATGCCGTCATTATGGCGGGAGGAAGCGGGACACGATTCTGGCCGAAAAGCCGGCAGAAACATCCTAAGCAATTACTGCGTCTGCTCAGCAACCGGACGATGTTGCAAGAAACCTCGTCGAGAATCGATGCGCTCGTCGAAGACAACTGCAAATGGATTGTCACGAATCAGGATCACGCCGAGGAAACCGCCCGACAGCTACCCAATTTGCCTGTTGGGAATCTCCTCATCGAACCGTGTGGACGCAATACCGCTCCGTGCATCGCTCTGGCAGCGATTCATATTCAAAAAACCGATCCCGACGCGGTCATGCTGGTCATGCCCGCAGACCATCTCATACAACCGATGATGATCTTTCAGTCTTCAGTCAAAGCAGCGGTCGAATTGATCGAAAACGAGCCGCAAAGTCTTGTGTTGTTCGGAATCTCACCGAGTTATCCTTCGACCGGTTTCGGCTATATCGAAAGAGGGAAGTCTCTGGAAAATTCGCAGTCGTCTTATCGGGTGGTGTCATTCCGAGAAAAACCCGACGCCGAAACGGCAAATCAATATCTACTTTCAAAAAATTATTACTGGAACAGCGGCATTTTCGTCTGGAAAGTTTCCACAATTCTCGAACTTCTCCAAGAGTTCGAACCGGAAATTTACGAACGGCTTCAAACTCTCGAAGCGGCATTGGAAACCGACCGTATGCCGGACGTCCTGGCGGCGGAATTCCCTCGCATGAAAAATATCTCCATCGATTACGCCGTGCTGGAAAAAGCGAAAAACGTGATTGTGATGGAGGCGTTGTTTCAGTGGGACGATGTCGGTAGCTGGCAGGCTCTCACCCGCCTGAAAACCCCCGATGAAAACGGAAACATCGTCGAGGGATTGTACGTCGGCTTGGAGACGGAGAATTGCATTGTCGCTTCGCAGTCCAATCACCTCATCGCTACGTTGGGAATGCAGAATTGCATCATTGTGAGCACACCCGATGCAACTTTCGTGGCGAAGAAAGACGACGAGAACGCCATTAAACAACTCATCGAACAGCTTAAAGAACAAGGCTATGACCGATTCCTCTGAGGCAAGCGAAATTCCCGAAGAAGGTTCTCTGCTGGGACTTGACTACGGCGAAAAGCGTGTCGGTCTGGCAATTTGTACGCCGGACAGAACGATGGCAGTCCCGCTTGACACTTACCACCGCGTGAATCACCAAATCGACACGCCCTATCTTCAGCAGATTGTGAAAGATCATCGCATTGTGGGAATTGTGATTGGTTTACCGGTTCATATCAGCGGTGACGAAGGGCGACTGGCGCATCAGGCTCGACAGTACGGCGAATGGGTCGCCGAGGTGACGGAACTGCCTGTGGTATTCTGGGACGAACGTTACACCAGCTCTGCGGCAGACGACTTGCTGAATCAGGCCGAACTCACATCCCGAATGAGAAAACAACACCGCGACCGCATTGCCGCACAAATCATTTTAGAATCGTGGCTCGCAGCCCCGAATAAAAACGCAACACCCAAACCGTTCGACGATTGAAGAAAGATCCCCGGAATCTCAAAGATTCCGGGGATCTGGGTTTGACGTGTAAGAGTAAACTTCAAGTCGATCCATCAAGCATTTTTTTCGCCGCCAGATAACGTGCAAGATCTCCAAACGTGACAACATCTTTGGGGAGAGGGTTTTTGGTGTGATAGACGAGAAAGAAAACGATGACTGAGAGAATCCCGCCAGCTAGAGACAGAATGAAATATAGATTGTTCTGAAAAACCCACACCACAAAGCCTCCGCCCCAGCAAAGTAAAAACAGGAGAGGAAACAGATTTCCCCAGATCCTATCAACCCACGACCGTAAGAATACAGGTTTAAGCCCTCCTGAAACCCATCGGAGCCGGTTTTCCAAAACCTCGAGTGTTTTGAGATTGACTCGCCTGAAAAGTGGAGTACTCGGTGCAATTCTCTCGTCTTTCGGATCGATTTGATCGAGGAGATTTTCCAAGCCACGAAAGATTCCCGCTGCTGCGCATCGACTACCAGCAATCGTCACCGGCGCTAACGACACCGGTTTGACTTTCTTTTTGAGTTCGTCGATAAATGATTGAAAAGTCGGTGGCTCGTCGTCACGGTACAACCAGACCTTTGTCTTTTTTGAACCCAAGCCCCATACATCATTCAGTTCTTCCTTACTGAATTTGCAACCAAAGTAATGTTCGATTCCGTGAAATAGGTCGGAAATGTCAAGTTCATTCCAAGCCCGTTCGTAAACCAGGTAATCCTCGACCGTCATCCAGGATTGTATTTCACCTTTGCAATCGAATAGCTCGCTGAAGAGAACTCGCAAGCTATCAAGTATCTCTTCGTCAGTGTATTCAACTTTCAGAGTCTGATTCATCGAGAACTCCTCGCTCAAAACACCAGCATTTCCGCGGAAAACACCGGGCCTTCCACACAAGTGCGACGGTAGTCCCATCCGCCGTCCGACATTTTGATGCGTGTGACACAACTGAAACAGGCCCCAATCCCGCAAGCCATCGGCGTTTCTAAAGAAAGCCAGCAGGGGATGTTTTTTTTCAGACACATTTTGCCGACGATGTGCATCATTGGTTCTGGACCGCAGGTATAAACCGCATCGGGGTTGCCATCTCTTTCACAGAGTTCGGAAAAAAGATCGGTGACGAATCCATGATATCCTTCGCTGCCGTCGTCGGTGGCCAGATGCAGTTCCAATCCTGGAATCGCACGAAACTCTTCGACCCCTGCAAGATAATCCTTCGATCGAGACCCGTAGCAGATTGTGACGTTTTCTGATTTCGTTTCTGTTTTCCTTGAACCGTCGCCATATCGAAAAATCCCCAACGTTTCTCTCGCCACCGCAAAGAACGGGGTCTGACCAATCCCGCCTGCCACGATAGTTAACGTCCCGGATGGTGGCGTGGGAAAACCGTTTCCCAACGGTCCCCAAATTTCGACGCGCTGAGGGGCTTCCCATTCCGCCATGATCTCCGTAAGTTTCCCCACGACGACGTAACCGAAATCGATTCCTGTGGTCTGTCCGCTCTCTTCATACGTATCGAGAAGTGCGAAAGGGCGTCCCAACAGCGGGTCGTTGGTTTCGGGATCGCGAATCATAAAGAATTGCCCCGGCGCGATTTGTTTTGCCAACTCAGGACATCTCAACCGCATCAGCCAGGTATTTTTGGCCCACTTTTTCTGCCAAACCATGGTAGCTGTCTGCTGTTTTGCAGACGGCATGATTCCGGGATAATCGAGATTATCATTCATCGTTATGCGGTTACTTTCTTTTCGATCTCGATTGCGGTGATTTCTTTTTACCGGTCGATTTCGACGTTCGTTTACTCGTCCGTTTCGAAATAATTTTCGATTGATGCTTCGTCGTTCGTTTTGAAGTTTTTTTTGCTGGTCGTCTTTTCCGCTGGATCGATCTTTGTTGAGGAGTCTGCCGAGAAAACTCCTCCAGCTCGCTCAATTCCCGCCGACTGAGTCTTTTACACTGTCCGATTTTCAACCGACCGAGTTTCAATGGTCCAAATCGAATTCTCTGCAAGTGCATCACTTTGTGACCGACTTTCGCAAGAATTCGGCGAATCTCGCGGTTTTTTCCTTCCTTCAGCACAAGTTCCAGAATCGTACTTTGGCCGCGTACACCCACTTTTCGAATACGTTGTACACGAAACTTCCCTTCCGGAAAATATATGCCTTTCTTGAGCAGGTCGAGAGTATTCTGTGTCGGTCTACCGGCGACTTGAATTCGATAAGCTCGTTCAACCTGAAACCGTGGATGAGCCAGCCGATTCGCCAGTTCTCCGTCGTTGGTAATCAGCAACAACCCTTCGCTGTTGGCATCGAGCCTTCCGACGGTCGAAAGACTGTGTTTCGAAGAGGGAATGAGGTCCACCGCGCGCGATCTGCCTGATGGATCGCTATGCGTGCAGAGGTAACCTGTAGGTTTGTTGAGGAGATAGTATTCTTTTTTCTCGGATCGAATCATTGTGCCGTCTACGACGACTTTTTGCGAATCGGGATCGATCCGAACACCCGCTTTTTCCACGGTGACCCCATCGACATCCACACGACCATCGGCGATCAATTCTTCGCAATGGCGTCGCGAACCGAGCCCCGCAGAAGCAAGAAATTTCTGCAGTCGCATGACTTTTGGAGGCAACTCTCTTTGGGTTTTGGACCCGGAAGAGGTTTTTTTTGATGATTTCTGTTTCGTAGGACGTGGCATGGAAAGGACTCAGTTCGGGATGCGACTGCCGGCTTGCCAGGCAATGTGATTCCCTAATAGATTTCTTCGAGAAGAACCGCTGAGACTTTGTCGTTTTTCAACAGGCTGTTAGTATGTGGTATCGTATCGTAGTGCATTGACTGTTTCTTTGAAAGAATACCCGATGATGCCATTTCGCAGGACATTCCCCTTCTTCGCTTTTCTCTTTTTCCTCGCCGTCTCAGCATCCGCTCAGAATATCGATTGGAAAAGAATTCAAATCGACAGCGTTTTCCGCTCCGAGGGAGTCGCTGTGGCAGACATCAACCGAGACGGTCGTAATGACATCATCGCTGGCGATGTCTGGTACGAAGCTCCGCCGTTTTATTCCAAGCAGTGGAAAAGGGCGAATCGCAATCTTAAAGAGATGTTTCCCAATGGCAATATCCTGATTGAAATGACCACCAAAAAAGATTGGGTCATGCACGCCTTTCGACCCGTGGGGAAATACATTCCCCAAAAGGGTTACAGCCAGAGTTTTGTGAACGCAACCGCCGATATCAATGGCGATGGATGGCAGGACATCATTGTCATCGGTTTTCCAGGGGCACCGTTTTCCTGGTACGAAAATCCCCGCGGAAACTTCAATACCCATTGGAAGAAACATCTGATCTGGCATTCCGCCTGTAACGAGTCGCCGTTATTTCTCGATCTCACGGGCGATGGGAAACCCGAATTGATTATGGGATCGCAACCCGAACGTCAAATGGGATTTCTTCCTTTACCCAATACCCAACAAGCCAAACGCAAATGGACTTTTCACGCCATTACGACGCCGGGAGATCCCGCGAAAAATGGCACTTTCCGTTACTACCATGGGTTGGGTGTCGGCGATATCAATCGCGATGGCAGGAAAGACATCCTCATCCCACATGGCTGGTGGGAAGGACCAAGTAAAATTTCGCAGGAATTCTGGAAGTTTCATCCATGGACACTTTCGCCGGATGGAAAAGGGAATCCGCTCCCCTCGGCGAACATCTACGCTTACGACCTCGACCTCGACGGCGATAACGACCTGATGATGAGTTCGGCTCACAGCTTCGGCATTTGGTGGTTCGAGAACATCGGTGGCGATGACAACCCTAAGTTTCGCTTTCATGAAATCGATAAATCATTCTCGCAAACACATGCACTTCATCTGGCCGATATCAACGGAGATGGAACCCTCGACTTAATCACCGGGAAACGCTACTTTGCTCATCAGGGACGCGACCCCGGCGGCAAACAACCGGTCGCGATGTTCTGGTACGAAATACAACGGAAGCGAAACACGCCACCACGATTCATCCGTCATGAAATCGAAGCTGGTCGTAACACGGGAATCGGAACCCAATTCCGCGTCACCGACTTCGACAAAGACGGTTTGTTGGATATCGTGCTTTCCAACAAAAAAGGCGTGAACCTGCTGTTACAGCGACGAAATTAAAATCGAGTATTCCGTCGCAACCGGATCACAGGTACTCACGGCGAATCCTGCATGAGTTAGTTCTTTTTCGCCATAATCACCTCGCGCTGGTAATTTTTCCAGCTTACAAAACGAAGCGAGCTTTTCTTCAATTCCGATTCCCAGTTGCTGATCGAATTGCGATCGTTCTGATCCAGCGACCAATGAATTTGGTGTTCAGCCCGCAACTTCACTTTGAATCCAATATCGGCCTCAAGGCTGACAACGACCGGTATCAGATTTTTCTGAAACAAACTTTGATTAAGCTGCAAGCGTGGTTCGGGAAGAACTTTTGTGGGATCTAAAACGTAATTCAATCGCGATATCCAATCGGCGTATTCACGATACGATTGCGCCAGTCGGTCGGAATTCAATCGATAGCCTGTTGCGCGATAAGTAAAAGACGGACGTGACAAAGTGAGGGTTTGCTTTCGCGAATTGTAAGCCTCACGAAAATCGGGCCGCAGTTGAAATTCCAGCATTCGCCCGGCATGTCGAGCCCGTTTCGAACGCTGTCGTAACTCGATCTCGACACTTTTTTCCGCAAGTCGATAGGCTTCTTTCAGTTTTCGTGTGACGTCGTCCAAATGAACCGTCGTGGCAAGATTGCGATGCGTGTTAAGTAACGTAAACCGACGACGACTCGGCTCGAAGATCACGACCTCCCCTTCGTTGACGAGTTGGTCGTAAACTTTCCCTGCATGAAAAATCGTCAGACTGCGGGAAACCACCGCGGTTTTCCCGTTTCGCTTGGTCGCAAGTTCGTCAAACACCTTCGTGTAGATGCGAAACTCCTGTGCAAGGCATGTCTGGGTCGCTACGAACAGATAGAAAGCGATCGGAATCGCCATTCGTTTCGAACGATGGGACATCGAGAAACTCCGCAGACTTTTGGGAGGGAATTTGCGAGAAGTGAGAGGTTGGGAGTCGATGAGAGGGGCGGGGAATATAAAACCTTGTGCAAAAAAAAACAAGGCGATTTCTATTTTTTGACACAGCCGGCAGTTTCTGCCGCTCTGAAGAGGCATTGACTCGTTGCGGACGAGGTTGCCATAATTCGCGTTCCCTCCCCGGCCCATCTCCAGATAGATAATCTCTCCTTTTCTCTTTCTCTTACAATCAAGGGATCGTCTATGCCGAGCTCCATCAAATCCATCGGTTTGTTCCTCTCGTTGATTGCATTCGGTTGTAGTTCCGGATCCCAATCGACCGAAATGGAAGAACCATCGTCGTCGACATCCAAGACCGAAACCGCATCCAGCGACCAGAGTAAGACCGACAAAGTCACCCAAAAACTGTTGCAAAATGCCAGGAAGTTTCTCCATAGCAATCAGCCACATCACGCGGTCGAACTGGTCAGCCAGGCGATTGCGATCAACCCCGAATGCGCGGAGGCTCATGCTTTGAGAGCAAAAGCCTATACGCAATCGGGACGAATGGCCGATGCCCTGGCGGATTTCAGTTCGGCAATTCGCTTGCAACCGACCAACCCCAGGTTTCACAATGCTCGAGGAACGTTTTTAATGTCACGGCTCGATTTTGAATCTGCCTTCAACGATTTGAACAAGGCGATCGAACTCGACGAAAACTACGCCGAACCGTTTAACAACCGTGGGTTGCTGCTGATTTCCAAAGGTAAGTTCGAAGAAGCCATTCAAGATTTGACTAAGGCTCTAAAAATTTCGCCGAACTATCTCGATGCACTCAACAACCGGGGATTCGCCTACATGAAGATGGGGAAGAACAACGAGGCGGTTGCCGACTTCGATCACGCTTTGAAATACAATATCGACTACGTGAATCCCTACAACAATCGCGGTCTGGTTTACCTGCAAATGGAGAAGTACGTCAAAGCTGCTGCGGATTTTGGTGAAGCCATCAAACGTGAACCGAACAACCCGAAATACTATGAACACCGCCTGATTGCCTGGCGTCTTTTGGGAAACCACAAAAGGGCAGAACAAGATGCAAAGAAACTATTTGTGTTCAATCGCTTGGCTCAACTTAACCGGGGAATTTTCTCATCACCACGCAGACCGGAGAGTTGGTTGGCCCGCGCCCGCTTTTACTTCCGTCAGGACAACCCCAAAGCCGCGAGAAGGGACATCCAGCAGGCTCTCGCTCTCGATTCGAACTTCGCAGACGCTTTCGTCTTGCGTGCAGAAATTCACGTCGCGAAGGACAACTGGTTGAAAGCGGAAAAAGATGCCACGCGAGCGATTCAGTTTGCACCCAGCGACAAAGCGTATTCGATTCGAGGAGACGTCCATTTTCACAACGGAAACTACGAGCGGGCGATTAAGGATTTCGAACATGCTCGCCGCTTCGATACCACCGTCGCTTTAGCCTATTTCCGATATGCGCAGAAATTGAAAGCCAAGGGAAAAATTGCAAAGGCCGAAAACGCTCGACAACGCGCTTTGGCCATTGACCCCCAAGTCGCAAACGCCCCCACGAAAGCGAACGGGAATTAAGTTCTGCTAAGACTCTTCTTCGGTATTTGTTGGATGTTCGCTTTCTTCTTCAAATTCTTGGGATTCTAAAATTTTTCCAACAATAAATACAGCTACTAAAGCGACCAATGCAGCAATAATCGCAGTCAACCCTGCAGCGCTCTTGTCGTTTGCGATCAAGTAGATTCCACCACAAACCGCAGTCATTGCAATGACAAAAGCGAACAGTTGACCACGAAAACTTAATGTTGTATTGCGATCCAATTGATGTTCGCTGCTTTGCGCATAAATTTTCTCCATTTCTTGTCGGTGATTTTGTTCATTTTCTGCTATCTTGATGATTCGATCAGCAAATCCATGCTTCACTTGCTCATAGCCAGCAAGCATGTCTGGTGGCGGAAGAGGTCCCCGATAATGAAATGATTCATTCGTTTGAACAGCGAGCCGCTCGGCCGCGAGAATTCTTGCGAAAACTTCCGGTTCGATTGGTTCTTTAGGAAGCTTATTCTTGATCGATTCAATCAATTCTTGATCTGGTTCCGAAGCCTCTTTCGGAGTTTCGCCAGCATTTTTAGATACTTGATCGTCATCCATGATTGAAGCTACAAGACAGGGCTGGTTTGTTTTTCTTCTTTAGCTTTGTCCGTTCTCAGTTGAGTTCGTGTTTGATTGCAAGCAGCTTGATAATAACCGCCCACTCTATTCATATCTTCTGAAAGCGCGAGGTAATCGGCTTCAAAACCGGAAATCTCCTCCTTTTGAACTCTCATTTTTTGTCTAGCACCAAAACCGAACAAATCGACCACAGTTCCCATTCCCTGGAAGAACGGAACAGCACCAAAAGATACTTTCACTACCTTTATTTTTATGCTCATTTTATTGCTGACTCATGGATTCAAGATTGATTCACATAAAATCTCAGATGCCAAATTACATCGACAAAAGACAGGTCGCCGCCCCACCCATTTATTATTTTACCTCATCTTTATTCTACGCACTGCGATAAAACGTAGATAGTTAAAAACCTTATTTATTTAAAGTGCTCCTATATAAAAACTTACAGGAATCTTCGTTTTTAAGTTCAACCGTTTTTTTCATCCGATTCTCCGAAAATCTCGCTGCGCATCAAATCGGGGTCGGCTTTGTCTCTTCTGGCGACTTCGGCGCGACTTAACACTCCGGCTTGGACGAGTTTAGCGTCGGTGGTTCGTTCTTTCGGTCGGTCGCGGTGAATCAGCTCGGGGAATTTCCAGTCGAGCGAAACTCTTTCGAAAAAATCGGGTGGAAGCAGTTTGTGAGCGATCGCCTCCGACATCACCCATCGCCAAATTGCCTCGAACTCCACCTTGAAGAACTGTTGCTCGCTTTGCAGTAACTTCACTGCCGGTCCTTCGGCGACCATCGTACTGGAGAAGTTGGCGTTGGAAGCGTCGGAGGTCAGCATGAATTCCGGTAGACCCGCCCCCGCTGCCGAACAAAGCAACAACATCCGACCGAGTGAAACCGCATCACCGAAATTCGTATTCGGCTGAAGGAACTGCATGTCGGTTCCCTGAGAAGTCGTGAGGATGGTGCCAGCTCGAAACTTTTCCTGACGAACGGGGTCGAGAGGGTTCTCTGGTCGGTTCCATTTATTCTTGTCGGCGAACGTCGCTGCCTGTGATGGCGACCCCTGCACTTTCCGCCAAAGTACAATCGAAGCCTGCAACCGCCGCGCGGTCAATTCGGTGTTCAGCCAACTCTCGAATTGGTTGAGTGATTCCAAAATCGTGGAGAAAAATGTCACACCTCGCTTTTGGTTCGAATCGACCCCAATTTTCGTGTGCAGGATCTCCTCTGCGGGAATCCGTTCCGCCAGTTCGCCTGTGGCAGAATCGAGCCGGAGGTATTGCATTGGTGTTTCGACATCGTGGGTCGAGGTGATAATTCCCTGCGTATCGGGTTCGTCGAGGGTTGCATCGATATTTTCGGGGTCGATAAAACGAACCTCAACCGGCCATTTCAGCAAAGAGAACTTCCGTAGGAAGCATTCGCCGTCGCGCCAGGTTCTCCGTGAGAATTCTCGAAACGAAAAATGCGTGCGATTATGGCGAAGAAACTCCGCCCAAAGCGTATCGGCAATTTTGGGAACGACATTCTCGCCGGTTTTCTCTTGGGAAATGTGCTTGAAATTCAACGATGCACCAACAACGTAACCTTCCAACAACCGCAGAACGTTTCGGGCGTGCGGATTTTGTTTGACGAGTTTGCGAGCTTGATGACGCAGTTCGCTTCGGCTAGTTCCGGAAATCTCATCTTTGCTATCGCCTAGCAGCATCCACTGACCGGGATCTTCAGCGACCGCTTGTGGACCGGTCGCTTCCATGAGATGGATGACCCGCTCTTGTGCCAGCCGTTGATAACGCGCCCGTAACCGAGCGGCGTTCCATTTGTCTCGAACATAATCGAACATGTCTGACTCCTTTTGAAATGGTTTTCGAGTGAAGGCCAAGCTGTGCATGGCGGTGGGTATCGGTTTGAAGTGATTGCGCATACCTCTCCCGTGTCTTCACGGGGGCTTATTTTGAATCGGGTCACCAGAAACCGGGGGGGCTGACTTCCATCCATTGGATTTCGTCGGAATGTTTCAGGGCATGCAGACAAGCAGCGCCCAACGTAAACGCCCGGTCGTCGTGGTGAATCGAATCCCGGGTATGATCGATCCGACATCGACCCGATGCCGAGACTTTCAACTTCAGCGAAGCGAGTTCCGTTTCCAGGTCGTCGCGTAATAAAATCGAATCCACGGCACCGCAGTCGGCGTACCAGGAGATTTTGCGATTCAGAATCAATCGACGAAGATGGATCGCCAGTTGATGATTCCCGCGACCGCCGGCGAATGCAAAACGATCGATCTCGAAGTGAGATTCGTATTTCTGAATCACACCAACCAACTGATACTCGTCGAGAACGAATCGTACATGCGGGAAGTTACTGCCGACGTTTTCGATCCACCTCTCGACCCACGAAACGGGGACGGGCGAATCGGGTGTCGGGGAAATCGCATCCATGCGGTCCACGACGATGTTCTCTCCGTCTCGGTGAACGACCACGCCGACAGTGTAGTCGTGTTTTTCGGCATAATCGACGGCGGCGAAGTATGTCACATTTTGCTCGCCGCCTGCGGTCCAGGCAAGAGAATCGTCTCGGCAGGCTTCGGCTTCGGCAAGTGTGACAAACTCTCCGTCGGAATGTTGCCAGCGGTTGAGCCATAATCGTTCGAATACCGGTTTGGGGAGCATTTCTTTTTGTTCTTCGAGCCAGTCGTCGGTAATCCACGGGGCTTGCGGACCGTCGAGGGTCGAGAAATACCACCGCTGACTTTCACGGGCAGCTTCGCGGACCTTCCACTGCCAGTCGCGACCAACTCCGGCGTTCGTCAGCACAACCAACAGGCAATCCTTCTTTTTTGCCGCCGACGAAAGTAACGATTCCCACATCTCGGGCTGTTCCCAATGACACAGTTCGTCGCAGATGATGAAATCGGGGATGATACCCCAGGAACTTTGCACGTCGGATGAAATGATTTCGAGTTTGCTTCCGGTTTTTTTGTTACGAATGAGGTTCTTTTGAAAGATCAGGTCGCGAAACAGTTCGGGGTTTCCTCTCGCAATGCGCTGCACTGCGGCGGAAACCAAAGCGGCTTGATCCATATCCGCTGCGGCAGCGATACCACTGAGTGCACGGTGAGAGGCGATCAAAATCCAGGCAATCTGCACGGCGAGGTCGGTGGTTTTGGAATGACCACGTGGTCGTTCGAGGTAAATGCGGTGATACGGTTTGGAAAAAGAGCCGCGACCGTCAGGGAGCGTTTGGGGTGATTGTTCGAGAGATTCAGACTGAAAGTTATTCGTTTGTTGTTCGTATGGCGCTTCCTGACAGGCGCGTGTCTTATTATTCTTCTCCAACCGGGCGAGGGCTGTCCAACTTCGATCCAACGCCTCGAAGTCCTTGCGCTGGAACGTTTCCAGAAGTTGCTCGAAAGAATCTTCGAATTCGGGATCGATACGAAGCCGTTGACGGAGCGCCGACGGACTGGTAATGGCTGCCCGGAATTCGAGTTCTTTACGCAAGTTCCTGCGGAACCTGTTCGCCAATGAAGATTGAAATGCGTTTGAGATCGTCGTCACTTAATTTCTCCAAATCCTGAAATTTCTCGGGGAGTTCGTTTCTATCTTCTCGCCAATGTTGGGGAGGATTGCTTTTGAGCCAATACGTTTGTGCGGAGACGTTCCCTTCCATCGCCGCCCGATAAAGAGCGGCTGCAACGTTCTGGCTGAGTAGTTGTTCAATCTGGTCTCGTCGTGCCTGGAATGTTGGGTCTCTCTGGAAAGTTCGTAGTAATGCCTCGACGGCGATTCCCAGTTTTTGACACGTCGCCTGCGGACTCGCTCCTCTGGCGAATAAATCGAGAAAGAGAGATTGTTCGCGGTCGTCGAGAATAGTTGGATCATTTGCACTGTCAGTAGTAGTGGGATTCTTCGATTCCGGTGTTTGTTCTTCAATTTCATAATCTGGCTCGTCATCGTGGATTTTGTCGGGTGGCAGATCCTGAGTTTTCGAAGGATGTGGAAGGTCGGAAAAATCTTCCGGTGGTGGTTCACCGAACGCTTCCTTACCGTCGCGGTTATTTGTGTTCTTGTGGAAAGTTTCGTCGGTTGTCGTAGATGTAATAGACCGGTTCGGAATATCTGCTTTTGGAACTGGTTTCTTCGGTGAGCTGGGGTTTTCGTTCATGATTTCTCAGCCCTTTCGAATTTTTTTGGCTTCCGTAAATGGCTGAGTGGCCTTTGCGCGACGTTTTTTCTTTTTTGCGACAAACGCCGACACGGAGAAACCCCGCCTTCTCGAAAAATGGATTCATGTGACCCATCTGGGCGAGTGATTCGATCCACGGTGAGGGGCAGCGTTTGCAACTTTCGCGAATGAACGCCGATGCAATTCCGGCCCCGCGAAATGTAGGGTGAATCACCACGCGGGATAACGTCATCAGTTGTTTGTTCATTGTTTGGAAACGTATTCGAGACCATTTTCCCTTCAATCCGAAATAACGATTTCGTTGACTGATGGAGAGTGCCGGTGATGCGAACACACAGATGCCGATCGGTTCGTTTTTGTGCCATAACATCGTCAAGTGCCGGGTGATCCCAAGGTTGTGGCTTCGATAATGCCACCGAGCGAAGTACGGCCAGTCCTTTTTGGTCGCATTGGTGACTTGCATTTTCCGTGCAAGGCTGAGACTTTTTTTTTAACTTCGAGCCGGTCATAGACGATTTCGCCGTCGAGACTGGAGCGAACATGAAGGTTGGGTTGCAGGTCTTCCAGAACGTCTTCGTGTGTTGTCGCCAGTAAGAAACCGGTACCCGTTCGACTGGCGTGACGACGAATGTTGAACGCGACGACTTTGGCGAGCGTTCTATCGAGTGTGGCGGTGAATTCGTCGGCGAGAATCCAGTGGGGGGTTTTCGACAACGCCATCGCCAGACGAAACCGATAACGTTGTCCGTCGCTTAGTTCAGCAGGAGTCCGTAAAAGTAGTTGTGCCTCGCCAAGCCCGCAGGTGGAAAGGAGTGGCATCGATTCTTCCAACGGGAGATCGAACGAATCGACAAGAATGTTTGTACCCAGCTCGAGCGAGTCGATGTCGAGGATACTGCCAAGATCCCCGGAATCTTCAAGATTCCGGGGATCTCCTGGATTCCGGGGATCTGAGTCTGACGCTTCCTGACAGGCGCGGCTCGTTCTCGTAAGTTGTTCCGAGACGGCACGCATCAACGATGTTTTTCCCGAGCCGGACGAACCGGTGAAGAGCACAACATCGCCCGCTGCGATGGGGAGTTCGAGTTCCTCGGCGATGACGTGCTGACCGGTTTCGAATCCGATGCCAAAATGATCCATCACCAGCGACGCATGGCTGGAAGGTTTTTTCGGGAGAAAGTCATAGGCGACGTTGAGTTGCATGGCAATTCCTTCGGTGAGAATTCGGTTTTCATAAAAAAGACGCAACTTCAGAGAGGTCACCGTCGGAGAACTACTGTGATCGTTTTCGCTCAAAGGACGGTTTTCTGACGAATGCGGCTCTTCTACCTAAAGCAATTTTGTTGCGCAACAGGGGTGATATGAGGGAAAGAATAGCGCTTTCGCACTTGCAGGCAAGCTTCTAGTCGATCGGCTCAACATGCCGCCTTCTCGACGTCACCGGGACGGCCTCCGCAGAGGTGTTCGCCGAACATGCCAGCACCCCGACGCATGAAGCATTCGGGGTGCTTGCTGTGAATAAGCGTTTGTGTTTACAAATTACGTGTTTACAAATTCCCGCGTTCATCTTGAGCACGTTCGATCGATTCGAACAACGCTCGAAAATTTCCTTTACCGAACGAATCGCTGCCGCGTCGCTGGATGATTTCGTAGAACAACGTCGGGCGGTCTTCAACCGGCTGTGTGAAAATTTGCAGCAGGTAGCCTTTGTCGTCGCAGTCGATGAGGATGTTCAAATCCTTGATCGCCTGTTTATCTTCGCGAATGTCGCCGACACGGTCCCAGACGATGTCGTAGTAAGTGTCGGGCACACCGAGGAATTCGACACCCCTGGCTCGCAATAAGGAAATAGTGTGGATAATGTCTCCTGTGGTTAAAGCAACGTGTTGAACCCCGGCACCTCGGTTGAAGTCGATGTATTCCTGAATCTGGCTTTTTCTTTTTCCTTCAGCCGGTTCGTTAATGGGAAACTTGATGTGCAGACCGTTGGAAGGATCGGACATCACCTTACTGCGTAGCGCGGTGTGTTCTGTTGAAATGTCTTTGTCGTCGAAGGAGAGGAAGCGATGGAAACCGAACACGTTCTGATAGTATTCTTCCCAACTATCCATACAACCGTCTTCGACGTTGGCGACCACATGATCGACGGTCATCAAGCCGACCCCCGATTCGGGAAGACGCTGAGTGCGGTAACCTGGCAGAAACGGTCCATTGTAATCCGCAAGAGAAATCAACGAATGATAGGTATCGCCGTAGGCTTGAATTTTCGCTCTGCGGACACGACCGTTTTCGTCGATCATGTCGAAAGGTTCTCTTGCGATTTTCGCACCCCTACTGCGGGCTTCTTCGCAGCAGGAATCGACATCGTCGACGATGAACGCAATATCCAAAACGCCGTCGCCGTGGTTTTTTAAGTTATCGGACATTGAATCTTCGGGAGTGAGTGGTGTGCTGACAACGAAATTGATTCGCCCCTGATTCAAGACATAGGAAGCCTGTTCCTTCACGCCAGTCTCGGGGCCAGCATAGGCGATTTGCGAAAAACCGAACGCCTTACGATAAAAGAACGCCGCCTGTTTGGCGTTACCCGCGAGAATTTCCACATGATGAATCGCTTTTAAGGGTAATGGTTCTACCGTCATGTTTTTCTCCTGTTGTTCAAAAGAGGAAAAGTCGCATCGATCGAGGAAAACAGCACCATGTAGAGCTTGCCAGTCATCAGCAGACGAATTCCGAAGAGTACCGGCGAGGGATATCGCCGATGGGAATGACTCCCTGAATCGTATCAGGAAGTTGGGTTTTTGACAGCCGATTTCAAGCTGTTTTTCGCGATTTTTGGTTGATTCCAAGTTGCGATTCTGGTTGTCGCTAGTATCGTTATCGTGAGCCGTTACGTTGCCAGAGTTGAGATCGCCAGACGTGGAACCGCAGCAGGGTCGAGAGTTCTTGGATCGGTCGCCGAAGTCGGCCAGTTTCCCCCTTCTTTCCCCGGGATCGTCTCTAATTGCGATTCGTAGTATTTTTGAACGCCGTCACTCAAAACGTTTTCGGCACCCTGGAAGAACTTCTCGGCATCGAACCAGGGTTCGAGGAAGTTCTCCAACAACTCGTCGAGTGTGGCTTGTGAGTGATGTTTTTCTTCCGATTCGTGATAGGTGAGATAACCCAAATGGACTTTTTTGTCGGCAGTTTCGTTGTATTTTTTCATACCGGCAATCCAAGGTGTCCAAAGGTAATTCGCAGCCCAATTTTCAATTCCGAACGACGCCCCCAATGCCGTATTCTGATCGACGCTGGCATAGTTTTCGAAGGTGGCACTCACAAATGCTTTCGTGCCGGATAGTCCAATCCAGATTTTGCCCAAGTCTTCGAAATTCAGGTCGAGTCCCTCGGCAGTTTTCAACAACCAGGTAAAATGAACCGTGTCGGGTGACCACTTTCCGGTGAGTTCTCCTTCGAAACCATCGCGATAAGGGATTCCTTTTTCGTTCAGCAGGACGTTGAGTCGTTCATGATAGGCATCTTCAGTGGGAGCATTGGCAACCAGTTTCGCTTGTGCGATATCGAACTGTAGCGCGAAAACCGAAAACTGCTTCAGTTCATGGGCCGCCTGTTCTTTGGTCACACCTTGCGCAAAACGTTTGAGGTAGTTGTTGCTGGCAACGATGGGATGACACATCACCCGGACACAGATATCGATCAGCAATTGTTGGAACTCCGTACCCCGTTCTGTGGGTAATTCGCGGTTCGCCACCATGGTCCGGACTTGATCGAGCACTTGCTCCGACTGTTTCACAAACAACGAAAGATGTTCGGGAATGGTGTTGGCATCTGCGATCACCCTGCATTTCAGATACAAGTCCAGAGCGGAAGCTGAAAGGGGAATTTCGACTCTGTCTTGCATGGCAACACCTCAATATCATTCCAAAAGTTCTGGAAAATGGGATAGAATTTGTTCTAAGAAATCATCTCTGCCAACCAGAACATTTTAGGCACGTTTTTTTAGAGTTTCAATGTCTCCTATTTTAGAAACCCACCTTTCCTCAGAATGTGACGTATCTCACACAGAGACAAGGAGATACGATGATTTAACAGAAAAAAGCCACGCCTGTGATGATTGAAGGTTTTTCCCTATAAAATAGGAAGATCCTCCATTTCTATGGTGGTGAACTAAATTGGTGATCGGTTTTCTGAGAATGATTGCCATTGAGTCTCGCCGTGTGGAAAGTTCAGCATGTTTCCGACGCATGGAATTTTACACATGCAACTCGACGAGATCCCGATCGTACAATATATGGTCTCGACTGACGGTTTGACCGTTGTTCGATTGATTTGCCCAGACTTTTGCAAACTTCAAGTTCTTTGCGAGTTCACGGTGCACTTTCAAAGCCAATTCTTCGACGGTTCCTCCACGCTCAATCGTAAAGGGATCTTTATAGACGGCTGGTTTTCCGGGTGCTCTTGTATAAACGCGAATCACATCGAGAGCTTGAAAAATTTCGCTTCGTAGCTCTTCGCAGCTTTCTTCCCGGTCAAGCTCGACTTTTTTGAATGCGAATTGGAACGGATTCAGCTCTTTAAGGAATTCCAGACGCAACTCGCAATCTGGATTGTCTTCCCGAGTGACCACAAGCAGAGTTTTAAGATGCACGATCGAGAAATCATCCTCGTCGAAGCCGGAATAATTCCCTAGTACCGTTTTTCGAGATCGCAATTGCTCGATGACAGCATGAGTGTCTTCAGGGGCGTCGTCAGAACTTCCGTCGAAGCAAAGGATTGCAAGGTCTGCCGATCTTACCATGTCGATCATATATGTCTCGACGTGCGCTGCGGTCATCGGCGGTGTGTCGATGAGTTGAACCATAACATCCTCCCAAGGCATCATGGCAGGTGACGGTTCTCTCGTTGTGAAGGGAAAAATAGCGACTTCCGGCTCGGCATTGGTAAGTTGCTTGACGATTCGGCTCTTACCGGAATTCGGTCCGCCAATTAAAACCGCTTTTCCTGCACCTTGATGAGGAAATCGATAACTTGGTCCCTTTTTCGCAGCGGTATTTTCTGTGATCGCTTCCGCTTTCGTTTCTTTCAATTTCGTCTTCAAGTCGGCCTGAAGTTTTTCTGTTCCTTTATGTTTGGGTATGAGCTTCAACAGTTCCCCAAGACACTCAACCCGCTCCTCGACCGATTGAGCTTGACGATAGGCAACTTCTGCTTTTCGATACTGTGGAGTAAGATTCGCTGGCATGGCTTAGGTCAAGAGTTCGATTCTGGTTTATGTATGCAGATTCACCGACTTGAAAATTCACATTAGAGATGATATTCCCGTACAACAATGATAATCAGCAATTCGCATCTTTGCGAATTCACGAGTTTATTCAAGAATAGGGGTTTGACATTATGATATCCTTTCGGGTTTTTAGCATGTTGTTGTTGGTGGGAACGATTTCCTGTTCTGCTCAAAGCGGGCGAAGAAGTACCGACGATTTTCACCCTATCACGGTGATTATAAGACCATTTCCGGCCATCACCAGGATTCCTACAATTTCTGCGAAAGACGCTGCAGGAAAAATCGGAGACTCGGAACTCGTTCTGGGGGTCGTCGTGGGAAAGGAAGCTCGTGCTTACCCTATCAATATGCTCACCGGTCCCAGACGAGAAATTCTCAACGACAAACTGGGTGGGAAAGCCATCGCCGCAACCTGGTGACACCTATGCAATAACGGCATCGTGTATGCTCGAATGGTGAAAGGGAAAGTGTTGACATTTCAGGTGTCCGGCAAACTTTGGAAACGAAGCCTCGTCATGGACGATTTGGAAACCAAAACGCTTTGGAGTCATATTCTCGGAGAGGCGATGCGTGGAAAATTGAAGGGGGCCGTACTGGAATCGATTCCCTCCACAATGACCGATTGGAAGAGTTGGAAAAAAGATCATCCGAATTCATCGGTCGTCAATATGTCCCGAACAGCAGGTCCAGGAAGACGGCTGAACTTCAACAACGAGTATTATAAAAAGTTCGGTTGGAATAAATTCGTCATCGGTTATGCGAACGGAGGAAAAACGCGTGCCTGGAGATATCCCGACCTGAAAAAACAACCCGTGGTCAACGACAAGTTCGGGAAAAAGTATCTGCTGGTCACATTTCACCAAAAAAACGGCGCGTCTTATGTGTTTGACCGAACGGTCGATGGCACTCCATTAAAGTTTGTCTTCGAGAAAGGCAAATTGCTGGACGAAAGCTCGAGATCCGTGTGGAATATGGCAACGGGGAAATGCGAAAGCGGTTCGATGAAAGGAAAACAACTACAACCCCAAACCGGGATGATTTCTTTCGCAAAAGCCTGGGAAAACTTTCATCCTGAATCGACCTATTGGTCTGTGAACCGAAAAAGCAGATAGGGGATGAATTTTGGGTATCTCGGCGAGTGAAATGCCAGCTCGTAGAATTCCCAAGACGGATTTGATACGATGCCGCTTCGTTTTTTCGTACATGCATCCGTCGAAGTAGTGTTCTCTGGAAAAGTTTGTCCCTCCCATGAAAATTAAAGCCGTCGTTTTCGATCTCGATGGTTTGATGCTGAACACCGAAGAAATTTTCAACATTTCCGGTCGAGAACTTCTTCTCCGTCGCAATAAAGAGATGACGCCCGAATTGTTAAGCCAGATGATGGGACGCCGGCCTCACGACGCATTTGGTGTGATGGTGACAACACTCGAACTCACCGAATCGATCGAAGACTTGCTTTTGGAGTCGAAAGAAATCTTTCGAGGATTATTGGACGATTTGTTGGCTCCGATGCCGGGATTGTTCGAACTTCTTGATTGTATCGAGAAATCGAACTTGCTCAAAGGAGTTGCCACTTCGTCACCACGCGAGTACATGAATGAAATGCTCAATCGTTTCGACCTCGGTCATCGATTCCAACTCACACTGTCTGCCGAGGATGTGACCCACGGAAAACCCCATCCCGAGATTTATTCGAGAGCGGCTGAGCAGTTACAGATCGATCCTGCGGAAATGTTGGTTCTTGAAGATAGCGAAGCGGGCACGAAATCCGCTTCGGCTGCCGGCGCGGTCACAGTGGCCGTTCCCAACAAGCACAGCCGAGATCACGATTTGAGCGATGCCCACTTTACGGTCGAAGCTCTGAACGATCAGAAAGTTTTGGAAATGGTCGGTTGTTAATCATCGACGATTCTTGCGAGGATCGGTTGCCAGCGATTCGAAGTAACGCTTGATTTGTTCGCGGTACTGCATGAGAAATTTGCTGTCGTTGGTTTGGTTCAACATGCGTTGTCGGATCGATTCTGGCAAATGTCCCCAGACCGCATCGATCAGCTTTTTTCGTTCGGCAATTCGAGTTTGCATATTGTGTTGTTTCTGCGAGGGTTCCCCATTTTTAATTTTCGTTTTGGACTGACTTCCGGGATTACCAGCCGAAGCGCCAGCTTTAGAAGATTTGCCTGTGCTTTTCGGGTTCAATTTGCTTTTACTATTTTTCCGCTGAGGAGAATATGTAGGGTTGGGCCGTTGAGTGGATTCGGATTGCTGTTGGGTCAGAATCTCGATGAGTCTTTCTAACTTGGCGATGATCTGTTTTTGGATTCCTTGATTCTCGGCTCCGGTCTTTCCCTGGGACAGTTTCTTCCAAACATCTTGCATTTGGCTGACGACCTTCTGAAGTTGTTTCTGTTGAGGATCGACATTCTTCGAGATCGAGAGGATTTTCTGTGCGGATTCCCTCAAGCTTTTCTGACGTTCGACTAATTCCTTCAGATCGCGTTCCAACGTATGAGATCTCCCTTTTTAGGCTTTTCGATTGCTTTCGATCTCGATGGTTTTTTTCAAAATCTCCTGTTGAATCGATTCGATGAGTTTGAACCGGGAAAGTTTGGAAATGAGACCACTGCGATCGGTCTGAGAGGTTCGTTTTTTGGATAGAGCCGTGTCAGTATTTGTGTCGGTTCTTTGGACGTCGAGAGATTTTAATAGTTCGTCAAACTGCTTGATCACCGACAGTTGAAGAGAGACCGTTTCATTGTCGGTATGCCGTTTACGCAGTCGTTCGACGATCGAAGCGAGAATAATGGCGGTTCGTCTCATCGTGGTTTCGAAGACCGGTACGTCTTTCAGCTTTTGCGTAAGATTGATCGTTTCGATCTGGAGTTTCTTCTGTTCGTTGCGAAGGGAGAAAAGTTTCCGAAAAAGTGGACGTGTCCAGCGACCGGCTTCCCGGAAGGCAAACTGAAGTTTTTTTGTTCTTTGAACGAGATCGTGCTGTCGATCTTTCATAGCGGCAATTTCGGTCACGATTCGATTGAGTAATTCTTTCTCGCGTTCCGATTCGAGAAATCGACGGTAGAGAAGTAATTCTGCCAACGCATGAGAAAACAGGGAAAGGCATTCTTGGGAAGAACTGTGCGACAACTTGACATGACGATTTTGCAGAGTGTCCACCGTGATTTGTAAACGGTTTTGAAGACGATCGAAAGAATCCGAAACCGGTTGCGCATCCCACTGTCGAATGGTATGAGATATCATTTCGACATCGGTGAGTAGCTGGCGCTCAAGACGTGCTAAAGATGCAAGCGTGCCCCGATCACTTCTCACAACTTTTCTCAAACGGGTTGTGTACGCTTTCTGCTTGATCTTTAACGATGCCGTTTCCCGTTCGATCCGTTTCACTTGCGCAATGATCGCATCGAGATCCCGATTCTCCTTTGCGGCGAAAACTCGAAGGAGATTATGCAAAGAACCGAGAATTTCCGATATTGTATCTTCTGCGGTTCCAAGGATGTTGATTCTCAATTCTCGCGAAGCTTGCTGCATTTTGTTTTGAAGTCGAGACTCGCTGAATTGATGCGCGAGATTTCGCAGAAGCTGGTTAGATTGTCGGATTTTCGAAACGACACCTGGAGAATCTTCGAGATCGGTTTCTAATTTTCCGAATCGTGAAGAAAGTCGTCGTTGTTTTTCGGCGAGTCGGTGAAGGTCGGCTCTTTGCTGCGAGGTGAGTTCGCTCTCCGATTTGGAAAACGTCTCTCGTTTCGTTTCTTTCGTCAATCGCGCGATTTGCTTCTCCTCTTCGAGGATGTTTTGCAATTCTTCGCCGATCTCTTTCAAGTTTCGCTTTCGACGGAATTCCAATAGCAACGACTCGAGTCCAGCCAGCACCTGATTTTGATGAAAACGAGCGTTTTTGAGATGTTCGATTTGTTGGGGGATCGAAATGGAATAGCGATGATTGCGGGACGAGGAGGAATTTGTTAGATAATCTTCCACGCATTTGCGCACCACAATCAGATCTCGTTCGATTCGATTGAGGTGCTGAGTCGAGAGGGAATTCAATTCACGATCGAGATAATTCAAGGAATGCAGCAGCACCGGGTCGCGAATTTTATTCTGCCTTGCTTCCTCTTCCATCAGAGTCGCTTTTCGAGACAGACCGGTTTTCTCATCAAGGATGGAGGTCGTCACGATTCGTTGTCTTTTTTCGAGCATCGTCAAATGACGATAATCCTGCTTCGTTCTCCATTTTCGAGCCTGTTCGAGCTGAATGATCAAATCTGAACTTCGATCGACGAGGTCGGCTTGTATCTTCTTTTGAATTTCGAGTTTCCCTATCAATTCTTCTCTTCGCGATAAGAGTTCGTTTGTTTTCTCTGCAAGCGAAACGATTCTCAACAGCCTGGTATGACTGCGGGAAACATGCGAATTCATCGTGAGAGATCCGAAGGGATCGCGAAAATGGTCTCTGGCTTCGACATGAATCCCCAGCAGCATCCCTTCCACAACCGACTCATTGCTTAACTCCCATTGATAGTTGATCTTTATTTTCTTCTTTCGTCCTGATCGATAAATAGAACGTGACTTGTGGGCTTCTTCGGAATGATGTCGCTTAAAATTGAGTGCAATTTGTTTCAAACCGAAATCGTCGCTAGCCCGAACATCGATAGGAATTGTTGCATGGGAGGTCGCCAGAATCTCATCCCGATTGCGTAATGGAGCAGGCGAAAGGAGTTTGATCTGTGGCGGATTGTCTTCGAAACCCCGAATTTCAAAATGAGGATTTTGAGGATTGCGGAATCCTTCCACATCTTCAAGGTCAATTTGCCAATCGAACAATCCCGGTTCTCGCACAAGAAACTCCGAGCGGAAATCCATTCTCGATGCTTCAAGAATGAAATTTCGGGAAACTTTGTTTCTCGAGATCAATCTGGCGGATTTTAGTTTTTTGTTACTGCGTGCGAGAATACGAACGCGCGTCCCCAGAACGGCTCGCAACTGACGAATTCCCTCTTCCGTGACGAGGGTTTTTTTTCCGGTATAGAGGGGGGGGACGATTTCGAGTTGAAATTTTTTCAGTTGAGGCGGTGGGACCATATCGATGGTGTACCAACGGGTGATATCGTCGCCTCCCAGAACTCGAAACTGCATCTTATCCTGCCTGATCGGTATCTGGATTAAACCCAATTCCTGCACAAACCCCGACTCATCTTCTTTCGAGACTTTCTTGAGAGATTCCTCGATAATCAGATTGTCCTCCTCGGGATAAAAAACCTGAAGCTGAGTATTCGCAGGGAGTTCCCCCTTTTCGTTCCTGACGTAGAGCGTGAATACTTCGCCTTGAGGTTTGCGCAGACGAATTTTACGATTCTGAAATAACGGTGTGTTTTCTTTTGTCAGTAATACAAACTGCGTTTTCTTTGGCCACGAATAGCCGCCGTAAGGCAGGAAAAATCGTTTGATGGCAATGGCAGCTTCACCGCGATTCCAGAATGCAAACATCAGGATGACTGCGATGGCCATTCCTGATCGAAGAACAATCCTGCGGACAGGTTTTGTATCGACGATTCGGTCGAGTTCGATTTGTTCCAGTTTCCGAATCGTTTTCAGAATAAGATGGTCTTCGAGTTCGAAAGAGTCCTGGAATGTGTTGGTTCGATTTTGCAGAAATTGAACGGTGCTTATCAAACTTTCGCCAAATTCCGGATAATGCCGTTCGATCGCGAAAGCCAGCTGCAAGTTACTCAATCCCCAACGCATCGGACGGAGGAAGAACCACCAGGTCAAAATCGAAAGCAACGTCAAATCGAGTAAAACGAAAACGAACCTGCCTCTGGGCGAATCGAATCGAAATCTCCAGTCCAGCAATCCAAAGAACAATATCGAGCCAAAAACGATCGCAGCCAGCAAGCTGAATCCGTAATAAAAGCTCAACTTTCGAATGCGTCGTCGAAAGCAATCCAGCTTATCGAGTAATGTTTGTTCCATAAGGTAATGTCTCAAAGATCGATCGATGACTTGCGGACCGTGTGTATTATATCAACTGTTGTCTTTTTCTCATCAACCATTCGAGCGTAAGAAGGCCAGCAAACAATAATAGAATTTCGAAACGGTTCCAAATTGGAATGGGATGTGGACGATGTAGCGAAACCGATTTCCCTTTTGGTATCTCTGAGGGAAGAATCGCTGATTGGGAAATCGAATAAAATTTGCCACCGGTTAAGCGAGCCGCCAGTAGAAGATCAGACGTCTCCGCACGGCGATTCCTCAGCTCTCTGCCGGAGGACTCGATGACAAAATCGCAGCGGGGTGACTCTTTTTCGTCATTTTTAAGAATAGCCTGGGCGTGATAGCTTCCTTGTTCCAAATTCGCAAAGGATCCTTCAAACAATGAACGAATCTCGGTATCGCGTTGGAGTTCGATCGATCGGACAATCATTCCTCCTCGTTCGACATTCACGGTCACACTCGGCTGGAAATCGGGAATGATTTGTGGGGAAAGGAGTTTCAAACGCAAAATCATCTTTTCGTTTTCCTGGTAAACTCTTTTGGTGGTTTCCAGCACAGCATTTTTCGACTTTCCCAACAATTTTGCGCGAGAGACAAAGCGTAACGCCTGTAACCAGTAACGACCGAAGTAATTGTCAGACGTGCGGAATCTCCACTTCCATAAGTCGTCACTGGCATGAAAAAGTACGCTCCCCGAACCGTAACGCTGCGAGACAATCAAAGGTAATTTTTCGGATTTGCGATCATCATGAACAGCTTCGGCAAGAACTTGCGCCGCGGGTTGGAGTTTTATTGTGGGAAACAGCCAGTCGATTCCCGGTAAAGTTTCGAGAATGTTACGGTTGAGGTTCAGGTCGTTCGAGAAGCGAAAGAGTAACCCCTGCCTCCGTCCGGTCGGTGTGACAATCACAGCGAAGGAATCGCTGATTCCTTCACGAGAAACATCGGGTGGTGAAGTTTCCAGCAAAAACGGAAGAAGTTTTTCGAGCTGGGTCTCTTTGAAGTCAACAGGATTATGGTACATTCCCGCGACGAACACGAGCCCCCCCCCATCGTCTCTGACGAAGTCCCGAACATTTTTCAATACGCTGGGATGAAGTCTCGAAATATCGACATCGCCGAAAACGATTGCATCGTATTCTGAGAGTTTCTTTTTTTGCGTCGGAAATCGTCCCTTGAGTTCGATTGCCGTGCGATCATCTTCGACAAATTCCAAATCGGCATCCTGCAACACCGTGTGAAGCTCCACCGTCGGTTCACGTTCCAGAAAATTCTTCAAGTAGCGATATTCGTAGCGGGGAATCATATCGAACAAAAGAACTTTCAATTTCTCGCGATGAATATGGACATGTGCCTGAAGTTTGTTGTTTTCGACGTTCGATTCTTTTGCTACGGGAATCGCTTCGATTGCGAAATCGAAATCTCCGTCTGTCTCCGGCGTGTGAACCAATTCGATTTTTTCCGTCAAGTCTGCGGAATTCACCGCGATTTTTTTCGATTGTAAAACCCGTTTCGAATCCCGGTTGCGAAGTTGGACTTCAACGATGCGATTTTTCAGACCGTGACACTCCAAGTCCGCCGAGAAGACAATGGGATCTCCCACAAATGCAACTTCAGGGTAGCTTAAACCGTGGAGAGCAATGTCTCGGGATGGTTCTTGACTGCCGAGTGAGACGATATAGAGAGGAACTCCTTTCTTTTGGGCCGTTTTTGAAACCTCTGAGAGTTTTTCGGTTGGTCCTTCGGTGCTGATACCATCTGAGAATAAGACAATGGCTGATAGCGGAATTCCGCTGAGATGATCGAGCACACTTTCCACCGATAACTTGAGGTTCGTCCGTTTTCCGGTCGGTTTCAATTTCTTGACGAGAATCTGCGAAAGTTCCGCCAATTGGTCGGAAGAGAGATACTCCCCTTTTCCTACCAGGTCTGCGGTTTCCGAGAATCGATAAACCTGGAGTTTGTGTTTTTCGAGTAGTTTTTTGAGAAATTCGTTGTCGTCTTTGGTCAGAATGCCGCGAGCAAGGTTTAGCCTGGTCGCAGAGACCAGTCCCGAATTTTCGAGAATACTTTTCACCGCATCGCGATCTTCTCGCGTGGGATAAAGATCGTCCAGCTTCATGCTCTGGGAGACATCGATCATCACCGCCACGACTGAAAGACTGGTCCGATCAATGAACAGCGTCAAACCGCAAAGAATGAGTGCGAGAACGAGAATCGTCATTGACCGCAAAGCGATAAACCCCAGTCGCATTTTCAACGAAGCACGACGAGCATCTCGGAGATAGACAAGAGCGACGACAGCGAAAACCAATCCTGCCAGAATACCTAACAATGCCAGTGGAATCTCTTGTGGCCAGGGAGGGTTAAGTTTCCAACTCCACAGCGACCCTTGTCCGGCATCTCGTGTGGGAACTCCCAGATAGTTCTCGAGGATATCTTTCATCGTTTCGATCATCACACGTCGGTATGGTTTTCATCCTCAAGTTTATATTCTGTTTGGTACATCCTGATGTCGGGAAGGGTGTGGTCCGCGTCGGTTTCACGCCATTCCAAAACTCAGGGTGACGACCAGCCCCCCGGCTGCTTGAAGCAACCGGGGCACTCTCAAGGTCAGCACGGAATTATACAGGTTCGTCTTGAAGATGTCTGTTGAGAAAACCATTTCGCCTGAAGATCGTCTCTTCAGAGACTTTGGATTTCAACCGAGAAGTCGAAATTCGAATTGCGAAGAGGTTTGCAATTCGACTAAGCTCCATCCTCAAAGCTGGTGTTTTCTTAGTTCTTCATAAGTTTCTTCCAACCATGACCAAGAACAGAAATTCTCAGCCGAGCGAAAAAACAACGAAGAAAAGTGCGCTTCTCGCGATTTTTCTGACCGTTTTCATCGACTTGTTGGGATTTGGAATCGTTTTACCGCTGCTTCCGATTTATGCCAAAGAATTCACACTTGACGATTCGGGATGGATCATCGGATTGCTGATGGCCAGTTTCTCGGCGATGCAGTTCCTCTTCGCACCTGTTTGGGGGAGAATTTCCGACCGATTCGGTCGCCGACCGATCATTCTAATTGGCTTAACCGGATCCACAGTGTTTTACGCTCTCTTCGGTTTGGCAACAATGTGGAGGAGCCTTGGTTGGATGTTCGTCAGCAGAATCGGTGCGGGTGTGGCTGGCGCGACGATTTCCACCGCGCAGGCTTACATCGCCGATGTCACGACGAAAGAAAAGCGCACACACGGGATGGCGTTGATCGGGATGGCATTCGGTTTGGGATTTACTCTAGGGCCGTTGCTCGCCGCAGTTGCTTTACTCTCGGCAGAAAGCGATGGAGGTCTTTCACCGTGGCCGGGGTTTTTGGCATCGGGACTTTCGTTTTGCGCTTTTTTGTTCGCTTTTTTCAAGTTGAAAGAGTCGCGAAAACCAGGAGGAGAATTCATCGAGAGACGCTGGTTCGATTTTGGATCGTTCCGAGAAGCGTTGGCAATTCCGACCATCGGTATGTTATTGTTAATTTCCTTTCTGGCCATCCTTTCTTTTGCCAACTTTGAAGGAGTGCTCTCCGTTCTGCTGAAGACGGAAAAAGGTGGATTCGGCTTCGACCTGCGCAATGTGATGTTGTTCTTCGCCTTGTTGGGGTTTATCCATGCATTGGCTCAGGGAATGGTTCGAAGTCTGTCAAAAAGAATGCCCGAGGAGAAACTCGCCATGCTGGGAACGACGGTTTCCGTTTGTGGGTTCGGCTTTTTGACATGGGCCACGGTCGATTTGTCGATTGCGATGCTGGTATTGGGAATGCTGGTTTTGGCGTTTGGATTCGCGTTTATCCCGGCGGCGATTCAAGCGTTGATTTCGCGTCGAAGCGATCCTGAAAAACAAGGCGGTATTCTGGGGGTGGGACAGAGTTTAGGTGCGCTCGCTCGCATTCTCGGACATACCATCTGTTTTCCACTGTTTGCGGTTGGCGCTTTTCTCCCGCTTCTTACCGGTGCATTGTTGATGTTTGTGGCTTTGTTGCTGGTGACGTGGGTGAAAAACCACGGTGAAGATTTTTCAGAGGTGGAATGACCGATTCCCCGACGAATCGATGCAAGCGGGATGTCCACTCTCCACTTTATACTCTAAAATAGCAGACATCCTATTCGACAATACGACAGACAATAGACTCCATGAGCGATTCTGATAGTTTGGAACAACCGCAACAACCGTTCGAGGTTGAGATTATCGTTCCTCGACAGATCGAATTGATCGACCCTGCGCAAGATCGTCGGTGGCAGCAACCACCCGTTCGGCGAATGCCCTTCCGCAAACGCAAAAAACTTGCACTCTTTCTCTTTCTGGCGACCTGTCTGAGTACGCTTTTTGCGGGCGTTTTTTTTCATGCTCCCTGGACAGGGAATACTGTGTGGGGAATCCTCGGAAGTGCACTCACTTATGCTGTGCCGGTGATGACGATTCTCCTTGCTCACGAGATGGGACATTACCTGATGGCACGCCGTTATCGTGTGCCCGCTTCGTATCCCTATTTTATTCCGATGCCCATCAGTCCCTTCGGAACGATGGGAGCGGTGATTGTGCAGGGAGCAGGGGTCGCTAACCGTAAACAGCTTTTCGATATTGCCATCTGGGGACCGCTTTCAGGTTTAATCTTCGCAATTCCCGTCGTGATTTACGGAATTTCCACGAGCGAAATCCACACAGTCGATCCTACGAAGTCTACGCAGGTCTTTGGGGATCCGTTGATTCTACAATGGTTGATCGAGATCATCCTCCGGCCCCTTAAAGAGAACGAAGCGGTCTTTGGAAGCCCCATATTTTTTGCGGGTTGGGTAGGAATTTTCATCACCGCCTTGAATCTGATTCCCATCGGCCAGCTCGATGGCGGGCATATTCTTTATACGTTGATTGGAAAACGTGCACACATCGTCGCCAAATTGATTCTATTGGGTGCCGTGGCTTATGCTCTTATCGCACAGTATTTCGCTTACATACTGATGATTCTCTTATTGTTGATGATGGGACCAAGTCATCCTCCGACTGCCGACGACCATGTGCCCCTAGGCTGGCCACGGGTTGTGCTGGGTTGGTTGACGCTCTGCTTCATCATTATCGGCTTCACCCCGCAACCGATCGTCGAAACGCAACCCCAACCTCAACAGCAAAAAAAGAAACTCGAAAACCCATCCAAAGATCAACTGATTGCTACACTTCAACCAAGAAGTACCCGGATTCACAAGAATTCGGAACATCACTGTTTCGATGAGAAATCGTCTGAATTTTTGGAAATTCCGCGACATTTTCAAACACTCCGCGAGAAAACGGGATTGCTTCCGCTGGTTGACGATGGCAATGATCTGCAGGATGATTGCGGTGCCGATGAGTGCGCTGCAGGAAGTTAACCGTGGCGAAGAAAAACCGACAACGGGAAACAGCTTCTGCCAAATCAAGCAAGTTCCCCGTCGCCCAAAACTCGCAAACTTTTGACTGGAAAGTCGTCGCTGCTTTATTTTGGTTGGCAGCTTTCATCGTCTACTTCTTCAGTTTCACACTACCCAATAATCCAAATTTCAGCCGATACGGTCTATTGCTTTATCTTGACGATCTTTACGCTGGGATTTTCGGATTGGTGTCGGCACAAGGCGAAATTCATTCGGGTTGGCAATACCTGACTCAACGGTTCGATATTCTCCTGACTGCGGGATTCATTCTGACAGGTGCCTGGGCCGTGGGGAGTTTATGTCTGCGACTGTTACTTCCCCGCGATGCGGTGACTTCTCTCGAAAGGTTCGTGTTCTCGATCGGCATCGGACTTTCGGGTTTGTCCTTACTGACTTTGGGTGCCGGACTGTGTGGATTTCTTAACCTCTGGTTACTTGGAGGAATCATCCTCGGCTTCATTAGTTGGGCGGGGTTTCAGGCGTGGAACGATCGGAAACTCCAATCGGAGTCATCGCACGCTTCTTTGGAATCTTCTCACCGTCAAACGATCTTGGCAGTGATCAGTCTGCTGCCGTTTCTCGCGGTGATGTTGTTGGGGGCGATGCTTCCTTCGGTCGATTTCGACGTGAAGGAATACCACTTGCAAGGACCGAAGGAATTCTACCAAAACGGACAGGTTTCTTTTTTGCCTCACAACGTTTACACCAGCTTTCCGTTCTTGACCGAAATGCTCACTCTACTGGGAATGGTGCTTCGAGGCGACTGGTATTGGGGAGCCTTGGTGGGAAAAACCGTGCTGATGAGTTTCGCCCCGCTGACTGCACTGGGGCTGTATGCTGCCGGTTCGCGGTGGTTCTCCCCACTGACCGGTTGGTTTGCGGCATTGATTTTCCTCTCCACACCGTGGGTTTATCGCCTCGCGATCATCGCCTATGTCGAGGGGGGATTGAGTTGCTACCTCTTCCTCACTTTTATTTCTTTGATGATTTTCACGGCGAAGGAATTCCCAAGTACCTGCAGAACGCAGGGGATCTTCATCACAGGGATTCTGGCAGGGAGCGCGATGGCGTGTAAATATCCGGGTGTCTTGCAGGTGGTGATTCCGCTGGGATTGCTGGCGTTATTTCTGTGTTGGAAACGGTCGGTCGAGGAAGAGAATCGCAAGAGAAAGATTCTGAAACTCGCATTGGTCTACAGCGCAGGGGTAATGATTGCCATCGGTCCCTGGCTTGCGAAGAATCGGGTCGAGACCGGCAACCCCGTTTACCCGTTGGTGTATTCGGCCTTCGGCGGGGAAGACTGGGACGCCGAACTCAACGAAAAATGGACCCGGGCACACAGTCCCGACGATTATGACCCGGCAGATCTCGCCGTCAAGTTCATCGATGTGATCGCCAAAAGCGACTGGCAGAGTGCTCTGCTTTTCGGATTGGCTCCGCTGGCGTTATTGATACCGACAACCCGAAGGTTTGTCGGTATTGGATGGTGTTACGTTTTCTTTCTGTTTCTTTCCTGGTGGATTTTCACACATCGGCTCGACCGTTTCTGGGTTCCGTTGATTCCCGTCGTGGCATTACTGGCTGGGATTGGATGGAATTGGAACGAAACTCGTTTATGGCGAATCGGCAGCGGCGTGTTGATAGCGGTTGCGCTGATTTTCAACTTCGGATTTATGACATCGACTCTTTCGGGATACAATGCGTATTTGCTCGATTTGAAACAGACTCGTGAGAAACTGGTAAGCCCTCCCACAAGCATACAATACAAATTTCTTCACAAAATTCTTCCCAAAAATGCGAAAGTATTGATGGTGGGCGAAGCGCAAGTTTTCGACGCCCGTTTCGAGGTGGTCTACAACACGGTCTTCGACTATTCGATTTTTCAGGAATGGATTGCGGAGCCTGAGGAAGGAGTTACGGAAGAAGATCTCTCATTGAGAAGCACGAAGGAGATTCGCGACAAACTCCAAAAAGAAGGCATTACAGACATCTATGTTAATTGGGCAGAAATTCTGCGTTACCGTACGACTTACGGATACACGAAGTTCGTCTCTCCTTCTCGATTTGCCGACTTGGTCGAACGTGGCATTCTCGAACCTCCAAAAACGGTGACCAGTCAATGGTGGGAAAATCTTTCCAGGAGCGACAAAAACGTCATCAATACCTGGGATGAAAAGTTACTCAAAGAGCTTCGCTTAAACACCGAAAGCAACAAACTCAACGAAGCTTTCATCGCCAGCCAGGTTTTCCGCGTGCGTTCAAAATGAAGTCGCATTTTTCAACGCCCGAAATGACCATGAATTTCTTCAGATCTTTTTTTCCTTTACCTATCCGAAATCTCAGCTCACAAGTCGGCTGCCGATTGCTATTGGGAACGGCTTGAGAAAAAGCTACAATCCGCCGATTCCGTGTCTTCAAAATGAGATTGTCCAATAACTATGTCAGACAAGCATTCGGCAACTCGCGATTCGAGTCCCAGCAACAGGGGAAGACGTTCTCGGTTTGCGAAAATTCGAGTTGGGGCGTTTGTGATTCTGACTTCACTTTTGACAGTTTGGTTGGCTGAGGTTCTTTGGGCAGGGGGGATGAAGGATCGCTACGTTCCGAAAGCCTTCGAGGAAGTTGTTTCCGGAAGGCTTTTTCGAAGCGGTCAGATCTCACGATGGTTGATCGATGACGTCTTGAAAGAAAACAACATCCGGATCATTATTTATTTCAATCACAATGCCGAAGAAAAAAATCGACACCAAAAAAAAGAATTGGATGTCGCCTGGAATTATCGTATTGCGTATACGGAACTCCCGATGCCAAATCACGGAATGGGAGACATACACCGCTATGCCGAAGCGCTGGCGGTCATTCAACATTACGACAGACTCAATCAGCCGATTCTGATTCATGACGAAAGTGGAAATCGTGCGGTCTCGATTGCTGTGGCATTTTACCGTTTGTTGATTCAAAAATGGGACATGGAAGATGTCACTAGCGAACTCCTCGCCAAAGGCTGGCCCATTGAAGACCGACCGATGCTGAGAAATTACTTCAACGACTATCTTCCTGTTCTTTGTGAGAAACTTGTGCGGATGAAGGTCTTGAATAAAATCCCCGAGAAAATTCCCGAATTCCATTTTTAATTTTTCGGCGCAAAATTCGAATGGTCGTCATCCCCGCAGATTATCCTCATGGTTCGACGGGTGAACCGTCGCATCTCTCAAAGGGGCATCGTGAGAAGTGTCTCCGTGGACGACGTTAAAGTTTGCTTCTCCTCGCTCCATCTTCCTGCGAAACCATCGGATCAACAGTTTGCGATAGCCATTGCGGGTAGTTGGCAGTAACAGGCTGAACCCGAACAGATCCGTAAGAAAACCCGGCGTGAATAAGAACGCAGCACCAACTAAAATGAGAACTCCGTCGAGAATCGCTACTCCGGGAAGTTCCCCCTGTCTCATGCCTTCCTGCATTTTCCGAAACACATCCAACCCCTGATGCCGGGCAAGCGAAGCTCCTGCCACACCGGTCAGCACAATCGTGCCTATGGTGACCAGCAATCCTATCCCCGTCCCCCAAGCGGAGGCGATCATAAAATGTACTTGCAGGATAATCGCCAGTTCCGCCACGGGAACCAGAATCAGAAGTAAGATGAGATAGAGAAGCATACGAGTATTATCGCACTTGCAAGCGTTCTGAAAAGGTCTCGTCGCTTCTCATTCCATCGTCAGGCTCAATCGTAGCAGTTTGCCAGTAGTTCGACTGGATGGAAGACTTCCATTTTTATTCCTCGGTCTCGGAAACCGTTTTTCAGTTGCAGCGTACAACCGATATTCGGACTGACGATCAAATTGATCTCGCGCTCTGTGAGCAGATCGATTTTTCGCTTCAACAGTCTGGCAGACATCTCCGGCTGAAAGAGTTGGTACGTTCCAGCCGCCCCGCAGCATATCTCGTCTTCGAGACACTCCACCAGTGTCAGCCCCGGTATTGTTCTTAAAAGCAGTTTGGGTTGCTCGACAATCTTCTGAGCGTGCCGAAGATGGCAAGCAGGGTGATAATAGACTTTTTTTTCTAGTGGTCGCTTCGGTGGAATCGGCCCGAGCTCGACCAGAAATTCGGAGATGTCCTTCACTTTCTCGCTGAACTGTCGATACTGTTCAAACTCCCTCTGCGGATGGTTCTCTGCAGCGAAGATTTTTCCATACTCTTTCAGCGTGGCACCACAACCTGCTATCGGGACGATGACCGCATTGTATTCTTCGGAATCGAATGCAATCACGTTGTTTTTTGCGAATTGTCGCGTTCCCTCCAGAAAACCGTTATGCAGATGCAATGCTCCGCAGCATCCCTGGGTTTTGGGAACATGCACATCGCAGCCGTTATGTTGCAAGACTGTAATCGTCGCCGTCAACGTCCTCTTATCCAGCACCGGCGAGACACATCCGCTAAACAAGGCGACCGAGGCACGTTTTTCGCCAATCGCGGGAAAAAACTCGGGAATGCTTGTGGTCGACCACGAAAGTTTCTCAGGAAGCGACCGATACATTCGCGAAAGAAAACTGGTAAGTAACCGTTGCATTCCAAGCACGTCGATCATTTTTCGAATCCCCAACGATTGCAGAATTCGCAGAGGCAACAGCGACCACCAGATTCTCTTCGGAAACGGAAGCAACTTTGTCAGCACCAACCGTTGAAACCCCGAAAGTTGCGGGCGAGACGGCGAATCGGACTGTTGAACGCCGACACGAAATTCTTCGATCAGTCTTCCGTATTGAACCCCGGATGGACAAGCCGATTCGCAACCACGACAATCCAGACAAAGATCCAGATGATTTTGAACTGCCGGATTGAGTTCGACGTGTTCTTCCTGAAGTGCCCGCATGAGATAGAGACGGCCGCGCGGGCTGTTGTTTTCGTCGCCCGTTTCCAGATAAGTAGGACACGCCGACGAACACAGCCCACAATGCACGCAATCCAGCAACAGTTCTTCCGAAATCGACGGGTTGCCTGACGACGCTGCTGTGCTTTCCAGTGGTTTCGCTTGTGCGGCGTTCACAAATATTCTTTCAGAGGGTTATCGAGATTACCTATTCGAAGAATCCCGGATTCAGCAAATTCGCGGGGTCGAATGTGTGTTTGATTTTCCGATTCCAGGATGACCTGTCGTTTCTTCTTGCACTATTTATCAATTCGGGTCTCCAGTCCGATTCGCATTGAAGGATCGATAATGATCCCGAATTTTCTCGACAGAAGTTTTCGATTTTTCCGACAAGGTCTCGCGCTTCGGCAGCCGAGGCGATTCTATCCGAGGAATGCGCGAACGACACGCCGCATCCTGCATAGCATTGAAAACCGACGCGCAGCTCTTCCAGCAAAATCGACGCTGCCAATAATGAAGACGGCGGAATCGCGATTCGGATTGTCAAAGGCTCGTCCGAATGATACCGATATTCAATGAGGCTTTTATAGAGACTGGCGATCGAAATATCGTCACGAAGTTCGTTGACCGAACTGCAATACGAGCCGAGCTTCTCTCGAAAGAATGTCATTTGATGAGTAACAGATTTCTCGCTTCCCTCGACTCCCAGAACGACGATGGGAGATTCTGCGGCAACATCCAATCGCGATTCGACAACAATTTGTCTGGCCGCAGTGCTATTCAGAACATCGATCGAGATCGGATCGATTTCAAGTCCCGCGATACATTGAAGAAGGGCATCTACCTGACGATGATCTCCGCACGCCAACCACAACACACCGCGCGATTCGGGAATAGGTCGCAGCTTGAACGTGATTTGCGTGATGACTCCCAGCGTTCCCTGCGAACCTGTCATCAATTTGCACAAATCGTAGCCCGCCACATTTTTGACAACACGACCCCCGGAATGAAACATTCTCCCCATTCCATCGATGGCGGTGATTCCGATGACGTAATCTCGTAACGAACCGTAACCGAAACGATGCGAGCCGAATGTATTCGTCGCGACGATGCCCCCCACGGTGGCTCGATGCGACTGGGCAACGTCGATTGGCAATTGCAATCCTTCCTGCTGCAGCAGGCTGGAGAGCATGTCAATCTTCACGCCGCTTTCCACAGTGACGGTCATATCTCTGGCGGGGAAATCGACCACTCGATCGAGTTCCGATAAGAGGATGTTTTTTTGCGTTTGTGTTCGAAATCCAAGTTGAAGTTCCGTCCGACCGCCGACGGGAGTCATTGTGTGTTTGAACTCCTCGTAGTTCGATCGCAAAAACCGCTGCAACTCATCCTGAGTCGTCGGCTGGAAATCTTCGTTTAAGGATTGCGTGGAATCGATCATCTGGTGTTGCGGTTTGTCAGTTTCTTTTGTGGCTCTGTTCTTGGGCGGCACGGGCGATTTTTTCACCGATTAACGAGATCTTGTAATCCTTCAACCTTTTCTCATTCAACCAGTAAGGACTCGTGATTTCCTTGAAGGCGTAGATTGCCGCTTGAATTCCTTCTGCCCAGGCGACCGCCACCAGTTTGATGTCGCCGTGCACGTCGCCCACCGCAAACACACCGCGTCGGCTGGTTTCGTAGTACGGATCGATGGCGATGCTGTTGTCGTCGTTCAATCGCAGTTTCAACCTCTCGAACGTTTCACGATCCGAAAGAAAACCGACCTGCACAATCACATGGTCGCACAAAATCGAATCCCCGGTATTGAGATTGAGTTTGAGTTGATCGCACGCATACTCGGCACTAGCGATCTCCGTCGAATAGCGAATGATTCCACCACATTTTTCGTAGCGCTGCAGCGACTCGGCTTTTCCCGCTGCCTGGGGTTTCCGAATCAGCAAATCGACACTGCCGTTACGTTCCAACGCCATAATTCCCGCATCGAGGGCGGAATCGCCGCCACCCACTACCACCACTTGTTGTCCTTCGTAATCGCCGATTTTTGGAATTTTATAATGCACTTTTTTGCTGTGGAGTTCTTCCAGGGCGGGAAGTTTTCGCGGGTAATGCAACAACCCGCAGGCAAGAATCGCCTTACGGCATAAATAGGAACCCTTCGACGTCACAACTCGCTTCAGATTCTCCTCTTTTCCAATCTGTTCGGTCTCTTCGATGTCGACCAGCTCCTCGTGAAATCGAAACTGCACCAGCGCATTTTTCGACTGCCGGTAAAGGCGTTCGGAAATCTCCAGCCCCGATATGCCGTCGGGAAAACCGGGGATATCGACAATTCGTTTGTCCGCATATAAAAACTGGGGCTGTCCGCCGGCCTCTCCTTTCGCCTCGACAATCAGAGTCGTCAACCCGCGATGTGCGGTGGTCAAACCCGCCGCCAAACCCGCAGGCCCGGCTCCCACAATCACCACGTCCCAATACTCTAGACGATCGAAATCGAGCTCGTCGTCAAGTTTAGTTACTTTGTAATCGACCATCGGGTTCCCTCAGAAATGTTTACTACTTTTTATTTATGAAGCCGCCTGCTTCCCCGGATGTTTCCGTTCGATGTACTCCATGCCACAGGCACCAGCCGTAGGAAGCATCTTGCCGGGGCTGCATCGGTTTTCGGGATTGAACACATCACGCACATCCTGCATCACCTGCAGGTCTTCTTCGGAAAACATCTTATCCATGAAACCGATTTTCTCGACGCCGATGCCATGTTCGCCGGTCACACTTCCACCCAATTTGAGGCACTTCGAGAGAATCTCATCGCCCGCCTGCAAGACGTTCTTCACTTGATCGGCATGGCGTTCGTCGAACAACAAAATCGGATGCAAATTTCCGTCGCCCGCATGAAAGACATTCACAATTCGCAGACCGTATTTCTTTCCGGTTTTGGTGATGAATTTCAGGATCTCTGGTAACTTCGTTCGAGGGACAACGCCGTCCTGCGTGCAGTAACTGGGGCTAAGCCTGCCGATGGCTCCAAACGCCTGCTTGCGACACTTCCACAACGCCTGTCGTTCGGCTTCGTCTTTCGCACGGCGAATTTCCCTGACGGAATGCGACTCGCAAAGTCGCTCAATTTTTTCGGCTTCCTCTTCAACCGCAATCGGCAAACCGTCCACTTCGATCAACAACACGGCACCCGCGTCTAACGGAAATCCGAAATCGAACGCCGCTTCGAGTGCCTCGATAATTCCCTGATCCATCATCTCGAGTGCCGCGGGAATAATCCCTTCGCCGATGATTGCACTAATGGCGTGGGTTGCATCGTCCACCGTCTCGAAGACCGCCAATAACGTTCGGTAGTCGAGCGGATTTTTTGTCAGTCGCACAATAATTTTCGTGCAGATACCGAAGGTCCCTTCGCTGCCGACAAACAAGCCGGTCAAATCGTAATCGTCATGGTTCTCCACAATTCCGCCGAGATCGACGACCGAAGCATCCGGCAAAACGATTTCAAGTCCCAAAATGTGATTCGTCGTCACGCCGTATTTTAGCGTGTGAGGTCCGCCGGAATTGGTGGCAACGTTTCCGCCGATCGTACAAGCTCCCTGGCTGGAAGGGTCGGGGGCATAATGATAGCCCGTTCCTTTCAGATGCCGGGTGAGATACAGATTCACCACTCCCGGCTCGACGACCGCGTATCGATCCCGCAGGTTCAATTCCAAAATGCGGTTCATCCTCGTCAGCGAGACCATCACGCCACCACCCACCGGCAGGCAACCGCCTGCAAGACTGGTTCCCGCGCCGCGGGGTACGAATGGCACGTCGAATTCGTTGCATACTCTGACGATTTCGACAACCTGCTCGGTCGAGCCGGGAAACACGACGACATCGGGCGAATTTTTTTCGACGACGTAGCCATCGCATTCGTAAACCAGTAACTCGGCAGGATCGTGCAGGAGGTTTCTCTCGCCGACGATGGTCGCAAGGCGTTGCAAAAATCGAGATGCG
>Ga0114931_10000420_pt1 | contig 50329 bp, 74 predicted proteins | sample 2SBtaG_FD_89579 | JGI IMG/M metagenome (GOLD analysis project Ga0114931, IMG submission 89579) | Deep subsurface microbial communities from Kolumbo volcano to uncover new lineages of life (NeLLi) - 2SBTROV14_V59a metaG | ecosystem: Environmental > Aquatic > Marine > Volcanic | place: Kolumbo... | reverse complement strand
TATACCGTACTATTTCTGTATTTTCAGAGATGGATTTACAGGCATTGGATCCTTTTTTACACATTAGTTTTACGTTAATCATTGACTGTAACATATCCTTTCCTACATCAGACTACATATATGCCTTTAGATAGGGTCTTCAAACGCCTCTGGGGAATTCGTTAAATCCGGGTCATATGGGTCTATTTCCCCAGTTATAATTTTGTGAACCCATCGTTCAAACATTCTGTCACATGCTACCCTGTAATTTCTTTTAAAACTAGGTTTTGATCTTCTAAATTGTTTATTATCTTCCAATGACAATGGTTCTGGTTTATTAGCAATATCAGCTATGATGTCCTCTTGAACACCAAGACCAATTTCCTCGCCTAGACCAAGGGCCATTCCAAATTCCGCTATGCTGAAATCGCCATCGCTTCCAAACATAAATAGGTCTCCTTTATTAAATTTGGAGGGACTTCTTGTCGGACACGGCCAACGTCCGTGAGTGACTACCTCAATCGTTTACTGTTATATTGGTAATTTTATGGTTTTCTTTATTGGCCGTAAGTCCCCCGCGTGTGCTGGCCACCTGGCAATTGATGACCAGCGTTGAATTGGAGGACAGGTTAAAGACACAATAAGTATAGTAAAATGTGACACATTGGGCCGATATACTACTCTTATTATGCTTCCCCTTGTGAGCATACATAGACTGCTATATGTATGCTCTGTGATAAGTGCTGTAGCAGAGAGGATTCGAACCTTTCTTATTGGTATACCAACACTTCTGCTTTTGAAGGCATGAATGAGTGCTATTTGGATAAGAGAAGTGTTGCCAATCAAACCAAATAGTCTTAGTTTTAGGCTCCCTGTTATTTTTTTTAGAGCACGGGGAATAATTTCGCCCCATTGTAAACATGCTCATAATGTTAGTTAACGACTTAATTTAATAGCTATCTTTTTCGACCAACACTTTCTAAGCTGTCGTATTGGTAAGTATGGTATTATAATTAAGCCTGTTAACTTGTGAATTTTTGTGTATACCTTTACATTACCTTGTCTATGTTATGCTACATAACCGTTTTTGATTCCCTCACGACAATAGTGCCGATACTTTGGTGAATCTGGTTATACACACTTATCTATATATGTAAACTCCACAACCTATGGAGGTTAACACCCGTTAATATTTCACCTAGGTGTCCCTTTATCACTCCCTTTTTTAGAAGAACTGTCACTATACCCATCTTTATACCACCCACTTCCTTTGAGCGTAAAAGAGGTCATTGAAACTACTTTCTTCATCTCACTTCCACACTTCTTACATTTTAATTTATCTTGTATCTCGCTAATATGGAAGAACTTTTCTTCTTTATTTCCACAAGCACATTCATATTCATATATTGGCATATATGCTCTCCTATTTGTCTAAATAATCAACCGCCTCTTTAAGTAGTAATGCCTTCTCATTTAAGTCGGGCTTTTCCATCACCCTGTGTAACAAATAGTTTAATACCTCCCCAACGCTCCGTCCTTGAGGAATATTGAACATACGCATTATATCGTGACCGTTTACTTTCAAATCCTTGATGTTAATAGCGCTTCCTGATTTGTACACAGAGAGGATTCTCTTTTGGAAATCTCTTTGACGGTCTGTAACCGCTTCCTTTTTCAAGCCATTCCCGAGGCGCTCCGCAGCTCTGACTTTGAATAGCGGCAAGTCATCAAGGTTTTTTATATTCTCATCACTAATTCCTACCTTTTTTATAAATCTTCTGACGGCGACATCTGTCCAGTCTCTTGTGTAATGAAACATGTGCATCCGAATTAATGGGATAACCACCTTTCTTATTCGAACGGGATAGCCTAATCTCGTTAAAAGGTTAGTAGCCATTTTAGCACTATATACTTCGTGTTTATGAAAAGTGGTTCTACCGCCTTTTGTAGTTTTTTTTGTAACAGATTTTCCAATATCATGTAGCAATGCTGCCAATCGTAATTCTAGTGTAGGTTCTATGTTGTCCATGGCATAAAGCGAATGCTTAAACATATCGAACTTATGGTACTTTTCATCTTGCTTGACCCCCACACACCCATATAATTCTGGCATCACGATTTTTAATATGCCAAGTTTCTCCATCAGTTTAAAGTAGCGTGACGGCCTTTTAGATAAAATAATTTTATCTAATTCTGTTCTTATATTTTCCATAGGGACACGAAACAAAAGATCTAAATGCCTTTGTATAGCTTTTGTAAGAGCATTATCTACTGTGTAATTTGTTCTTGCTGCCAATGAGATAGCTCTCATAATTCTTATAGGTGACTCTTCTAATCGTTCTACGGGATCACCTACGGGAGTAATCATCCTCATCTTAATATGTTCTCGCCCATTTACTAAATCAATAACGTCTTTTTTAGATCTGAAATTTATGGGCAAATACATGGCGTTTATCGTGAAGTCACGATGTTGCATATCCTGTTGTAAAGTATTCTTACTATGGGCTACTTGTTTCCTGCCCCGTTTTGGCAACGATATTTGTGCTTCTATATCATCATTTGCTGCCCTAAACAACAGGATTGATACATTGAAGATATCATTTGTTTTGGCCAACCTTACTCTTTTAACTTTGCCGTAATGGGATAACCAGGTTGAAATCTTTTTTATAGGTAATCCTTTTATAACTATATCTAAATCGTCATTACGCTTATTTCGTAAATAATCTCTTACGAACCCGCCTACTATATATACACTTGCTTTTGTCTCTTTGTCCAGCCTCTTTAAGACGCTGACTGTGTTCAATAGTTAAAACCCCCCTTCTTTTGAAATTTGTGTCTTATCTTTTTTATTTGTGTTGTTACCCATGATGGGGTTTTTTGAAAATATCTCGCAATGTCTTTATTTGTCTTACCCTCCATTATCATTGTTGATAGCTTCTTTTCCGTCTCCGTCATCTGCTCTTGCATTTGTTGTACTAATATCTTTAGTAATATCTTTTCCTCTTCCTTTTTCTCATCTTTTAATTCTTTTGTGATTCTATTTATCTCGGGGATAAAGCTCGCTCTTACTACCATTTCTTCGTATTTCACATGTGCTCTTTTGGCCCCTCGACGAAGTTTAAAAATTATTTGTTTTGCTTTTTCTTCTGCCCAAGCAGGCAGAGAAACATTTGACATGTCTCCTGTATAAATAATTGAATTTACTAGGTCATTATCATCAGTATATAATTCAAGAAGCATTCGTAACTTGTTCAATTGATCGTTGTAAAGTTGTACATATTCAGGTGCTCGTACCAATTGTATATTATTTGCGACATAATTATTCAAAGCATCTATTATGTGAAATGCCGCCCACTTCGAGAAGGAGCCTCTTTCCGGGTTATAACTAGCTTTTGCTTTAGCAAGTCCTAACACCCCTTCACCAAATAGATCTCCTTTTTCAAGACCGGTGCTTCTAGCATAAGAAGTAGCTATTTTATTAAGGAACGCTACGAAAGCATTGTGTGTTTGCTCTGCTTCTTCTGGTGTATTTCCCAGAAGGTATTTTAGTTGTTTTGTCATTATGTCCTCACGTACCCTACAGGTATTTCTTCTTTAGCGATAGGGCGTTTGTCGCTTGAGTACATAACCTCTAAATACTTCTCACCTTCTTTTGTTAAGACCCTCCCTTTGCCTGATCTTGTAATAAAGCCTTTTTGAATAAGGAATGGTTCTATTGATTCCGACAAGGTTTTTGTAGATTCGTTAACTATTATTGACAAATTATCTAGTCCTACACTTGTCCCAGCATTATACAATGCTTTTAATATTTTAACTTCTGTAGCAGTTAATCCCTCTTCATCTATTTTCATTTCTTTAAAGGTTTTACTCACGACATTGGAAGTAATAATTTTACTTTCCATGGATAGTGCCATATCTCTAACTCTTTCTAAATAGCCGACTGCTATTCTCGGAGTGCCTTTGCTTCGTCTAGCTATATCTCTTGCTGCTTTAGCCGATATAACTAGTTTCATTTTATTAGCATGTAACATAACTATGTCAGTTAAATCTTCGTTGCCATACAACTGGAAGACAAACCTCAATTTAAATCGGTCTCTGAATGGTTTCGAAAGTTTGCCATCATTTGTAGTGGCCCCCACCACTGTAAAAAATGGCAACCAGATATACCTGTTTGCTCTACTACTTTCTATTTGCCACTCTTCCATCGCAATACCGAGCTTTTCTTGTCCTTTCAAAGGCATACTGTGTATTTCATCGAAAAAAATAACTGTAGGTCGAATTTTTCCAACCCTGTTACCTTTAGCATCGTAGCCAGAGTGATCTAATTGTTCCAGCAATGTTATAGTATTTTCATAGTTTTTTATATCTTCTGGAATGGCTTTAATAAAATTAGCATTGGAGATTTTAGCAATCTCCTTTGCCATTGTAGTTTTTCCACAACCAGGAGCACCAGCAAATAGCATATGAGGGATGGACACATTTCTAGCTACAGCAGATTCTACTGCTCTTCGTATCTGTATTTTAGTATTATCATGTCCAACCATTGCTATGTTCATTTGTACCCTCCCTTATGACTATAATAATGCTAATGGATTGTTACGAGTATACCAGTCGGGTTCCTCAGTTTTGTTTGTTACGCTCTTTTTTTTGCCATCTTCTACTTCCGGTATATCTGGAAACTTAGCAGGTTTGTATTTACCTTCAGCTATTTCTTGAACCGCTATGTACATCTGCTGTAACATTGCTTTACTAGCTCCACGTTTTCTTCTAATGGCTGCAGGCTTGGCTTCCTTTTTTACCGATGTATATGTGTATGTAGATCTGTTCGGAGCAGTATATGTGTTGAACACGCCGCTTCCAGTAGTTGTAACTGGTTTCTTTTTAGCACCGTAAGTTGAATATGTGACATGTTCACTAGCTACTTTCGACAGAAGCGCCTTATCTTGTTTATACGATCCGAGATCAATCATGCTTTCATCTTGCGTCACTCTCTTGAACTTCTGCATGTGCGCCAATAAGCCTGAAACCATTTTAAATGCTTTTTCTTGGTCTTTAGTATCATTATTGGCAAACCAGAAGTCACTACAATCTTCATTCACTACTTCTATTGTAGCTATATTATAATACATAATATTGAATATGTCAAGTGTTTTTTCCGTATCATTGCTTAAAATGACAAATTTTTCTACGTCCTTATTATTTCCCTCCCTCATATAGATACCAGCAAAGGGTGCTCTGACTACATCGCTGGTTGTTACCTCCTCGAAGGTAATATCCTTATCAATGACTTCCAGATATACCGCTTTAATTTTGTCTACTTCTCCAGACATGTCTACAATCCTCCCCTTCTTTTCACTAGTATTAAAGAGTGACCTTTAGTATATAGCCTTTGTGATGCTTTAAACCCAACAGAAAAGGACATTTTTAAACTGGCTATATTATCTTCCCTAATTGTACCATAAATAAATGGTGTTTCACAATGGATCACCGCAAGTTTCAGTAACTTCTTACCAATTCCTCTTTTTCTGTATTGTGGATGAACTGAACCGTGATGTGCTTTACTTTCTTTTTCATTCACTTTGGTTAGTCCCACACAACCAACAACTTTATTCTCACAGATCTCTACAAAATACTTAGCAGGGCTACTCAAAATGCTACCTGTCGAGTGGGTTATGGTTAATTTGTTGTACCCGTTGAGTAGGTTTGCAATTTGAGCAGCCAGTTCTTCTCTGCTAAGTGATGTATAAAATTCCGCCATTTATTTACATTTATTTAGCTGGAAAGCATTTTGGATGCGGCGGAACGGATAGCATCCACTTCGTTATCGTCTGCTGCTTCAATTAGATCTGCGAGTGTTGCCATTACTGATTTGAGGCTGTCTTTCTTGCGGCTTACATGTACTGTGGTATTGGTTTTCTTTGTGGGTTTGGCTGGCGCCTTTTCTGCTGTAATTTTCTTTTCCGGAGGATTGAGTGTATCTTTGATTACCGCTTTCATGTCCTTTACCCAGGCGTTCAATGAAGCACCTTTCAGACCAGGGCCAGTATTTACTTCGATGACCCAGGGGTTTCCGTCTTCATCCAGGCAGCAATCAACCGCACCGAAGTCTAGTTTGAGAGCCTTTAGTGAGGCAATAGCCGCATTCACCAGCTCTTTCTTGGGGGCTTTAACCCTAACGAATTTCCAGCCACGAGTGTTGGATTTTATTATATGGTCCGGGTGTTCCCTTTCTTTGCCGAGGCGGTCTAGAAGAAAAGACATGGTGTTTTCGTCAATATTAACGCCATTTCTCTCAGCTGCATTCAATGCTTTCTCTTTATGCTGTTCAATGAACGCCTCTTTCATATTGTTCCGTACTGTCTTCTTTACGGCGTAGATACATTTGCCATTGAAGATGTGAAGGCGATATTCGTCCTTAATTGGTATGTATTTCTGAAAGTACTGTGCCCCTTCCTGGATTGCTGCCCCCACTTGCCCTTTAGTAAGACAGAGCCAGAACCCTTTTCCGCCCTGATGGAAGTTACGACGCCCTATAAGCGGCAAATTATCCATATGGTTTCTAACTTCGTCAGCTCTGTAGAAGTCAGCTATGGGTACACCAAAATCAGAGTCCCGCATGTATGACAATGCGGTAAATTTATTACGATTGCGACGAATCATGTTCGGGTGATTCAGTATCTTAACTTCCTTGGGCAACGAGGTATCTTCTGGTATTTTAGTCCCCCAACCTATAACCAACTTTTTACCTGCTGGTTTGGAAGTACCACCTGTGACATCAAGCTCTTTTACCAGGGTTTTGCCAGTCAGATCCGTTGCCCCACTGTACCAAATGTATACATCATTGTTTGCCATTGGTTTCTCCTTTTTAAATGTCTACAATAAATCTTTTATTTTCTACCCAATTTGTTTTGATGTTTCTCGACCACTTAGCGATCGTCTTCCTTGGCAATAGAACTATATCACGGAGCGCTTCTACATGGTCTCTATATTTTTCATAGCCACTGAACTTTTTCATGGTAGCTCTCCACTTTGCCATCATGCTTCTGGTCACTGTGTTTGGTTTTGATTCTGACAGCATCTTAATCATTTGAGCAGAACTTCTTACACATCCCATATCATTACACAATGGAATGTCTTTCCACCCATTAAAATTACTGCCCCAAACAGCTTCTCCGGCAGCTCTCAAATCAGCAGATGAAAAGTAATCCTTGTCCAGTTTCTTGTCGTATACTCTGTTGTAGACCTCGTCAACTATAATTTTAGCACAGCCAAATACAGCTTTTGCTACCGATGGGTGTAATAACCACATCCCGCTTAATGTTCTATTCTCTAACCGCTTATTATTTCCCTGCCCACTATCACATCTGTACTCCCCGAAATAACCATACCCATTTCTGGGGGCCATTTTACATTTTGTACGTCTGATCGAGCCTTCTTCTCCGTCTAGCTTTATAAGTGGAATCGCAAGCAGTTCATCCATTATTTTATTTAAAGTTCGAAAGAGAAAAATTCTGGTAGCTAGATTTATATCCAAAATCTGGCGGGGGTTTCCAACATGTATATGACCTCCAACTGGGTAATCTCTCGTATTATCTTTATGGTAACAGGCACATCTACACAGGTAGCTATCTAACACTTTTCTGTACTTAGCATCAGAAAAGATTCTTCTCATATTTTTTACTAGAGTCTCTGGATCGTCCGAGGGACTTGGCCTTATTTCTGCCATGGCACCATCATATCCCATGGCACCGTAATAGGACAACGTTCCTTCAACATTGGCGCGCACAACATTTCCATCGCTATCAAACAATAGAAATTCAGGATCAGCACCGAGTACCGTTGATTCGATATCATTTGATATCCAGGTGTTGTCGATGCCATTTACGCTGTTACCAATAATTCTGTTAAACGTTTCCGTGGTGACAAACGCAATTTTACCCAAGTCTCCATCTGAATAATTCTTAGACTTTTTCACTGCTTTAATGTCTTCCGAAAAAGCATGGAATGTTCTTAAATGTAGGGGTTTCTTGTCATCGTGTTTCCATACAGTTAGAACGTCATCTTCAATGTTTAGATTCTCCCTTGTTCTAGACGGCAGGCGGATTAACTTCCCCTCCTGCCGACCAGGCTTTTTATTTGAATCCATTTTTTTAGAGGCTACCAGAATTACGTTGTGTTTCATACTAGTCCTCCACTATACTATTATTTCTTTACTTCTTCTTGCTGTACTTTAGTAATAAATTCTTTCAGTGTTACACTTCCACGAATATCTCCAGCTTTGAGGACATTCATAACACTGTTTACCGTAATATTTTCTGTGCTCCATTTAGGATAATTGTTGGACACTGCCAGCCTTATAACGTTTTTATCATTGATAACATCGTCGGCAATATGTCCTATAAATTTGGTCATCGCCTTCAATACGCGAATGTTTCTTTCTTGTTTTCTTGCTTTCAGGTCCTTAATGTCTGTTACTTTACAGACTGCCGCATTCGATGTAGCTAATGATTCCTCGGCTTTACAATATCCATCATAGAATCCGAGTTTATAAACGAACTTCTTTATTCTATTCGCAAGAGACACCGGTGGTAGATTCTTTAGAACTCTCTCGTCGCTAAGTTCTAGATCACTGGTAACTTCAGCATCAGTATCATACTGCTTTACAGTTTTAGATGCTCTCTCTGCTTCTTCCAGTGCTTTTGTATTAACGGTCATATCTACTTCTTCTACAACCATCTTACTTGTAGTGCCGTCTTTGCTTTTGTCTGCCGCTCCTACACTCTCCGTTCCTACACTCTCCGTTCCCACACTCTCTGTTCCCACACTCTCTGTTTTAATACGTGGTACGCTAGTCACCAATGCTTTATCCGCATTATCCACTCTGGTTAAGTTAACACTATTGATTTCGCCTGTTTCTACATTGACGGTGACGTTGCCCTTATTGTCAGTGTCTTCTATATTTATATTGGCGTCTTCAAACGCATTTAACTTTTTATTCCACACTTTGCCTACTGGCCCAGGTGCTTTAGAACTTGCCGTATTACTATTTGTTTTTCTGCTATTAGCTCTGGTATATGCTCCAGCAGCCTGGGCGCCTGTGTAATAATTGGATGTGTTTGAGTTCCATACAGCGAGTTACCGCTGTGGTATGAGGATGTGGAGCTATAGGGGGCTTTCCAGGTGCGGTCTCCAAAGACAAGCTTACCACTACTATATAAATCGACAAGTTTCGTATTACTGCTGATTTCTCTTGTTAAATCAAAAACGGCTAATCCGTCGTTTTCTAACATTTTACTGTCAAGATCAGTCTTCTTTAATGCCGGTAGTTTTGTGTTCATGTTGTACAATGAGACATATTTATTGTACCGAAATATGGATATATCAAGAAAGCTTGTTTCAGATGCGATTAGAACGAGATTAAGCGGCCGGATCAGCAACATTTCGATGGGACGCATGTCTCGCATTAGAGCTACTTGATATGGATTGTTTGCATTCATAATAATGCTAGCAAAGGATCCATCTAATCTGTTACCAACTTCTTTTAGTAGATCTATTGTGAAAGGCCTTTTGCCACCCTCTGTGAAGTGGTACACTAATCGCATAATAGCTTCACTGTCAACAGTACCTGTACGGCCGCAATTCAATTTTTTAAATATCAAATCATGATTCTTTAATGTCCCATTGTGGATTCCTATGATAGGATCTACTACTATAGGATGATTGTTGTCGTTATTGTCAGAATTCCCCACAGAACTCTTACGGCAATGACCAATATGAATTCTGGCGTATTTATGCTGTTTTATACGTAGTCTATGACGCCAGATCTTTAGATATCCGGCATAATCAGTCTTTTTGCCTCCTCTTGAAGAAATAAAGCTTACTGCGTCAATACCGGACTTCAATCCGATGTACATGCCATTATCAAATAGAGTTGCGACACCTGTAGCATCCTTCCCTCTTGACTGAGTTTGCTGTAATAGTTCCGTTGTTAGGAAGATTATGGCCTCTTGCCTTATTTGTTCTTTTTCTTTATCAACATCCGGTTTGCCAAAAGCGAATGCTCCCACGATACCGCACATATACTGTCCTCCTTATTTCTTTTCAGTTATTTTAATTTAATAGACGTGTTTTCTATTGGCACGTCAGGAATCACCTTCATAGTTTTCGGCTTCTTCTCCGACAACCTTCATAGTTTTCGGCTTCTTCTCCGACAATGGATGATATGATTTAAGGGATGGCTTTTCTGCTGTCTGAGAGATAAGTTGCTTTATTTCTTCTTGTTTAATACTAAGGTCCACTTCGTAATTCATATAGTTATGGTATATACTTCCTATATTTGTGCTTGTAGTGTCTATAGCATCAGATGTATACCTTTTAGCGTTTGTAGAGTTGAATGTATACTTTTTCGAAGTGTTCGTATTAAGTACAAGCTTTTGATTATCTATAGAAATCTTAGGTTTTTTCTTAACCACATGATCATAATGAATATAGGTTGGCTTCTTCTTCCTTTGATCTTGACTCAAGTATGTGGTATTTTTTATCATAAACATAAATTTATCTATGTGTTCAGGACTGACACGAGATGTGCGTGACGTAAGTGGCTCACCGTCCATAACATACAACCCCTCATCGCTATCGCTTAGGAAGAACGACAATTGTGTTAGAGGGTTACTGACCTTTTTCTCCTCATTGTACGCCAGTGACATAATAATTACTAGCACTCCGGTGTGTTTGTTAAACTCATAAAATGGTAGGCAATACCTAATATCTACTACAATAAACACGGTATTAACACATGCTGCTGGTTTTTCAGTATGTGTAGAATAATACCTATGATAATAAGTATTAGTGCCTGCTATTCTTTTTAATGTGCTGTTGGCAGTGTTGGTATGTAACAGAGAGTTAGTGAATTTACGCGTAGTTCGACGCACTAACATGGATACATCATCCATCACTTTGAAATTATTCGGAACTATTAATACCGCCCCTTCATCTCTTACTTTTTTAATCAAAACCTCTGGTGTGCTCATATCACCAATTTGGCCAATATTATCAATTTCTATAGGCTTAACCATATTAATGAAGCAATTTTCTTCGGAGATTTTGATTAGATCTGGGGCTACGCTTTTACCTATACATAGGTTATAACCCACGTCCATTGTTTGCTGAATTTGCTGGTTGGAAAATGATACTGTATCAACAGTTATTGGTTTATCACTATTAATGCTACTGACGTAGTTGTCAAGGCTGAAGAAAGTGGGGGCTCCAAAGAGCCTATCTCCTATATGAAATCCAAAAGCTATAGGCTCGTCTTTTAATGTCCGTCCTAATAGTATTTCTTTGAAATTAATCATAGTGATACATCCTTTTGTTGTTTGCTTTGAAGTTGTGGATGCTGTAATTGTTAGTATGTACGTTGATACACATAACATGGTGTGTTGGAAGTTCTATTTCTTTTAAATCTCCTAACATTGTATCTACTACAGCATATCTAATAGCTGATAATTCTGAAGCAAATACAACGAGGCCGGCCCTTTTTAGCACTGCGATGCTTATTGGACCATACTGTCTGAATAGCCACAATGAGTATGGTGACTCAGCATCTAATACTGCACAAGCTGCTGAACCTTCTATTTCCCTTGACGCTTCTACAATAGCATCCGTCATATTTACTTTTTTCATCTCCGTGTCAGTCACTTTGTTTGTTCCTCGATAGAACTCTAACAATGCGAAAATGGCTTCACTATCCACTTCCCCATTACGTTTGGGGAAACCTAGTAGGCCGTAGCCATCTCTATATATTTGATCGTCATTGTAGATCATGCCATTGTGAACTCCAACTACTTTTTTAACCACAATAGGATGATTATTTATATTGTTTTCAGGTGATCCCTTAGTGTCTAATCTACAGTGTCCTATGATGGCTAATGTTCGTTCGGACTCCTTATATGAATTTGAAATTCGTAGATTATTATTTAGAAGGTTTTTAAATTCAGGTGTTTCTATAAAATGTGAAGCAGTCAGAGGCCCTTTTAGTATTGATATGTTCTTAGTGGAGGATATTGCTATACCACTTGCCCTTTTCCCGCGCGATTCAACACGCAGAAATAGTCCTCTTACCAGTTTTTCTACAGTACGTTTATCATACACTATATTATTCTTCAAGAACCCTACTCCGAAGATTCCGCACATGTAATAGTCCTTTCTTTAAATGGATACAATCGCTCCTAAACTATCAGACCAAATCAGTGTCCCGTCCATTTGCTCTTCTTTAATGATAGTGGCGATGTGCTGTTCTAAATCATTTGTGTCTTTGATATCGATGTTTTGAAATACGTCAATGTTATCTTTATCGTCCCACATATTTATCGTAACATTCTTTATCCACTCTTCCATGGTTTTACATTTATCAACTAGTCTCAAATCAATATACTCGTGAATTGCTGCGTTTAGTAAATTATCACTTGCTACTTCCACTTTCATAATGTTTTCAATTTGTTCCCACGTTTTTCCTTCGACTCGTAATATTGCGGCCGGTGTTTCAGCTAATTTTTCGAGAACATCATATGCAGGACCGGTACGCATTAAAATATGTTTCATCTGTTGTATTAGTCCTAAAGCTTCTCTGATATAGTATTCCTTGTTGTCCAATACTTGCTCGGTGTGGCCGAACCTGTCGCCATCCCCATATGGTTTCATGTTGTTTAGAATCATTTTTTTCATATGCTTAGCTTCTTTAAGCCATTCAACGTCTGGCATCTTCAATAGCCCATACCTGGATATTTCTGTGGCTTTTATCACTAAAGCGTGATTCAGACATGCTATGGCGGCTATAATACTCGGTGAGATAACACCATCCATATATCGCAATTCGACATGAAATGTTTTTATGTCACGGTTGTTACTGAATATCATGTTTGTGTAGTTTGCTAAACTATATTTTTTACCACCCGCATGCTCATAAGTTAATTTTTGGACGCTTTTCATTGGATTTTTCACTGCTGAAATTTCCATGACAGAAACGCGATACTTTTCCCATCGTGTAAGTCTATTAGGATGATCGAGCCCCATTGTCAACCACACCAAAGCGTTCTGATACCTGCGTATCAGCTGGTGAAAATTTGCTGCGATTATTTCCGGCATGTCTTTTTCCATCTCATTTATCATGGTACCGCCGAAGTGCCTCGCGTCGTTGGACTTATAATATGATGTTAGAAGATGCATGTGGATACTACACCTATCATTCAGCCAAGCACCATTCTTAACAGCGGCATCGACAATGCTCTTAGACATCTTGTAGAATTCCCAATAATCTACACGCCTTCCTACCGTAATAACCTCAACCCCTCTATCTCCCGATTTACCACCAAGAAGACTTCCGTCACCGACAATACTGTGAACGCCATCTCTAGTAATTTGACCATAATTATGACTGGGATTGAGGGCGCCAATGATGTTATTTCTTAAGTGTTCGGGATCTTTAGCTGGATCGAATTTGAACTCACATCCGGCACACGGTGTTTGAAAAACAGAACAAGTGAGACAGGCGCTTGTAAAACTACTACAATTCTGTCCCAAGCACTCCTTACCAGCTTTCAGACGACTACAGGTCTTAGCAAGCACACACTGTTTCCAGCATTTATTTTCCGGTATAAAATGTACACATACACACACCGGATTCTGTTTCTTACAGCCGGTTGGGGCTTCAGGAAGATTGAACTCTAGTTCTACCCCCACTTTCAAAATCTTCCAGAGATTTGCTTTCCAATAGTTTACTTCTTGAATAGATAAAGCTTTTCGAGCAGGATGCTTAATGAACTGCCATTTGTCTCTGTTGTTTCTGCTCATGATAGTATTCCCTCCAATTCTGTTCTATATCGTCGCTCATTCTTGTTTTACTTAAAATACAGTTTATTAAACCTTTTATGTTGTTATCATGTTTTCTAAAAGTCAGCATAAATTCTATATCTTTTAGTATAGAATCTAAGTGACTTAGTGCCAGGCGTGGTGTTCTATGGCATATTGCCTTGTATATATCACCAGGATCTTTAGGCATGTTTGGATATAAATCTAACAAGTCGTTATGGCTATTTATACTACTATAATCAGTGTAATTATGTGTACAAATTTTTATCCGGCTTACTACATCTTCTATAATTGTAGCAGATAACGCTAAAACGCCTTTAGTAATGACTGGGTGCTTTAAAATATGACCACCAAGCACTCTATATTCTAGCGTTGGATATTCCAATCTGTATTCGCCAGGTTTTCCATAAGGAATATTAATAGCAGTTCTTCGGGTATTGTCTTCCCCTTCAATAATAACACATGGTATTGCTAAGTAATAGTCCAATGCTTTTACAATTTGATTGACCGCGAAAATAACCGGTACTTGCTTGTTTATCAATTCTTTTGGTAATCCGAAATGGATATGGAATCCAACCGAAGTTTTGTCGTAATACGACCGTGCTGATAATTTCACATCATTAGCATCCCTAATCCTATGTGAGGTGTTTATCATATGTCTTGCTTTAATTATCAACTTACACAGATTATCTGTGACCACATTTTCTGAGGTGCTTGGCATAGGCCTAAATTCTAGTAACACCCCGTCGTAACCCACATCTGTAAATTTATTTCCAAGATCCTTTTCATATGCTTTTATTATCTTGCCAGTGGAGGCTTCCATGATTACACATTCTGGATCGCAACCCAAGGTAATATCATCCACTGCTTTCAATTCCGTTACATCTTCGTTGCTTGTATCCAATGAATTAAATGTCTCTTGTGTCATATATACGCACATTTCATCATCCATTACATCTACTCTAAACGCTGGTTTTACTACAAGAGACATTGTTTCTCCGGATAGCGTTTTCAAATGTAAATATTCGCCTACTTTTACGTTTAGAGACCTCCTATATTTTTCTGGTACTCGTGCGAATTTCCTTTCGCTATGTTTTAACCCACACATAACTTCGGAAACTTTTAATTCGATCCTCATAATTGGTCTATTCCCTTCTTAAAATTATTTGGGGATGACCTCCAATCCTAATCTTTTGTAGACATTATATCTACAAGGTTTGTTGCTCTTTCCAGTGTAAAATTGGTTACGGATAACGCCTATGTTATTATCAACATAATCATAAATAATAGCATCTGATTTGCCTTCGGATACTCTCTGTATTCTACCCACTAATTGCTCCACCTTTGCCTCTGCCCGAAATGGTGTAGTAATAAAGGCACGGTTTAAAAAGGCGATATCGAACCCCTCTCCTAATAGAGCAAATGTAGTTATAAGTACAGTTATCTCTCCGCTTAGGACTCTGTTAACCTGTTCTTCCACATATTTTCTGGAATACTCACCAGTTGCCACCCCTGTTCGTTCCCAACTACGTTTGACTAACTCGTACAGAGTTTCACAATGTGCTCTACGATCACTGACCACAATACAAAAATTACCCTGGTTTGCTTCTGCTAAGATATCATTGACGATTAATTTGTTTCTTTCTTTGTTATCTATAATATGGTGTTTAATGATAGTATGTATTTTGTTACTATGAATTGTAGCAGAATTATAGACTCTGTAGTGTACTTTAGGGACTATTATCCCACCCTGGTCCTTTACATTTTTTTGAGTTATCTTAACTATTTCTGGTCCAATTATTTGGAACATTAACTTTTCTAGTTTATCTCTTCGGTATGGTGTTGCGGTTAAACCAAATAGATAATAAGAATTGAAATTTGACACAACTTCTGTAAAAATTCTGGCAGGGCAATGATGTGCCTCATCCAAGATTACCAGTCCAAAAGTATCCATTAGCTTATATAATTCATCCTGCCTTTTAATTAGTGTTTGTACCATACCCACTGTCAGCATTTTACCTATTTTCCACTTACCACCGCCAAGATGCCCTATCTGATCTTTCGAGATTAGGAGAAAATTCATCATTCTCTCAATTGCTTGAGTGGCAAGCTGCCCTGTGTGTGTAAGCCATAACGTAGGCTGTCCGAAAACACCTATTATGCTTAGTCCCAGAACAGTCTTGCCACTTCCAGCAGGTGCGGTTATAAGGCCCTCAGTTCGGCCAGAAGCAATTAGTTGTCTTAAAGCAGTTTCTTGATAAGGTCGGAGTATTATTTTGCTTACGTCGATGCTTTCATAGTCAAATTTACTGCGCTGATCATTTACACTGAAGTTTATTTCACTATTGTTGAGCCTAGTGATCAACTCAGACCTATAGCCTCTTGGAACGATTAGATCGCTGTTTGGTAGGATACTAAAATTTAAAATATGTGGTTTTACATTCCAAGTACTATAGCCCTGCTGTATATTAGACTCATACACAGGATTAGGAAGTGTTAGGTCTGATATAATGGACTTTTTAATATTTGCTGGTAAATTAGATACTGTAATCTTGTTCCTTAATAATAGATTCACCATGGAGTGCCTCCTCTACTTCTTCTTTCCATTCTTTGTTATCAGAGCAAAAGAATGTGGGTTTTGACTCCACGATATACTGTTTCTTTTTCTTTCGCTTGCTCTTTTTGTTCTTTCTCAATCTCCCCTTGATTTTCAGTAGTCCGTTACCAGCAGTATTGCTTATTCCTCTTCCTTCTTGAATCTGTGACATGACGGCAGGGTAGAAGCTATCCATACAAGATGCTATGGTTTTACAGTTTTTCTTCTTCTTCTTCCCGCAGGCTTGTAATGAGCAAAATATTTTCTCGAACTCTTTTTTACTTCTGCTTCTCTTTGAGGGCCATTTTTTAATATTTCTGAGCTGTTTATAAGTAGATTTGAAAAAATCATCGGGAGCTTTTTTATACATATTATAACAAAAGCATGGAACATCAGGTGAGCAAAGACCGCACTTGCCGCATACTATATCAGTAAATGTTGCTCTGGTATATCTGTATTTCTCCCTCTTATTCCCTTTAGACATAGGTCACCTTTTCTCTATCTACTTTTTACCAAATGCTTCTTTGGCGGTCCTACCATCTGGCAGGCACCAAAATGTCCAGCCACTTCTTCGTACACCGCTAACACCTTCGGCAGCTGCTGATAGCGATGGGTATATTCTATTTCCAACTTTAAATCCCTCTTTGGTATGAATCATGGTGTACTGACGACCTCTACTGTGACCAACGAAAAGCACATCATATGGAACGTCAGGAACTTTTGCTGATTCTGAGACAAGGGTGTTTTTATCACGTATAAATGATCTAACTTCCTTCTCAACTTGATGTAATCGTTTTTCTAGTTCCTTAATGTGCTTTTCGATTGATGCATTTTCTACCCGAAGGGCCTTACCAGAAATGGCACTGCCCAACGGTATTTTATAGTTGGTCATTATTGTTGAGGCAGAGGTGGCAGATTACCATCTGCGGACGCGTTATTCTGCTGTTTATAAGCATCAGATCCCAGTTTCAAGACCGTAACTACGTGAGCATGATTCATTACACCATTTGCTTCCCAAGATTTATAGTATGTCTTGACCATCAGCTGCTTACCGTCTTTGACATACCTTTTCACCACACTTGCTTTATTAGGATCCTGAACCATCAATGGCACGATTTGTTCTACTTCCGTCCACTGACCGTTGGCACCAGCTTCCACAACGGTTGTTGCCAGATTGAGAAAGGCTATTTCACCGTTACCGCTGGGAACAAATTGAGGCTCTCCGCGAACCCTCCCAGTGAAGGACCCATAGTTGTCTGTTAGACCGATTCTATTTGCCATATACTACCTCCTTTTTATCATTATGTAATTTATAATTATGTAGTCTTTCAGCGATTTTTTTGGCATGGCGGTATCCGTAGTTGCCCCGATGTTTACTGAATAGTTCTTCTATATAATCGCACATTTCCCTTACCTTTTCACCAAGATACTTGTCCTTTACCCCTTTAAGCATCTCCTCATTTATCATGCTGTCCAAAATGGTTTCATGAGAACTTGTCTTGCCGGACAGCACCCATTTAAACATTCTGCTTGGGATATCCACCGGATCCTGTTCAAGAAGGCTAAGCATCTCGCAACCTTCTAAGGATGCTCGTGATGAAAAGTATATCTTGTTCTGCTCCCTTACCAGCCTACTAATTATATTAGAGCCAAACTTTTTGGCTCGTATGTGATATTTCTTTAAGTCGAATACTTTCAATTCTTTAGCTTTTTGCTTGATGATGGTACAAATTATAGAAGATGTTTTCCTTCTGAATCCTTCATTTACTAAAACTTCAACATCGGCTGTACAAATAGCATCAGTTACTATTTGATGAAGAGACTTAATCCCATGCTTTTGTTTAAAGACTGAGTTTCCGACTTTATCCAAAAACATTTCTACGGCTACATTTATTTCCTGATTATTGCTGACATCAGAATTTTCTATCAACCTCATGATGTTATAGCACAATGCTATTACAGGGCCAGTGTGTGCTTTTACACCGGTTGCTTTATCCACCAAGGCTGCGTGCGTTTCAACAGTTAATGGTTGAAAAGGCATAATATTGTACTCTTGGAGAGACATCGCTTTATAATGGGGTACTCCTGACTTGTCATTAAGCTTTGTAATCTCATTATAGCAAACTTCATTTGGACATGTGATTTCTTTTCGTAATGCCGCTTTTGCTGCTTTGGTATGAAATGACGCTAAATAGATTACATCTCCGTCAAAATCCAGTGACAGAGAAGCAAGGCTATTTCCACTCACTCTAATAGTAAAGCGACACATAGGATCGTGGGTAACGACCACTTTCTGCGGCCGAAGAGACATAAATCCCAAACATGGAAATCTCTCCACCAGCACCACATCTCCATCTGTAACTTTTAGGTTGTTAGCCATCTCTCTATGAATTTGTACAGTGTTTTCTTCCAATTCGGATGATAATGTCGCTACTGCTTTTACGGAAAATGGGTACCTTACAGCCATGCCATAGGAGCTTACCTCTCCTCTTTTAGTACCCATTAAATTAGCAATGCCTCTTAAATAAGAATAAATTGTTCTATAAAGGGATGCTCTGAAATTTCCGTCGTTTGTGTTCGAAAGATATCGATAACCGGTAACTACAAGACTGTTAAGTAGTGCGCTAATATGACTTAGCCCGTATTTACCACTATCGTGCCGCCAACAACCCCTGAGATTGCCTCCAGGCACATAGATCTTGTTATACTCAACTACACGATTACCAGCTCTGACTTCTTCTTCGACATCTACAGCAGGGAATCCTTCATAAACCACTTTTCCATCTTGATCAAATACCACTTGGTATTTCACTGGCAACTGTAGCATAAAACCATTTGGAGCAAAACTAGCATCTGCTACAGTTCCACTTATGTCCTGTTTGTCGAAAAGAGTGCCACTTCTTAAATCTAGTGGCTTTATTATTTCTAGAGGAATTGTGACTTTACCTATAATCTCGCCACGTTTAGATCGTAGCACATTCATCATTTCGTGGAGATCTTCAGCTCCTTGAGCATAAGACATAATTTCGTCAGAGATCGGATTATTTATGCCAAACCTGGTTTCTAATGCTCTGAATTCAACGGTGGAAAACTTAATGCCGGCTGTTCTGATATTACGGCTGTTGCGGCGAGTTGTATCATGTAAACTCCATACCATGTCTTCCACATCCATGGTAACTCCCCAGAATACTTTGCCGCACACTGCTTTGAATTTGCCAGCATAAGTATCACAGTCCCAGCAGCCGTCTTTTGGGAAATTATTTCTTTCCAGAGCCTCTTCAATTGCTTCTAGCTTGGGGCAGTAATTATCTTCAATTACAGCCCCCTCTTCTTTGGTAACGGTGTTCATCAACGCTTCAAGAATTTGTGTATAGTTTTTCCGTTTTAGAACAGCTTTACTAGATACAAGTACTTGAATCTTTCGTTTATGGCCATTACATGCGGCATAGCCAAGATCTTTAAAGCGAATAACACCTTTATTGGCCGCACGATTAGTTATTTTCACACCATCTTTGAGTTTGCGATTGAATTTGATAATGAAAGTGTAAGATTTGGTAAGTGATCCACCAATTATAACGTCCTTTTCGACAATATTATCCACCCATATTCTATCAGCATGAAACTCAACGAATTTGAATTCCCCATCAGGAGATTCACAAAGCTTTGTTCCTCTTCTGACTATCTCACCGACCTTTACCAAAGGCCTTCCAAATCCTTGGACACGCCTCTGGTATGTAATATAATGATCTTTCAGCGAGTTGTCAACCAGTATTTGGTCTTCCCACACTTCCGGCACATCAGCGAAGGCGGTGAATAGGTTCCACCCTTTCCTATTCAGACCGCCTTTTCTCAACTCGTCCATAGTCCTGGTGCGGATGAGAGAATCCTCTGCCCCTTTCATCCCGAGAGTAGAATAAAGATTCCTCTGAGGGTTATGATAACTGAAGCCAAATGGAACGGTCTTTCTCAAGTCTTCAGTAAGAATATAATTTTTGTCAGCTAGAACGCCATCAGACAAACCAATAGGTGTCCATCCACGATTAAAATACTCTTTTGATTTCTCAACCTGATACTCTAAACGGATATCTGGGTCTTGTATCTCTTTAAAGCTGGGGTCTATTATTATTAACCTGTGATTCATAGCCCAACTTTTCATATACGTGCTATGAACCGGCATCATATCAATGACGTAGTTAATTGCTCGTTGAAGATTCCTAATGGCAATGGAAGTATTACCATAAGTAAATGAATTTACAATTTGTTGAATAAAGGGCAGTTTCTTTTGAACAAATTCTTCCATAAAATGGATATTTGTGCCCATTATAATTCTCTGAACAATAGTCAGGTAACTAAGCCGTTGATCAGTTTCCTTGATAAGGAAATCACAAATAGGCCGTTTAACCTCGTTCCTTTCTATAAGCAAGACATTTCGCTCGATGAATGGCAGAGGGATATCTAATGTGTTCTGTTCTTCTCCTTCAGAGAATGTAACTAACAAATGATTACCCCGAACAGCCATAGAGATGGATATGTTACTTTTATTTCTTCCCTTTTCTGCTAATCTACAGTTGAATTGCTTTGTGGTAGTTTCTATCAATGACGCCTTCTGCAGTTCTAACTGTAAGTGCTTATTCATACGCAAAGTTCCCCTTTCATATGGCAGAGCTTACATCAAACTGATACTAATCGGTAGAGAGAGACTTTAATAAACGTTTTACGTTATCTAATTGTTTCATTTTACGTTGATGTATTTTGAAGTCACCAACCCATATCGCCTTTGTATCAATGTATTTATGTAATTCTTTGGGAACAAAATACATGTCATATATATCTCCGGTAACATGTTTTCTGGTTTTTGCTATAGTTCCATCAATAGCGGCTCCTAGATGCTCATTAATCGAAGCTTTTTGTAATTGTCCTACCATGGATTGTAAGTCCATAATTGTCGGTAGTATATGCTCTTTATACAATGCTCTTTTGTATAACTGGCCTTTCTTTAAATCTGGAGTCAACATTCGTAGTAGTTTCCAGCTTTTTCTTGCCAGAATGATGTTATCTGTATTTATTCTGTCTATAACACTATCCTTGTGCTTGGCTTCAGCGACATAATGGCGTTCACTGTCTAGCTTAAGAAATATACTATTCTTATTTACGAATAGAATAAGACTGTAGAGAAGTGATGTTAATTCATTGAATAGTAGATCATTTATAGGCACCGGGCTGTCTATCTCACTAAGCACAACTAAATTTCTTTCGGTTGCCATAACATTTAGACTGTTTACAGCTTTTAGGAACACCTTTAAACTTTTAATGTCTTTAACAAACGAGATATCAGGTAAGATTGCTGTTACTGTTTTCCTTTTAACACACGGCTTATTTCTGCCCATCCGTGAAAACACTACTTCCAGAAGGTATTTTACCGTAGGTCTATTGAAACTTGGATAGTTAATAAATGCCCCATATTCTTTAAAGTGTTGTAACTGTCTTGGAGTCAGAGTTCTTCCGGAGATGACCGACCGTGCTATATACCCTATGCTTTTTATAGGAATATCGCGTGTACGTTGGGTACTAGCTAATACCATAATTTTTCTACCTGGCAAAAGTAACATTATGTACTCCTTCAAATGAAAAACTGTTTCATGTCACTAATTGACGTGCGCGTTCATACGGAACGGAATTAACCCATGTAGATATAAATCGTTTTTTTGATAAATATTGTCACGTATCTCACGTAAGCCATTTACTACTTTGTCGTACCCTTTATATTTCTTATGTGGCTTAACGGGTTCCGTACCTTTCTTGATTTCTTTTATTACTTTATCACTTTCCTCATATTCAATCACTATGTCTTCAGCATATTTATAGCAAACAGATAGCGTGCTGAACAGCCCAGATAGAAATTGTTGGTATTTATACATCTGTAAAGTTGTAGTTAGTGATTTTAAGCTGAAAATACAGCTAAGTAGTTCATCTCTGGCTGCCATGTCATCAAATATACTAATAACATTAAGATTATCTTTGTTTAAAATGTTCCCATTTGTGTGTAAAAACAGGTTTAATAGTCCGTTTATTAAATTACTATCCGTATAATTACTCACCCAATCAGGCTGTACTTTGGTATATGTGTGGGCAATCGATTGCTCGCCAAACAACGATCTCAAAATGTTAAACATAAGAGTCCTTATTCTCAATAAGTTAGCCAGGCCCCAGGCAACAAATTCTTTAGTGCTATACTTTCTTACATCATCACATTCGTTTCCTAATATTTTAATGCTACGTATTGACGTAGGGTTTACTATGTTGTTTATATCTGTATCATCCGTCTCAAATAGTGGCAGATACACCCTTATACTTTTAAGTCTGTATTTACCGCTTTTTCCGATTCGATATAGCAATGCTCTCGCGGATTGATATGCCATACTGCCACTAATATAATTAGTATGCTCCGGGCAGATTATGAATCCTTTTGTATAAGGCAGCAGTCTGTTGGTTGAATCACGTTCCATTATCTTAAATTGTTTTCCTTGTATCCCTGTGATTAATCCTAGCACTTTTCCCCCCTGTTTCTAGTTTTCCGTTAATGCTAGCCAATGTCCGTGTTTTGTTTCAAACGACATATATTCCAGTCCAGAACTATTCCTGTCTGTGTAGCATATTATTTCAGTTATTACGTCTGTTATAAATAATTTCTTTTTCTTCTCTGCTTCACCATCCATCTTTTTTATTTCTATGACAAGTCGTTTTCCGGCTAGCTGCTGTTTTGCCTTATTTAAATTCGATAGTGGTGTAGTTCCGGACGTGGCTATTCCTTTCTGTATACTAGAATGCTGAGTTATTACAGCAAAATCTTTCCCAGTGATATAACCTAGTAGTCGCCCTTCCACTACTTTTCTATCATTTTCTTCGTTATAGATTTCACATATGATTTCTCTTCTGGTTGCCATATAGACTATCCCTTTGTTAGCAGTTTTTCTGCGACCTCGCATATTTTCTCGCAGCTTGATAGCACATTATCACTGAGCTCTTCTTCATCAAGCGCATAGGAAATATTTACCTCCTTGCCGTATAAGATAAACATATCACTTTCGTCACAGATATTTGATGTTAAAATATCTTCGACTTTGTCTGCGATGTAGGCAGGTTCTACCTCTGTAAACTTTGTAAATGTACCCCCTAAGACCTTTGTAAATCTTTCGGATTTAAACTGGCTGTGTACACAAACTATCCAAGCGTCTACAAACTTCCCCTTCTCACTATCTATGTCCGGTAGAACTGTTGCTGGAGTTATCATACCATGTATCACAGCTGGTTGAGAAAATATACGATCGTCCACGAATATCATTGACAATACATCCTGGAGTTCTTCAAAAGACCCCCTCAGTAAGAAGTCTAATTCTGTCTGATCCTCATCATCAAGGTACGATAAATCATTCTCAAACAAGAGAAATGTTTCTTCGAAGAAATTTGTGCCTGTAGTCTTACACTTCATTGGTTTACCTCCCTAGAACTACGTTTCCAATACGATCCGGTTTGATAAAGTTGGATAAATATGTAAGTACACGTTTTGAATCGCTTGAGTACTCACGAACTTCATCTAAAATCTCACTCAATACTTGCATGAGCGGTATGAATGAGACTAGTTGATTGTGCTTCATCCTTAATTTGTAAGCAGTATTCATCTCTGCTATTAAAATAGTGTAATGTATTTCGTCCAGCGTCACATCGGCGAAGGTAGTTATTTTGAAAGCGTTGTTAGGATCTACTTTAAATACCAAAGCAATGGTATTCTTTAACATAGTAATGGCAGGCTCCCCTATCACCGTTCTTGTTAGTGAAGCCTGCCAGAAGAAATTTTTGTCTTGTGATTTGGTTACAATTAGGCGGTTAAAGGGTTGTACTATAAGTAGAGCATGTAGCCTGCTATATGAATCACCGTCCATGAATGAGAATGCCATTTTTCTTCTCCACGTCCTTCTCTACATTTTTCGTGTATTTCTTCACGAAGGATTCCATGTCCATTTCTAGAAGATCAATGACAAAGTTGGAGTACCAAATATACCCAGGTGAATTCGTTGCCAGCATCTCAGGATGGTATTGTACACCCGCACAATTAGTTCCTGGGTAGATTAAAGCCTCTACCTCTTTGCCATCGTACTCTACCACGTTATCTCCATCTCCCAAATAAATGCTAGAAATCCGGTCTGTAGCCCAACCAACTACAATACCACTTTCATGTGGAATACACATCTGATGATGTAATGAATTTACATACAGCTCCTCACCATTGGCTACAGTCATAGGATGGACAGACCCCGCATGACTGTCAATGTGGTGCATCATCGTACCTCCGTTCATCACATTAAGGAACTGGATGCCCCTACAAATACCAGTCATTTTAATACCATGTTTGAGTGCTATTTGGTAAATCTGTTTTTCCCTTTCGTCTCTTACTAGACTAAACCCACACATGCGTTTTGGACTGGTATGACCATAAAATGATGGAGATACGTCTTCCCCTCCGGTGAACATCACCAGATCAAAAGCGTCCGGTTGTTTTTTAAATAGACTAATATCCCCAGTTATATGTAATCCTGTGTCATATATAGCTTTAGCGTATGAATAGCCGTCTATGACTAGTGCCTGTCGTTTCATATTATGCTTGCTCCTGTTCTACCAGCCCTGTCGCTTCTGGATTTTTAGGTTCATCTACATTTTGCCATTCACCAACCACATTAGCTACTACCGTTAGAGGCACTAAAATTCTTATGTTTTTTACGGTGCCTGCTCCGTTTGTTATCTTAATAGTGTAACTTGCCCCGCTCAGTTGATAACCTTTATTGAATGGGCAATCCGCACGATTATAAGTAATGCTGGTTACAACATCCCCATTTTGTAGAGCCTCCCCTATTGCGTAAGAGACTCCAGTGGTACATGTGATTCCTACTATGACGAACTTTTTTGACATTTCTGCTCCTCCTTTTACTAAAGCTCCCAAATACCTGATTTGATAATTTCAGCACCTTTTTCAATTGGTTGGGCATATTCGTAAATAAAGGCCTCCTCTTCTGTGCCGTTATCTAAACGAACTTTTACCGTCTTTCTATTATATAGGTTATTTGTTCCATTTTCTTCATACCCTTCGATATGGTCCATTAGCTTAATAACATGCTCAGGATCACGGTAGGTATGAAGCTCACCATGAACAATGAGACGGTCTGATTCAGATGCTAACACTAGCCTTGGATACCCATAAGGGCTTCCGTAAAGTTTGCCGCATACAGTAGCGTCTACTGAACTGTCTCTTACCTCGTCGAAACGGGATGCATAATAGCCGCCTACTTTCAATGTACCATATACAAATATTTTTACACTAGCCATGCCACCCTCCTCTCTGCGTTCGATCAAGCAACCGTCCAACCTCTTCCAACAAGTTTTTGAACTCGTTTTTTATACCTCTCGTTATTCTTATCTGCTTTCTCGGTTGCCATAATAATACGCCTTCTACAGTGATCGATGGCTTGTGGTACTGCCTCGTATACATTACCGAAGCAATCCAATGCTACTCCGCAGCAGATTATGTCAACTTCCTTTACTAATTTCAATGCAGCATAAGTCCGTTGTGACCTTAACCCCTGGTGTGACAACGGCGTAGCCTCTTTTACCGCCATTATTTGTGCTAGAGCTCCCGATTTTCTGTTTTTTAAGTTTATTATCGAAGCTATGGGGAGTTTGCTGTAATTGTAGTGAAATATGTTCACGTCTTGTTCTACCCAACTTTTAGCTAATATACTAATGCGGTTAAATAGTGTTGTTGCTTCTAGGTTGGATGAAGGGACAGCAATGTCGAGATCACCTTGGATTTCCTTGCCTGCTAATGCGTCTCGTATTGCGCCGCCAAAAATATAAGAATTAATTGTAAGACAGTAAGGCAGAGAATCAAACTTTTCCCGTAATACTTTGTATATTTGCGGCATAAATATCGTACCCATAAGCGACTCCAATTTCTATGACTTATTGTGGGGATTGCTCCGTCATACTTTTCGGTCTTCTTATATAAATGACCATTCTTTTTATATGCTTATGCTTATTTGCCTTATACACTGAATCAAACACCCACGATTCCACTGGGATTATTGATCTAGTATTTCCTTGTTTCCGTGCTGCCTTTATAGTTTCTCTCAAATCTCTTTTGGTTTTAAAACTACTTTCAAAGCAAATATGATCTTTGTCGTTACCGTAGTATACATCATACTTCCAATTCGAGGTTTTCATCTATTCCCTTCCTGGCATCCTGGAAGCTCTGTCTCAACAAGACATAATCTTTCATTTCCTCCGGGTGCCACTGAACTGCTGTGATTTTACACTTTCCCAGATTTATTGTGACCGCTTCAATTATGGCATGGTTATGTTTAATCATATGATCTGATAACCCGTAATAAGTAACTCCGGCGATGTAAAGTTTACCTTCGGCAACTTTAAACCTATTATCTTTATGTTTTAGCACCAATGCTTGATGGTGCATGCTATTTACTGGATAAGTTATTTTCTTATCTGAATCTTTGTCCCATAGCCCTGTATCAACATCGATAAAATGGATGGGCTGTGATCTTTTTACTTTGTAATCCGCTGGACCATTATGGTCATTTACATGTTGATAAAAAGTCATCAACTTGTTGGCGTTAGGATGTGTAAGAAGAAATTCACGTATAATAAGTTGAAACCCTCTACAAATTCCGAAAATAGGTTTGCCGACTTCAATGAAGAGGTTGAGTAAGCGTCGTTCATACTCGTCTCTTTCAGGACTAGTCGCGTATGACCCTAAGTTTTCATTATTATAGTAGATGGGATCAATATCAATTCCTCCTGGCAACATTAAACCATCACATTCTGAAGCTATACTTGTAGTCTCTGGAGTTATGATTATTGGTGTTAGACCAGCTCCATTTATGTAATCTATGTAAGCTACATTTATGACGTATCGTAAAGCATCTGAACTTCTCCAGATAGGTATTGCGATTTTCATTTATACCCCCCATTCCTTAGATATTTCATAAGTATCGATTTTCTTCATACACTCGTTCAGAAGACTTTTCGTGTCATCGGAGAGAACTGGCATAAGCACTTCGCTCAGAATCTCTTTTGCCTTGTTTACATCACCGTTGTTTATGGTGCTTTGGATAACTTCTGCGCCAACAACCTTTAGTATCTCTGGCCCGGCATCCAGATCTGTAAGCAGTTCAGGGTCTGATTTTCTCATAACGGCAAGAATATCTTGTACGAGACAATCCATTAGCATAACAAGCTGTGGGCTTTTCATCCAGTAATTGCTTAACGTACGATATTCCACACCATAATCTGTAGGCCGGTGTGCGCCAGCTTTGCCGTACAATTTCCTTCGTTCAATTGCTTCTTTGGAATTATCTAATATAGTCGAAATAACCCCATGAAATAAATCCATCATACGGACAGTGAAAACCTTCCCTACTGGATTCAGTAGGAACTCATTACCATCTCCTTCAACATGACCTACATGGATGTGTGCTCCGCATGATCTGAAGGAAGACCTGGCTTCCGGTGGTGGGTTGATCTGTAGCTCCCAAGCATCATAGTCTGGACTACACCCAAACAACCTTGCTTCCGGATGATCCAGCTGGTCTTCATCGAAATCTGCAGATGGGATAGTTTCTAAGGACAAGTTATCAGGAAGGTTCTTCATAATGTCCATAAAAGCATTTCGTACTTTATTGACGAAGTCTTCTCCGTCTTTAGCAGGTGGGGTAGCAAACTCAAGAGCCACATTATCCCGTTGTACTGTTCCACCAGAAGGAAGTTCCACCGGTTCATGTTTAGTGCCTTCCACGTATGGAATAGCTGACACCATTTTACCACTGTCTTTGTCTCTCAGGAAGAATTCGGGATCGGTACCGATTGAAAATCTTTTCTGACTCATTGTATCTCGCCTCCAATTTATAAATTTACTATTTTGATGACTGTCATTCTCAGCCTGTTATTTTACTAACTATTATCTTCCTTTTTTATTTTTCATGTATAGTTCCACTACTATTTCGTGTTTTTCCCTAGCATAGCAATCATGGATCCCTGTCGTTTTATCACACAGAGACATAATACCACTATTATTATGGTAGTCGTACGATGGCCTGTCGTCCTTTTTTATGGATTCTTCAAATGTTAGTCCCAGTTTACTTCTATTTGAAATAACTGTTGAAAGATATTTCCCTAGAGATGGCAGGTATTTAATGTCCTTTCCACCAGAATCATATTTTCCACGTCTCCATTCTCGCATCAGGGCACCAAAGGTAGTAGCTTCCTTTATATCCCGGATTGCTTCTTGATTTCTATTAGCAGCCACTCTCATAAGAAATGTGTACAATGAGAGAAATTGTGGGGATGACTGCCAAGATTTGGAGCCCTTTAATAAAAAGATATTGGGATCCTTAGTCTTATATGCGACTGTTTTTTTGATCCGCATCCGTTTCTCAAACAAGTGAAGCAGGTGTAGCACTGTATCTATATGTTGCTTGAAGTCAGGGAATTCAACAAGAAGAAGTGTTTTCTTTAAATCAAGGCTGTTAATTTTAGAATTAAAGACAAAGCCATAAATACTACAGGCACCGTTTAAAGCATATGTTTTTACTGCATCATGTAGAAAGTCCCTACATAAGACGAACGGAGTCTCTTGCTTATATATACCAGAACTAACTTCTGTTGCGAAAGCGAATTGTACCTGTGTTGCCTGGTATATTTGTTGTAGGTCTATTCTTTTGTCTTCATACTTTAGTACCTTCACTTCCTCCATTCCTATTTATCCTTTCCTTTGTTAATTTGCGTATAGAGCTTCTGTTACTTTGTACATAGAAGTATTATCTTTTACGATTACTGTACCATTATTCGTATGCTTTAAGAAATATACTAAGTCGTCAAACGAACCTACAATGGAAAATGCTGGTAGGTTAAGGTCAACTTCGGCAGCTAATATTGTCAACTTAGAGTCATTCACTGTTTCTAACGTATGTTTCTCAGTAGCAGATACCAAAGTAAGAAATTCCATTGAGGGGTCGCTGTAGTTTTCACTATTATAAATCATATGATAGAAGTAGTTTTTATTGAAATGGTATAATACGGTGTCTATAGAGTCATCGTTAAAATGCCTTTCTAAGAGATGGCATACTGCTGTATGATAAGTAAGATTTTTGTCGGGTATTACGTTCCTAGCTTTTGGGCTGTCCGTGGTCTGTAAATACCAGCTACCCCGGTATTCATAAGCTGTAATTGGTATACCTTCTATTTTTTCCTCTGCCCACGCTTCCTCCCAATTCAGTACATCAGAACACTCTTCTTTTAATTCTGGAATATGCGGCATACCTATGCTCACAAGCTCTGTTTTATCATCTAAGATGAGATTGTGTGCGTCATTAACAATAGTTTTAGAATTAGGTACACTTCTTACCGAGTTGTACAGATAGAAGGTAGTCAAAGGCGTCGAGTCCATTCTGCTACTGAATACTGGTTCCCTTGTTATTCTTATTCCAAACTTTTCTCGCAAAAAATCATTGGCAAATTCTAAATTTTCAAATTTATTGATGAATTTCTGAATAGGTAACATTTTCTCTCCTATATCATAACGCTTTTCATATTATGACAAATCTGATTTTGGTTCATTTCTGGTGTAATAATTATGAAGCACACTTTTTACTGCTCTCATTACAGCTTCACGATGAATTTCGTAATCAGCTATAAATTTCAGAACGTGTATAACATAAGCAACACTATCGGAACCACCATTGTAGAGAGCAATTGCTTTTTTAATATTTCCGTTTGATTTATCTAGCGCGCGCCTAAAAATCCAAGCGCCGGCTTTAATACCTTTATAAATATCGTGAAGCTGAGTAGTGTTCTTTACGAATTTGAGTTTTCTTGCCCAGAAGGGCATTACTTGCATAAGTCCTCTAGCTCCTTTAGAAGATATGGCTGTCGGATTAAAACCGCTTTCTTTATCTATAATAGCTACTAAAACACTTATTGGTACTTTCTCTTCTTTAGACACCTTTATTATGTTTACAGCAATATTTTCGGCTAGCTTGGGCGAGATATTTTCGTACTTGGAAGTAATATAAGTAGCGATGGCTTTGTCTTCTAATTGCGTATATAAACCTAACATCTTTTTGGCAGAGGTAAGCCGCATCTTTATGTGTTTCATCTTTTTGTTTAGTTCATAGACGCGAGTAGTTGCCTCTAATTTGTCATTGATTGCCTTAGAATACGTGTTGTCCGCATCTGTTAGACGGTTCTTAAGATTGTTTACTTCACTTGTTAAAAGGTAGTTTTCATATTTCAGTGTGCTATATTGTCTGACAACCATAACTGTAAGAATTATTGTAACTACACACGATAATAAAGCTATCAACGTAATAATATTTTTAATTTTCTCGTTGTTCTCATTTCTTGTTTCATCTTCCATTTCGCTAAACATTTTGTTACCTCCTTATCAGAAGGGACAGCTGCCATATTTAGGACACCTCGTCCAATAATTTGGAGTGTCTTTTTCTCTATTGATAAATTGGCGGCAAGTTTGGTCTCCTTTGTATTCAAAATAGTAAGTTTTTTCCCCACTATCTTTTACAATCATTCGCCTGAGAAACCAGTCACAGTTTTTTCTGAGCTCTTTTATATTTAATCTATCGGTTTTAGTACCGTTGATAAACTTGGTTCCAGTACTATTCTCTTTCACTACTAAAGTGGGAGGATTAATTTTTGTATAGCAGCTTTTACAGTAATACTTACCATCACTGGCTTTTACTGTATTAAACTTAGTAATCAGTACTTTACACTCGCAGCAATTTTCCGCCGCTGAATTTCCACCTATACCTATCATTTTGTTCTCCTCCGGTAAATTTATATTGGCAAAATATATTTCGTCTTCTATATATGCTCTACAGTATTCGCTGTCTGGATCCAGTTCAAAGTCAATCGAGAGCTTGTTGTTAAAATTGAAGATCTTTTTCAGCTTTACAGCTGGACAAATGGTTAATATGGCATCTACACATTCCAATACCTCAATGGACCAGTTGTGTGGAATAGACAAGACACATGGATCACATTCACTGTCATCTAACAGCGCAATTAAGTTATCATAAGCCCTTATATATTCATACTCTGTATAGTCCATGCTATTACCTTTTATACCTACTCTTTCTGCTCTTCTCTAAGAATTACTCTCTTACAAGGACCTAGTTTTGTGTCCTTGCTAAGTATTTCATCCAAAAACTCTGTGAGCCTGTCTCCCTTCATTAGTCTTCTATAATTTGTTATAGAAGTCTTGCGGTGAAGTACCTTCCTATGATATATAGCTTGCCATTTTCCATTTATATTCCCCTTCCTTTATGGATGATAAATGTAAGAATCTATTCTCTTTAATAGGTTGACGCCTTTTGAGTTTACAATTCGTCTAATTTCAGGACGACAGTGGATATTAAATAAGCAGTGTATTCCTACGCTGTCTACGCTTTCTAGTATTGGCATTCCTTCTGAGGTATATTCTTTTGTGAAACACAGATCGTTTGTTGTAAACCCTTTGAATATTTTTCTTCTTTTTCTAATAACCTTCAGCCATCTAGATGCTTGGCTGTATTGACCGTAAAGCATTGACATATGTTTCTCAGCAGCTTCAAATACTTCCTGTAACGTTTCGGCTACTTCTATAGCTTTAATAAATTTACTAGGCATTTTTTCATGATGGTAATAGGTAAAAAGTTTAAAAGCTGCAAGGTAGATGTATAGAAAGAACGGATTAGTTGACCAGCATTTAGATCCAATAACTAGTTTGAGGCCATTGGTAGTTCGTCTAAGATACATATCTTTAATTGATAGATTATGATACACTGTTCTTTTCCACTTTACTGATTTCTCAAATTTGTTTAGTAATCGTAATAGTTTATTAAGGCAACGATCTAGCTCTTTCTGAGATTTAATGCTAGAAAATATGCCAAACACAGTCTTATCTTTATTTATAACACCAACTGGTATAAGACCACTCTCTTCGCTTTCTCTTTTTATATGGCTTATACCAAGTTTTTTTAAGTAGTAGAAACGATAATCACTTTTGAATGTGTCTACTAAGACGTCTCTACAACTAGATACATTATTTTTTTCAAAGACTTTTCCCTTTTCGTTTAACCTCCCTAGTAGTATGTAAGTAGACTTATAGATTATCCAATTGCCATTGGACATCATAATAACCGAGCTCATAAATACCCCTCTCCTTCTACCCGAATTGTCGTGTATTCCACAATTTTAAAGGCTTCTATAACCCAGAAACTTTGTTATCTTGCTAGTCTTTTCTGCAGCACGAATTTTGAATTTATAATCCATAAAAATTTCTGGAATGTGAGCTATGGTAGAATATATAAAGATAAATCGGTATTCTTCCTTTTTAACATAGTCGATAAGTTCTTTAATCAAAAGTTCGAGCAGAAATACACGCATCGCTTTTATCTTGCCCCGCTCAACCCTCTCTACTTTTTCGAGATCATAGAGAAATTTATTAGCTTCTACAAGATTATCGAAAAAACAGCTTCTGCTATTTTCGCTAGTTCTTGAATACATAGTAAAAAGATCTGCTGGTTTGCGAGTTCGATTATGGTTATATTTTAATTGTACGACAACAGGCGTGTATCCCTTTGGAAGACTGCTAACACACGAGTTTGTACGGATCATATACCCTAAGCTGAACTGCTCTGCTATACTTGTTTTTTCTTTATCTGATAGTGGGGCATACATTTTTATCCCTTTTCGGTTTATTTCTTTAATATAAATACAAAAAAAAGCAGGGTAAGGAATAAAACCTTACCCTGCTTTATACTCTACTCAACTACTATGTTATTATTCCACTACTGCTGAGCAGCTGCTTTAGCTTTCACAGCGCTGTCCACGTTACTTCTGGTTTCAATATTGTCCAGCCGTTTCTGTAACTTGGACATCCTGGCTTCGACACCAGGATCACGTGGTGTAGCTGGTTTCATGAATTTAAGATCGGTACCAGTCGGAACCTCGACTTTAAGCACAATTGCCTGTAACCATGGACGATCCTTATAGCCGGAAGTCCCGGTTGACCATCCAGTTCCACCGGTGGATATTGTACCAACTTTCTGATCTGTGCCCATAGTTGCACCGGTGAAAGAAAGGCCAATTCCAAACCCAGTGGCATGCATCTTACGAAGGACCCCTTCGGCTAGGAATTGTACAACTACTTTCACTTGATGAGCTTCATCACTCGGAGTAGTATCTACGAGTTTTTGAGCCTCTTCTAGAATTTTGGCGAATGCATCTACTGAGAGACCACTGTCATTGGTGATAACCACTTCAGCAATACCGGCCTCTTCAATAGAAGTGGCGTTAGCGGGCTGGGTTGCGGTTACAATGATTTTATCAGCAAGCGCATTTACGTTGTCACGGTCAACATACGCGCGAACTTCCGGATCCATACCATCACCGAACCATCCGCTTTTATCTTTCAGAATAAAACCAACTTTGGACATATTCCATTCAGTCGTGTACTGGGTAATCTTGGCCAGTGGGATAAATTGATTGCCTGGAGTAGGAGCACCGAAATAGGAAGGTGCGATTGGAAACAGCACCTGTCCAGGAATAGGAAACTGACGATTTATACCACCATTGAACGAGTCATGAATTTGAAAACTGGCATCTGGGCTAAACGATTGGCTTCCAATCCCGATACTAGAATTCCCACCGGAGCCTCCGATGGCAGTTTGTCCCTGCCCCTGGGACTGACGTGTAGCAGTGCTGGTCCCAACAATGGAACTTCCAACACCGGCGTTTACGTTGGACTGTCCCTGTTGCTGTCCTGCTACGGCACTGGCCGCTGAGTCGGCAAAAGAAACGCCATTGAATGCGAACACGGTCAGAAATACACTGAGTAAAATAAGCATTTTCTTCATGTTAATAAACCTCCTTAAGGTTGTTGAGTAATTCTATAAATTTGAAAAAAAGGGCAGCGCAGTTACTTAGCACTGCCCTCGCAATTAACAAGTACTACAAAGTGAAACTAACCACTAGTAACCGCCGGTCACATTGACATTGGTATGGGAACTACCAGTCTGCCACTGGAACCCATGATTGGTCTGCTGTCCCTGGGCATACTTGTAAGTTTGGGTGCCATGGGCACTAGCTTCATCATGACCATTTCCGTAACCATTGAGGGAAATGCCGGCATGTGCTCCGGTAACCTGGGCGCCGCCCATATACATCGAATTGCCTGTGCTGTTATGATGAGTAAGAGTTACCCCACCCTGAATAATACCAACTCTGGCAGTTTCACCAGCGGGCTGGTAATCATAACCATAATCACTGGCATAGCCACTGATCTGTTGCTTGGCAACGCCTGAATGCATGGTGTAGTTATTCGCGTTGGTCTGATTGTACATGAAGTAGCTATCGGTCTGTTTAGAATTAAACCCAGCATAAGCATGTCCATACCGACGATAAACTTCCTCATTGGCATAAGCAACGCCGCCGGTAGCCTGAACCATACCAGAAAAACCAGTATTAGGCGTGCCATAACCAGCAGTAATACTGCCCTGGCCTACCATAGCGGCGGCTCTAAAATCACCAGAGTGTCCGCTACCGTTATTTCCACCGGAATACTGGGACATACTTCCCTTACCCCAAGCTTGAACAAGACCACCGGCTTTATGAGCTTTGTTAGGTTGTCCCCAACTGTCCTCATAACCATAGCCGTACTTGTACTTGGTGTTCTGATCGGCCCAAACAGAAGTGCCGTAGTTGGCGTGGCCGCCGGCATAACCGGCTGCCAAAGCACCGTCCACAGCAATACCTGCGGTGTGACCAGGAGCAACGGAACCGATCATAGCCAACCCTTCAACATGGCCATTGAAAGCGGTTCCATTACCACTGGTGCCCCCGGCAACAGCCGGAGTAGTGAATGCAACGAGTGTAAAAATAGATAGTGCGATAATAAAAAGTTTCTTCATTTTAAATAGTCTCCTTCCGTGAGTTTTAGTGTTTAATTTAATTGATCTAGTGGTAATTGTCGTCATCAGATACTGAGTTGTACAAATACCGAGATCTGAGTGTTGTGAACAGTAATTTACCATTCACATCTTCAAATCTCACGTAGAACTCTGTTTCACCCCCTTCCAAATCTATAGGTAATCTAAACATAAATTCCTTGTACGACAAATGTCCACTGTAAACATGCGTACGCTCAACCAGAGTCGCTTGCTTCCATTTTGTTGTGACTACTTTGACAGCGTTGTAGAACGATCTCTTGGAGGTGTTAACAACTCGTAGATTGTAGAATAACCTTTTGGTGCCCCTGGGTATTTTTATAATGCCTATGGGTGCGAGGTATTCTCGAACAATTAGCTCCTCATCCCCCTCCTTAACTCCATATGTTCTGAAAAAGATAGCTTCTGTTCTAATTCCGGTATTAGCATTTTCACTGTATATAACATTGTTAAGTGCTGGTTGACCATCTATATAAATTTTAGGATGAATGGTACAACCAGAAGATAACCCTATGACTATTACTAGAAGTACTGCCAAATACCCTTTCACAACAATTCTCCCTTTTTATCGTTAAAGCAGCGAAGTAATTTATCAGAATATACTTCCCAGACCTCCTGGGACTAGTTCACTTACTATGAGTAACGTTAGCCCCACTCCGAAGATGAACATCCAAAAGCCTGGTAAGAGAGACCTTAGGCTTTTCGTGCCCATTAGAGAGCTGTTGGATTGTAAAGGAGTAGCGGCGTATGCCTTCCGTCCATTAAGGTAATTATAAGCAGCATCAACACCTTGGCGAATTATTTCATCACCCCTCATTTCTACGAGAGTGCGAATCTTTTCACCAGCTTCAGTACGTTCAAACATAAACCTATGTTGTCCCGGCGGCATATTAGATTTCCGTTTCTCGGTTTCAGCCGCAACGGTACTGTCTAAAATACTCATCACATCGGTTACATTTGATTGTTCGTCTGTTGGCATTTATTTCCTCCTTTTAACATTATAATCATTCATTTTGGTTTGTCAAGTTTTTTATGAACTTTTTTTAATTTTTTTCCTAACTTCCTGACCTTCCAGCACTTTTGGACACTTGGGAAGGCAGCAGAGCCCATCATTTCGTTTACATCCCCATTCAACCCGCTTACCGCGTCCTCTTAGCGCATGTTTTTTTGAGCAAAGTGAAGAATAAAAGAAGAAGCTTCCGAGTAGTACTAGGTTACGTCTTTTAAGACGTAGTGCTAGAATACCCCTTTCTACTTCTGATTCTTCGTGTTTACTTGCTATTAGAAGTTTATACCGATCTAGGTATTCACCTAGTTGTTTGCCCACATCTACAAGACCTTTGCCTATTTCGCGGTTTAGGCTTATATATCGCATAACATCTCCCCTTCCTTTTTACTTCTTACGTGTTTACAGATTAATCCCTTTCTAGAAAAGCTATTAGTGTTAAATGGAAGGTAATTTCTGGATCGTTGGGCCACAAAACTAGTTGTTTTTCGAGTTCTTCTTTTGCTTCATCGTATTTGTCATCATCTATTAGCTCAGTAATATATGCGGGAACCACCCATTTATCTGTCCTTTGCTTAAGGAATAAAGAGAATGATCTTACTAAATTACGAATATTCATTTATCTATCTTCCTTATCTAGTTTTTTGCGAGCATCGACTAGACATTTGTGAAGCTTGGTTATTTCATCTTTTAATTTGAAGGCAGAAGACATCAACATTATCTTCAATACCTCCAGTCGCATATGATTTGGTGTCTTTGACAGTATCTGATCTATTTCATCCTGAAACCATTGATGTTCAGGATGTTCTTTCAAATAATCATCTCGTTCTTTTATTGCCTTTTCCAGAGCTTGGTCCATTGTTTACCCCTTCACATTTATTATGGGTTTAATATGATGGATAACTTCAATAGACTCTTTTTGGGCTTCCATTACGGTAAAGATGTTCTTATAAGCATCAGGACTTTCATCCAGATGTTCTTCGGTAACATCGGCCACAACATTTTTCATTCCTTCTTTAAAGGAGTCCATTGAGAGGTTCTCTTTAGCTTCTCTTCTTCCATAGGCCCGGCCAGCGCCATGAGAACTGGAACAAATGAACTCTTCGTTCCCCTTACCTTTTACTATGAAGCTACCGTCTCTCATATTACCAGGGACCACTCCTAACATTCCTTCTTCGGCATGGGTAGCACCTTTACGATGTATCCACAGGCCATTTTTCTTTTCAGCATGGTTATGATTACGATTGATCATATTTGTATAATCAAGCACCGCTGGCGGACCTGTCGCACCATCTATTGGGTTACACACATCTATCACAGCTGACATAACTGCCATTGTAATGATAATTCTGTTAAATAGAGCAAACTTTAGGCAGAAATTCATATCCTTGATGTAATCCTGGCCTACCGCTGAATGTTCTACAATTCCGAAATGACCTTCTCTTGCTTTCTTTGAATCGGCAGCTAGTCGCATGTAATGCTGTGCTGTCCTATGACCGATATTCCGTGAGCCTGAATGTACCACTATCCATAGGTTATCTTCTTCGTCTTTGCCTATTTCAATAAAATGGTTTCCGCCGCCAAGAGTTCCTATTTGATGAAAACCATCCCCATTTTCAAATTGTTTCAAAATAACTTCGGTTTTTGGAATGTTTTCATAATCAGCCCATTTTACAGGTTTGGGAGCATGTCTGAAACCAAGCGGCACTCTTGTTTTTATACGCTCCTTTATATCTTCGAGGATATCTGGCCGAAAAAACACATCTTCGTTAACAACTGAAAACCTGGTTGCGCTAACACCACATCCAATATCATAACCTACCCATGCCGGCACAATCACGCCATTTGTCGCTACAACCCCTCCAATTGGCATAGCATATCCTGGGTGGGCATCTGGCATAAGAGCTCCCCTGACAGCATATGGCTGCTCCATAGCACTATAAAACTGCTCCATCGTCTTATTGTACTGCCTTACTTCTCGTTTGGCCTCTTCTGGAGATAGTGTCTCAATGTTGTCTAGGTCTATGTATACATGTGCTGGTTTCTCTACTACTGTTGTTGCGTGCACTGTTATTCTCCTTCATTTATCCCCACTGGTTATATATGTTCTCTACTGTAACCCCATCAATAAACTGTTTATAATTCCAGACCCGCCATCCCCTTTCATTGTTGGGGTCAAAAGCATACGACCCAACTTTTAGGAATGTGTGCCGCCAGGTCTTGCCGCCACGAGTAACTTTTGCCTGTATCAACCACAAGTCCCAGTCAGACCAGCGGTTGTACTCGCGCAGGGCGCGATAACCATAAGCCGACTGCCCTTCACAATCAGCCCATCCACGTGCTTGTATTTCACACGCGGTCTCGTAATACTCTTCGCCCTGCTCGGTCCGATAGGGGACCGTGCCGTATTTCTTAAGTACCTTCAGAACCTCTTGTGGATCGACTTTAACACCATCTTCCTTGAGAGGGAGAGTATCACACGCTTGCTCTCTATTTCTCCAGGAATCTATAGCTGATTCTACTACATCTCCTGATCCGGCACCTCCACCACCGCACCCAGCAACCAGCATCGTGCTTAGCACTGTGAAAATTACAGCTGCTTTAAGATTCATTGTTCGCTCCTTTTTCGGCGCAGTCATCACACAGGACCTCAATCCACGAAAATTGATCTTTTTTCGGGTGTTCTGTGCTTCCTGGTTTTCCACATTTCTCACAGGTTTCGTAAGACTTTGCTTCTGCTTCTTCTACAAGTTTATGTACTTTTCTGTAAAGCGCCTCTGCTTGGTCAGCATCATCCATGTTTACGCTATAGTAAAACCTGAGACCACCAAACTTTTCTTTGACTTGTCGAGCGATTACGGCACGTTTTGGGTCTAAGGCAGTTATTTTTGCTGAAAGTTCTTCCAGGATACCTCTCCAACCGTCTCCTACCGAGAATCCCCAGGCCATGGTAGTTTTGGTTGGATCACCCTTATACCCACGATACAAAGACGGGTATTTCTTCGCAAGTTTATCTCTCCAATCATCACTCATAGGATTTCTCCTTTTCTAGTAAGTCTTGCACACCCGGCAGCCTAAACAGGACCGAAGGGATTTTCAGCAACATAAACCCGTAACCTAATTTAGGATTTTCATTTGGGAGATTAGCCATTGTCCACTGAACGTTATCCATTGTCCATTGTCCAGGCACTTGCTGGTAGTCCAGCCTCCAGAAGGCGTTGCCGATTTTTTATCGATTTTAGTCACCGAGCATGCAAGATAGTAATTAATCTAATCCAATAACATCTGTTTCAATGTTTAGATTATCAAGCGTGTCATCCAACCTCTGAAGAGTATCTTCCATCTCTTCGATTCCTCTGTCCCGGTTTCGTGGATCATACTGTAAGAGGACTCTGGCCTCTTTACTATATGTCTCTTCGTAACGGTTCCGCTTTTCTTTGCGCCGCAGGGCTTTAAAGGCTCTTATCGTGCCCGGAATAACAACGTTTTGCCAGAGCAACAACTCATCAATGGTGCGGTTGGCACCATTAAACTCGACTGTGGTAGCCACATTTGTTTTATGAAGAGCAGCCCGTATACGAGCTTTCTCTAGTAGTAAATCACTTATGCTCTGGAGCATCTTACTGATGTCTCCCGCGTCATAAGGCGGAGCCGGATCGTTTGGCTCCATAATTACGGAGCAGTACTTTTGGATTTTTTCCGATTGTTTTTCAATCTTTCGATCGATGTGTTTAATTTTCTTTAACGCCTGTAGAATTTTCATTTTTTATCCTTTTTCCTTCTAAATTTAGATCTTTTTCGTGTTGCGTATGCCATTCCTCTACTATTTTCAACCGCTTCAATTTTTTGAGTGATTTTGTTGAATCTAATAATTGGGATGTCTCCCCAGTCAAGCTCTCTTTTTGTCGTGAGCCCCCGGCAGGATTCGGACCTGTGACCTACGGATTAGAAATCCGTTGCTCTATCCAGCTGAGCTACGGGGGCGTAATTAATTATCGGGGTAGCAGGATTCGAACCTACGACCTCACGGACCCAAACCGCGCGCTCTATCCCGGCTGAGCTATACCCCGTGTTTTATGCTACTAGACTTGATTGTACTTGGACAGAAGCCCGTTCCAAGCATTTCTTCTGGAATCTCGGTCTAACCCCATCCTAAGCAATGCTTTTCGCAGAGCATGTTTACGTCCACTTTTGTACGTGAACTGGTCTTTGTAATAGCATCTGGCATACCCGCCGCTTACAATGGTTCCATTTTCTAGACTAATCAAGCAAGTAGTTCCGACCGGTCGTGTATGAGGTTTGCTATTCTCCTTGTTAGGATTAGCCGGTACTTCCTCTCTTTCATAGCGAAAGTACACTTTCAATCTACGTTTATCGGTGGTGTCGAACGAAAACATTTTGTTTCTCCTTTTTTGAATTATGCGCCTGTTATTGTTCTTACTCCCGCAGTTACTAGGAATGATCCTACAATAATAAAAATAGGACCGGCGAAGATAAGTGAAAGTGGAAAGGTTTCTACTAAAACATCAATGGCATCGTATGTAAATGACCTTCTCATAAGGTCGTCCATTTTCTCTTTAGTCATCTTTCACCATTTACATCTAATAAAAACATAGCAACAAATGTCACACCGGCACCAAACAGCACTAGAGGTATTGCCACTACACTTACGATACACATAACCCATCGTGGCACGTAAAAATTCCTCCCGAAGATGGTGAGACGATCCTCTTCACTTTCAATCATTGTTTGTGCCTCCTATTAATTTAATATCATCTGGTCTTCTTTTGCTTCTGTTGGCCCACTCTATGCCTCTCACTTCTTTCTTCTTTGACGAATGACATATGGGTTGCCAAAGGGCAGTGACCTGCCGCCCCGTCCCACCAGTAGCTGGGGTTAATGTAAGCTACACAATTGTCTGTAGCTTTGTCCTGTTTTCCGCAACCTTTGCCCTCCTTACACTTCTCGTGTAGATTACCCATTAATATTCATCCTCCTTTCCAAAATAGTGTTCTATTCTGTATTCTGAGTTATACAGCATTTTCTTTACATCTGGTACCTGTTTGAAGCAAGACATACACTGTTTGGGGGAGACTAAAAAAAAGAACTGGAGTTTTCCACAGTGCGGGCATTTATAACAAAATCTTTCATCGCCAAGCTGTCCTGTATCTTTCACATATCTTACCTTGAACATTGCTTCGCCTCGTTGTCAGATTTTAATAAGTCTTTTTCCTTTCTATGCCACTGGACTCGCATTTTATGATTTGCCAATAGACAATAGATGTCTATAACAGGTGCTTTACATGCTGGGCATCGTACTATAGACCCAGTATGTAAGTAATCGCTGCCGCAATTCCAGCAGCTAACGATAAGCGTCTGGTGGCCTGTTTTTGTAAGAATTCGCTTGACTTTAATCACTTTAGAACTTGTACACTTTCTCCGGGTTAGAAACGGCACGTCTTTCCCTACGCTCGCCGTCTATATAATACCTGGTTTTATTGATTGTAACAATAGCCAACGTCTTGAGGTATTCTTCATCCACATTTTCTTCAATTTTGTCCGGTTTGATGCCCGCTCGCTTCCGAACCTTCTTTGCCGGGAGATCGACTCGCTCTTTCGCTTTTTGGAGGTCTTCCCACGAAATAGTAACCGGTCTAAGAGTGTTGGCGTAGCGTACTCCATTACCATTAAAACCTGCATAGTAACCATTTATAACAAGGCCTTGTCTGGTAACATCCAGAACAATGCCGCCTGATTTGCTACCTGCTTCAAGTCGCTCATACCGTACATTTCCACCAGGGCTTGTTTTCTCATAAAGGGGTCTTGGAGCGGAAATTTCTCTTGACATAAGTTTTCTCCCTGTTCATGGCATGTGTGTTTTCAGTCATTTATAATCTCTTCGTACAGCTTTTTTGCTACATCACTATCCTCTTCGTACACAAACGGAGTTATTTTAGGGTGCGTTATCTTACTTAGTGGAGCCGGAGCAACATTCATATCTCTATCCACACCTTTGATTCCTGTTGGTACTGAATCGATGGTCTTATGTAGCGAATAAGAATATCTAGGATCTTCTACGTCTCTTTCATCGTATTTCCAAGGGTCATTTACGAACTTCCTCACTTTCCTAGCTAGTGCGAGATCGAAGCTCGCGTTTCCACTCGCTCCTTCTAAATAATTCCTTACTTTAGGCAACGCGGAATGTCCTGTCATGTTAGTACACCACCTATGTACTGCCACGAAGGCGGCGTAAGGATCAACCCCAACTTCATCTACAAGGTGAACAAATGCTCTTATGAGTCCTGTATCTTCTCTGAGATATCTGAAGACTACAAGAAACATATACGAAAGGGATAGTGGCCACTCTTTCATATTTAGAACAATGTATTGAGATGAGTTCTTGGAAAAGAACCGAACGCTTTTTGGTAGTAGATGAGCCTTTCTAGTAATTTGAAACCATTTCTTCACTTCAATAGGCTCAAGTACAGGCCACCTGGGACTGCCAATTCTGGCTTTTGGATCCCTTATGACATCGTACTTCACATTATATTTGCCGCTTTTTCTCATATATAACAATAGGCTACCAAAACAGGCAGCATTGCGGTAGGTGTCTTTGTGTCTTGCCCGATTAAATTCGGATAACAATGTGGTCTTACCTTTGTAAATGGTATAGGATATATTATGCGTGTCCGAATGGCAAAAATGTACACTAAATTTTTTGGGGTCTACACCTTCAATCACTGTGATCTTCCTTTCTGGATTCTAGTAATTTCAACATTTGTACTGTAAAAATAAGCAACGTCAGTATAAGTAGGGTGTAATGGCCGGTGTATAGAAATACATTAGCACAATATAAGATAGCAACATCATTAAACGTTAGATACGGCGGCCTGTCTATAATTACTAAACCTTCAAAGGCTTTTATATATAACGCAATGGAAGCAAGCGCTGAAACATAAATAAACGCTCCAAGTATTAAAAGAGCAACGAACTCAAACAGTGTATCCGGTAATAGCCACACAATTGTGGCAAGTACACATGTTGCTATTAGTTCTGTAGTAGGTATTATTTGTTCCTTCCTGTGTGTTCTGCTATACACTGTTCTACTTCCTCCTTATTACCTTTAGTAGCGTCGTCCAGATGAGACAGATGCGCTTTTATCTACATCTTCTACATTTAGCTATTAACTCCCTGACATATGAATTGTTCTAATTTTATATTCATCCGAGTCCAGTTTATCTAAAGCATTCTGAGCGGATTCTTTACTATCATAAACGGCCAGATGTCCGTTTTTATCTGTTAGCGGCGCATATGAGTATCTTTCGACAATCTGGTAGGCTACATATAGACCCACTGACCACATATAAATACTGGCACCATTATCTGTGGTTCCTTCTAGATACCCCTCTACCACACTCCTGATGTACTCTTTCTCATAATCAGTAAGCCTGGGCATAGGCTGGTTATCTACCATACCCATTCCGAATACGCCTGGCTGTAGATAAAAAGACATATGTTGTGTTTCTGATGGTAGATCAATGACACTCAATGTTCCATCCCAAATATCTACAGTGATTGTACCAGACACTTGTTTTACTTGAGCGTGGTCTGTTTCTCGTTCAGTCATTTCGGATGGATTAGTCTTTATAGTGATTCTTCTAGTAATCTGTGGTCTTGTAGATACCATTATGCTTCCTCCTTCTCTTTCTCTTTTGCCTTTTCTTTCCCCAACTTTAGAACCAAGCTCAATTCCAACGGGGTGAGGTCTACTAAATAATAAAGAAGGCTTACAAGACCTGTAAACACATCTACCTCCAATTCTCTCGATATACCTGACTGTATTTCTTCCAGCAGGGAACTTGGTAAGTGAGACAAGTCATTTGATGTAGCTAACTTTACCAGATCGATATGGCCCGTGTTTTCTACGAATGAAATCATTTCAGGGGATTCTGTCAAAATCCTCAATATTTTGCCTCTTCTAGGTCGTTTCATAACTCGGCCTCCTTCAGTCAATTCCATAGGTTTGCTTCTATAATTTCGATGTTGCTACTCCCATAGCAAACACGCCTTCTTTACTATGTATAACAAATACGGTAGCTTGGTCCGTAGCATTCTGATAAATGGTTCTTCCATGTGAAGCCGCTTTCAATTTCATATCAGTATTGTATTGTACATCTTCGTTGGCCCGTTTATAGGCGTTCATTGCTTCCTTTTCAGTGTTAGCATATAATAGAATTCCTGTCGCAATTAGTCCGCCTCTTCTGTCAAAACGAAGTGCTGAGTTGCCAACGAAAGAACCATCTTTTAAAATACGTAGTATTAACGTATCATCTAGCTGTTTCTCTTCTTTTGCCTTCAGTCCATTAATTAACATCACTCGTTGTAGAGCTGCGACGGCTTCTGCCTTTTTCATCCCCCATCTGTACCACTTAACCTGCCCGAAGGCGTGTACATTGCTTACAAAAAACAGAGTGATAAGTAGCCCAATGATCGTTGTTCTTAATTTCATCTTTGGTTCCTCCCTTAAAACCACACAGAGTACTTCTGCGCTTCCTTCCAAGAGTTTTCTAACTGTATTGTAAGATCGGTAAGTCCTGCGGTATCTATCTCCTTCTTTAAATGTTCGCTACAACACGAGCGATGAACCGTTGCAATTGGAAAAAGATCACATTCGACGATAAATGTATCTCCTTTTCCAGCTAGGTCTTGACCGCAGATATAACACCTTCCCATACATACGATGTTCTGTAGGTGTTCAATAGTCACATTGAACTTGTTGTGTAGTTTTAGTTTGTAAATTTTTGTATCCGACATTTGGTATTCTCCTTTGTTTTTCAACTTCTAGTTGTAACTCTAGCTCCATAGTTCGAAGCTTCTTCCTTAGAAATGGATTTTTTACTTTCTTTAGGGTCGCATCAACAATATACTTTGGATGTGTATATGTAGCTGAATTGAACTGTGACATTTCCGCTGATGTTGGAACTACAAATATACTTAATAGAGTAATGAACAAAATTCTCTTCATACTCCTCCTTTTTTAATCCACTAAAAGAAAATAATTTTTCTTGAAAAAATAGGCTATAAGTGTTTCAACGAACGTGACCAACAAGACCACAGGAACGCTAGAAATAAGTTCGTTATGTAGTACGCCGGTGGAGAACAACATAATCGTTCCAAAAGCGAAGAGAAACGCTTTAAAAAACCCATTTGACACAAACACTAGCGTAATACAAGTAAACAGCACAATGGGATTAGTCGCACAAATCCACAGCGAGTATAGCACTTTAACACCTCCGTAAAACGTTTCAGCACTTCTTTATTTGTTACTACTTCCTTCATTTTTTATAGTGGTATACATACAGTTTAAATCTTTCAGCATAGCTTCCATGATTTTTCTACGATCTTCTGATATGCTAGGTATGGTTACAGTTTCTTCTAGAATACTAATAGATTTTTCCAGAGTTCCCAAGGCAAGCCACCTATTTTCTGTTGTACTGGGCTCATTTCCTTCTTCTTTATCTCCAATTGAAAGCGTGTCTGGAGGATTGACTAACCAATTGACATAAATACAGAAGATCGCTGTCAGAAAGATGTTTATTCCCAAAGACACATTTTGATTAGAAAATAGATTTAATAGATAAGCACTCATTGTACCTCCTTTATTAATCTAACCTCTTTTTCTTCGTTAGAAACCATATTGGACATGAGTCTCTGAATTTACAATAAAGATCTGGATCTCTACATTTTAGGCAGTCTTTACACATGTAGACATCGTATTTTTGGCAGACGTACCGTGTTTCCCTATCAGGATGGTTTATACATTTACACACGTTTACGCACCTTTTGGAACACCCGTATATCACTAGGCTTACCTTCTAAAGGATCTAGTCTACGGAATCTTTTATCCACAAAGATAGTCCTGTCTCTTTTCATAGCCGCGATGATAATTGCTCCTACTTTTGCTTCTTTTTCTACCTTCTTTTCAAATACTCTTTCCATATCACCATTACGAAGCGGATGAAAATAATAAATGACATCAAAGGTATTATACTTATTATAAGACAGGATATCGGCAATGTCAAGTACTGGCTCCGGATGAATATTATGTAATAGATGATGTGCCATTTCGATCAGATCTGGATTTAAATCTATTCCAGAGGCTTCGAATCCTACCGCATCGGCAATGAGCATAATATTTCCAACACCACACCCAGCATCTAGAAAGGTGGGTGGATGTCCAAGGTTCTTATCGTAGAAGTACTTTTCAATTCGCTCCAGTACATAATAAATGTCTAAAAAAGTATGTGGAATAAATGGATAAGATTTGTCTGAAATGGTTTTATCAGTTTCTATCCTTAGCCCACTCTTCCTAGACATTGATATGAATCCGTTCATATAAGAGTACATTATACTTGCCACGGTTTTGTCTTTCATTATAGATCTCCTACCTCGGGATTTAGCTAAACAGGTAAGTTGCGATTTTCAAGTAGAGTACAAGTGTGAGTCCTGCGGAGAATATTCTAAGAAACTTGTCTAAGAATGATCTTTGTCTCCACATGGTGTTAGTAGGTGGGAAAAGGATTACTAGTGTAGTGGCCGCTCCTGCTAGTGAGACTAGCAACGCCATTGAGACATTTGAAATTAATAAGTTCACTTCCATATTCATAGTTACACCTCAAATTCTTTTACCTTCGTTCCCTCTGGTAGGGCCAAGTTCAGCCATTTGGCTACCAGATGTCGATGGCAAAATTTTTCTGGTTTTTCGTAACATAGTAATGCTATATCTGTGGAATCAGCTAATACTATAAGATCAGCAATCACCTGGAACTGATTCAATTTGTTTAGAACGTCTTCAAAATAAAGCCGGGTATACCGGTCTTTGTCGCCTGTTTGTTTATATTCTTTTATCAAAGACCAAGGCGGGGCTAGATCCTTGTAACATAAGATTTCCAGCCCCCTTGGTTTGCCCTGGGCAATACTTATTGGAGTAATACCCAGGGCAGAGATGCTGCTACTTCTGTATATATAAGACGTATAAATCATTCAACTTACCCTGCCTTCTTCCACAATTTCTAGAATTGCGTCACGAATAGGGAACTTGTCGAAGTGTGGCACATCCTTTCCTGTAATCTTGTCAGTCATAAGCATTGTTAGATGGAGATCGTCTTGTACTGGATAAGTTACCACCTGACATCTACCCCCATCACATTCCAGCTTCGCTGTCGCCTTACAATTGTTATACCGCCTGCCCCTCCTGACTTCTAAATCGATAACTTTAACGTCGTTAATACACATAGTAGTTCTCCTTCCTTTGAGTAGAGTATGGGGGATGAGCCCCTCACTATACATAAGTTAGTTAAATGGGGGTTATACCATTTTGGAAGGTTTTATATGTTTCTATAATTTTGAAGGATTCACCTAGAAGCTCATGTACTACTTTTATATCGTTGGATTGTATGGTAACTGTAATATTATACCTGCGGCCATTTCCAATTGATGTCATGCTTAAAAATGCGATAGGAACGGCTTTGGTATCCATCGGCATGAGGAGTAACGAACTTAGAATACATTCGAAGTGTCCTATTTTCGCTAATGAGGTGCCTACTTCTACAACATCTCGCAATAATGGGAGGTTCGGTATACTTGTGTTGTTACTCAGCAAATAGTCCCTAAAGCGTTTATTTGTTCTCTTCACGAGACCTAATGTATACGGCAGCATTTCTTTTAACGTCTTGCCTTCGCTTTCCGGGCTTTTATTAGAGTCAAATAGGATGACGCTCGTAGACCTATGGTGAAGGAGTTTAGCAATCTGAATCCTGTGCCGTTCCCGAAGCGTTGTTTTCCAACCTTTCGGCTGATTGAAAGAAAAAGTTGGCATCCTAATCTCTTTTGCGGCAACATTTGGTACAGTGAAAAGTAATAATGCTATAACTAGCAGTACTCTTTTAGTCATTGTTTTCTTAATCATTTTTATGGTCTCCTTATTTAGGATCGAAATCTAACATTAACCCGACGACTTTTGTCAATACCTAGTCTTTACCCTCGAACTTTTCCTGGTAACCAAGCGCTTTTTCTTTACTTGACCAGATGTACATATCTCGCCAGTTGCGTGTGTTATACGGTTTGTTTACACGTACTCCAATATAGGCATTGCCCTCTTTTGTGACAAAGCCATATTCTTCTTTTGCTTGGGTCGGATGAATGAATCCCAGGGTCATTCCAAGTCCTTTCTTACTTCTCATTTCAGCCTCCTACTGAGTAAAATCGATTGTCTAAAATATGATTCAGTTGGGGTCTTACATCATTCCAGGAGAGTTCTCCTGCCCCACAACCAGGCCTTGGGATCACCACTTTAGTCCAGCCGAAAGTATCAGCTATGTCTCGTAACTGGCCGGCAGATCGTCGAATAATGTCCATGTCCGCTACTGCTGCCCATCCTGGAACAATATCCCCGATATTGAATCTGGACTTCATGTGATCGACACAGTTAGTTCCATCATATATGGCAAATACTGGTTTCACGGGGAAGGATAAGATATACTTCTTGTTTTGGTTATATAGCTGTCCAGGACCTATGGTATAAAGAAGATGGACGTTATTTCCACGCTCTCCTATCAGACCACCTAACCTTTTCGGCAATTCCGGCCAGTAAGTGGCTGCTTGTTTGGCACAACCCCTTCCCATTACACACTCACCATTCTTTTTGACGAAGCCGTTGGTAGTCACACAGAAGGCCTCACATTCCATTTTAAATAGGTCACCCTTGATCTCGATCATAATCAATCTCCTTTTTGTGCTTCTTCTTGCGGCTGTATCTCTTTTTGTCTTTGAGTTCAAAATCATGCCTAGGTACTGGTATTCTACCCATGTATGGTTTTTTCCTACCTCTCTTCGATGCCACTTTGTCTCTCCTTTTTTCGACATGTGTCAAACACTTTTTTTGCTTCTTCGGCATCATATTTGATGCCGTTTTCACATTCCCAGCCGATATGGCTGTACTTTCCTCCACGGAATACATGATGCTCTCTTGCGGCTTTTTTGGCAGTTTCAACGTCTTTGAATATGCCCACCGGATAATGGTAGCCGGTTACATCACCATATCGATAGGCCATTACGAGAATACTCATAGTTTTTACTCCTCTTTAACGTCAATCCTGATTATTTTGCCCGTGCGATAGACAGTAATCTTTACCCCGTCTTTATTTTCCAAATCCACCCGTTTCATACCATTGGCTACCTGAGTGTAGCCTTGCTGAATCATGTCCATTGTATTCATGACATTTACTCCCTTCCACTAGCCTGGCTAGAGAGACTATTGTTCCCCGCCTTCCTTTTCTTAATAGTGGCTATTAATATTTCTTCACATGCCCTCTGGTACATGTCTATAGCGAGCAAGGCGCTGAGAATGTAGGCCAGCTCACCATGATTCACTATTAAGACAGCTTCTTCCTCATTGGCTGGCGTCCTTTCGAATAACTTAGACACTTTGTAAAGCAGCTCATTATTTTCATTACTTTGCATTCTTGCCCCCTTTTTTAAATTTAAGGTGGGCACCTTTCGATGCCCCACCTCCATTATCTATTTTATCCCTTTCTGTACTTGTTTACCTGTGCCAGATAATCCTTGTACAGGGGTACTCCTTTTCTCAACCTACGGTCAACGTTACCAATACCATGGTGATAAGCGATAATGGCAAGTCTTTCATTACCTTTATAATATTTCTTCAGGCGGTTGAAATATATTTCAGCATATTTGACAGACTGATCCGGGTCATTTAGTATGCGGCGGTACTCATCATCACTACGACCAGGCAGAACG
>Ga0114931_10000419_pt1 | contig 50374 bp, 49 predicted proteins | sample 2SBtaG_FD_89579 | JGI IMG/M metagenome (GOLD analysis project Ga0114931, IMG submission 89579) | Deep subsurface microbial communities from Kolumbo volcano to uncover new lineages of life (NeLLi) - 2SBTROV14_V59a metaG | ecosystem: Environmental > Aquatic > Marine > Volcanic | place: Kolumbo... | reverse complement strand
TGTTCCTGCTTTTCAATATTGTCGTACTCATCATCGGTATCAATGCATATTTTATTTTCCTTATGCACCGCAGCGGGAAAACGCCTGACTAATTATGCATATACCACTGCTCTACATCCTTATTTCAGCTGAAATCGTCACCGTACTTCTGATATCTGCCGGCGCAGTAATTGTGTATCTACTGAAGAAAAGACCGGTAAGCACCGAATCCCAGGATGAAGCAAGCGCAAATACCGGTGGTGGCAGTTATATCCAGTTCCTGGAGAAAGAACTCCAGGATAACCAGACTAAAACGCAACAGCAGGTTAACCTGGAAACCGAATCCGAGACCGAATCACTGGAGTCTGGCGACGCCGATGCCGAATCAAACCAGGCTGAAGCGACAGACTCACAGGCGAGTCTACTCCAGACCCGCGAAATGTTTCTACAGCTGGAAAAAGAAGCAGCCAGCCTACGTGATAATGACCACAGTTTCTGGGTCAAGCTTTTGCACGGCTTACAGGGCATCAGCGATCACCTGAAAACCACCGAAACAAAAATCGAGGAGCATGAACACGAGGTGGTTGAGCATGAAAATCACGTCGAGGAAAAAGTCTTCTACATCGAAACCCAGGGTAAGAAAATCGACACAGAAGTGAATAAGCTCAAGGACATCATCTACGAGCAGGAAAGCTCCATTAGCAGCCTGCGTAAAGCCATGACGCACATCGGCGAAACTCAACCGGAGAACAGCGAGGCGATCGAGCCCCTGTTACAACATATCAACACCCTTGAGCAACAGTTGAACGACAGTAAGATGTGCATGGAAGTCCTGGAAATGGAAAATCAACGCCTGCAGGAAGAAGTCGATAAGGCGGCCGACCAGATCGCTGCGGCACCGTCACCGCAAGACCAGGAAAGCGAATCTGAAAGCATCGTCAACCTGGGGGAAATGCAGGAGCTGATCGATAAACAGAAACACCAGATTGAAGATCTCAACGAGTCCATCGACGACCTGAAACTGGAAGCCATACAGGCAGAAAAGCTACGCAACGCCATCAACGACTTCACCCGCAGCAGCCAGGAAATGATGAACTGCATCACCATCCTGGAAGAAGAGAATCTGCGTCTGAAGCAGGACCTGGAACTCAGCGACAATACGGCAACAGGTGAACCCGATCCTGAGGCGGTTGAGCTAAATTCCAAAGTTAGCAGCCTTGAAGAAGAACTGATCAAGAAAGAAGTGGCATATGCCAAACTCCATGACCAGTATGCCGCCCTGGAGAAACAGTTTCTAGACCTGCACCAGGATGAGGAACACCACACATAGGAGTTTTGTGTGCGAATTAATCAGGGGATAATTCCGGCATCATTCCACACACATCAGGACAAACACCGCTGTGCCTCGTATAATGCGACTTTTATATCAAGTATAAAGGCCGCATTCATGTCCGACACACTGGACCTCACCTGTGAGCTGGTGTCCCGCTCATCTGTAACCCCGGAAGACAAAGGCTGCCAGATCCTGATGGCCGAGCGCCTCAAAAACCTGGGCTTCGATATCGAGAACCTGCGCTTCGAGGATGTCGACAACTTCTGGGCAAGACGCGGTAACAACGGCCCCCTATTTGCCTTTGCCGGGCATACCGATGTCGTTCCCACCGGTCCTCTGGATGCCTGGAAGGTCAATCCATTCGAACCGGTGGTTATCGATGGCGAACTGTACGGACGCGGTACCGCCGACATGAAAGGCAGTCTCGCCGCCATGGTCACCGCCACCGAACGTTTTATTGCGAAGCATCCCGACCACCGCGGTTCTATCGCATTCCTGATTACCAGTGATGAAGAAGGCCCGTCCATCAACGGCACTGTCAAGGTGGTGGAAACACTGGAATCCCGCAATGAAAAGATCGACTGGTGCCTGGTCGGCGAACCCTCATCCACCAATAAACTGGGCGACGTGATTAAAAACGGACGCCGTGGCTCCCTGTCCGGAACTCTCACCGTCATCGGCAAGCAGGGGCATGTCGCCTACCCCCATCTGGCCAACAACCCGATTCATCAGGCCGCGCCGGCACTGGCGGAACTGGCATCGATCGAATGGGACCAGGGCAATGAATTTTTTCCTGCCACCAGTTTCCAGATTTCCAATATTCATGCTGGCACTGGCGCCAATAATGTGATTCCCGGCGAACTGGAAGTTCTGTTCAACCTGCGCTATTCCACCGAAGTCGATGACCAGATACTGCGCCAGCGCATCGAAGCTATACTGCAACAGCATAAGCTTGAATATAGAATTCAGTGGCATCTGTCAGGCAAACCTTTTCTTACTCCCGAAGGCGAGCTGGTAGCGGCCACCCAGGAGGCTATCCGGGACATCTGCGGTTTTGAAACACAGCTTTCCACCAGCGGTGGCACCTCCGATGGCCGCTTCATTGCCCCCACCGGTGCACAGGTACTGGAACTGGGACCACAGAACACTACCATTCATCAGGTGAATGAACGTGTCATGGCCAGCGACCTGGATACGCTATCAGCCATCTATGAACGTATCCTGGAAAACCTGTTGAGCTGATCAATCTGAACTAGAATCATCTTAAACGCTGACACGAAACTGAACCCAGAGTCAGTTCAAATCAAACCTGCTACGAGGCATAAAAATGAATCGCGAAAAAGTGCTCTTCAGTTTTTTTATTATTCTCGCACTCACCCTCAACTTTGGTTTTTACACCGGTGAAGTCGCCAACCCGGATCACCACAATGTGTATGAACTCTACGCCGTTATCGTGGTAAACCTGATCGCCACCATTCTCAAGTTTGGTGACCGCTCCCAGCTCGGCGCCATGCTGCTGGCAACCAGCCTGGTAGCCGTGGTTCAGTTAATATCCGCCGCCGTTGTCTGGGGCGTCGCGTCGCATGTGAGCGAGGCCGGGCTGACGCCCCGTGTGGTTTCTACCGTGGTTTCCTTAAGTGGCGGTGCCATGATCGCGAATATCATCTCGGTCATTCTGTTAATGATTGAAGTCACGACCATGAGACATTAATCGACCGACGCAAACTTATGTCAATCGTGACATCCCTCATATTGCGCCAGATGCGCACCCCGCTGATAACCCTGATACTGGGTTACAGCATAGCTATCCTGGGCATGGTCCTGACACCCGGCATCGACCCTTCAGGCAAACCCTGGCATATGAGCTTTTTTGATGCGATTTATTTCGTCAGTTATACCGCGACCACCATCGGCTTTGGAGAAATCCCCTACCCGTTAACTGCCGCACAACGCATGTGGGCCCTGGTCACCATTTATATGACAGTCACCATCTGGTTCTATGCCCTGGGTAAAACCATATCCCTGATCCAGGACCCCACTTTCAAAGATGCCGTCAAGCGTAATAACTTCGCCAGGAATGTACGCAAGATCCAGGAAGACTTCATCCTTATATGTGGCTTTGGCGAAACCGGCCAGGCGCTTGCCCATGCACTTACCGAACATGATTTACGTGTCGTGGTGGTGGACAAGGACGAAGAAAAAATCAAAGCCCTACCCCTGATCGATTTTCACGTATTCGTTCCTGGCATCCAGAGAAACGCCCAGAATCCGGAACTGCTGATGCGGGCCGGCCTGAAAAACGCCAATTGCAAAGCCGTTATAGCCGTAACCGCCTCGGATGAAACCAATCTTAAAATCGCTTTAACCGGTAAACTCCTCAACCCCAGTGTGTGCGTCGTCAGCCGTTCCGAGTTTGCGGATTTCGAAAGCAATATGAAATCATTCGGCACCGAATTCATCATTAACCCGTACGAAACATTCGCCAATATCTTTGCCATGGCAATGCACTCACCTTCACTGCATTTGCTGTATGACTGGTTAACCGGCGTACCCCATACCCAGCTCACCAGTCCGGTGTATATCGACAAAGGCCACTGGATTGTGTGCGGCTTTGGCCGCTTTGGTGAAAGCCTGTACCAGCAACTGTTGAAACACCACATCCCGGTGACGGTTATCGATCCCAGTGAAACCAAGCGCCTGGATTTCATGAGCAAGCCAGAGAACGATGGCAATAATTTTATTATCGGTTCCGGCTTTGATGCGCACACATTGCAGGTTGCCGGCGTGGCTAATGCCGTTGGCCTGATTTCCGGTTCCGATAACGATTCTAACAACCTGTCGATTATCATGACTGCCCGCGAATTAAATCCAGACCTGTTCGTGATCGCCCGCCAGAATAACCAGGCCAATGCCAGTCTGTTTGCCGCCACAAATGCAAACATCATTATGCAACCCAGCGAAATTATCGCGCGTAAAATTCGCACCTTGCTGACGGCGTCCCTGATGATCCCCTTCCTCAACAAGGCCACACTACAGGACCCGGAATGGGCCAACATTGCGATCAGTCGTATCAGCGGTATCGTAGGCGAAAATCGTCCTAATATCTGGTCTATCAAAATCACTGCGGAAAACGCCAGCGCCGTATGCGAGACGCTCCGCTTGGGACGCAGCATACGGATTGGGAATATTCTTCAGGACCCGAGGATCCGGGAAAAGAAACTAAAATGCATACCGCTGTTATTAAACCGCAGCAACAAAATGCTACTGATGCCATCGGATGATATTGCGATCAAGGAAAATGACCAGATCCTCATGTGTGGCACACCGGTAGCGGAACGAAGTATGCGCTGGACCCTGAACGACATTCACGCTCTCAATTACATCATGACCTACGAAGATGTCGCCGATGCCTACCTGTGGCGAAAATTACAGCTATTATTTCGTAAACCCGAGCACCGCCAGCACCCCCGCAAAGGCATGAATACAGAACACGACAATCAGCAGTAGGATGAATTATCGACTGGCGGCGACACCTGTAGCTAATAAACTCAACGCCGGAAATGAACCAGGTCATATCACATAGCTCAAACCCTGCGTGCTGCCATAGCATCTTTGCAAATAAGAAAATAAGGGGTCATGAAATAAGTAAAATTAAGTGACAGGTCTTGAATAGAGTGAAATGAGGGGTCACCCTGAACCTCCCCCGATTAGACGCACACTCTCTAAAGGGGACAATAGTCCCAGAGGAGAGCAACAATGACCAGAAAAGCCAGAACGACGTTTAGTGTTGAATTTAAGCGCTAGGCCGTCGCCCTGTTAGAACAGGGAAATAAAGACGCAGCCCAGTTGGCCAGAGAGCTGGAAGTCGGTCAAGACGCCATTGTCGCTATCTTTCGTTGTTTGACCGCTGAGGCGGTTGAGGTTGTCATAGCTGTAGTCAGTGACATTTCCGTTGGGGTATGTGACGCTGGCGCGATTACCGACGTTGTCGTAGCTGTAGCTGGTGACCTGGCTGGTGGGGTTGGGGTCGGTGACTGGTTCCAGGCGGTTCAGGTTATCGAAGCCGTAGATTGTAGTCTCCGCTATGCCACCGGCGGGGGTGACGGTGAGGCTGGTGCGGTTGCCCACATTGTCATAGCCGTAGTCCAGTTGGTCGCCATTGGCGTTGATGTAATGCCAGCCACGTTACTGACTCACAATACTGTCACTTTTTAAAGGTTGTATTCTCGCAACGCTGTATTACTATAAGCAGCTATTCAGACAACCCCTGTACATAGGAGAGCGACATGGCTCAGATTACACATCAAGGTAACCCCATCGAAACCATCGGCGAACTGCCCGCGGCAGGTAGCAGCGCACCGGCTTTTACACTGACAAAAACAGATTTATCTGAGACAGGACTGGGTGATTTTTCCGGCAAAAAACTGGTATTAAACATCTTCCCAAGCATCGACACACCCGTCTGCGCCGATTCGGTACGTCATTTCAACAAAGATGCCAGCAGCATGGAAAACGTGGCAGTACTTTGCATTGCTGCCGACCTGCCCTTTGCCCTTGCACGTTTCTGCGGCGCCGAAGGACTGGACAATGTCGTTTCATTATCCACCTTCCGCTCACCCCAGTTTGGTAAGGATTATGGCGTTGAAATCAGCACTGGTGTACTGACAGGCCTGATGTCTCGTGCAGTTGTGGTAGTGGATGAAACCGGAAAGGTAACCTATACCGAACAGGTTCCTGAAATTGGCCAGGAGCCGAACTACACTGCTGCATTGGATGCACTCAAAGACTAAACACCGCAATATTATTCTGCCGCCGGCACAGGGAGGTGCAGGTGTCCGGACTCAATCGTGTTCTTATTCCTGATTCACTGACGCCTGCTTCACCAGGTCCAGCAGACTCTCTCCCTGTAACGATGTATTAATAGCCGCTTCCATACGTGTATATACCGTATCAACCACTGTTTCGGTATGCAGGGTGTCAGGGTTCAAACTATCGTTCTCACCGGATTCACGCAGGCTGGTCATAATATCCACCAGCGAAATCGTCGCCAGGTCATAAGCGGGAACATAACAGGGCGGAGAATCTGTCGTCGCGATCAGCAGCTTTGCTTTCAGCAAACGATTAACCAGCAGTTCACTCACCTGTGAACCAACCCGGAAATATTCCGCCAGGGCATCAATACTCCAGGCAGGTTTATGCTGATAGTAATGCCGCCCCACCAGTAACATGATCATCAGCCCAAGGGATTCCCGCATTCGGTTACTCAGGCGCACCACCCCGGTATGCAGATGGCGTTGTGAAGGTTGCTGGTGATACGAAGCGATATTGCATCCAATGAGCAAGATCAGCCAGTTCATGTACAGCCAGATAAAAAAGATAATCATGGACGCGAAGGCTGAATAGATAGCGGTATATTTTGCAGACGTTGCAACAAAAGAGGCGAATACCCAGCTGGTAGTTTCCCACAACACACCGGCTACCACACCGCCAATCAGGGCCGAGCGAAACCTGACACGGATATTGGGTACCAGCATATACACAAAGGTAAAGGCTGATATCACCAGAACATAGGGAACCAGCCGTGCCACCAGTTGAAACATAAAACCAATGGCCTGGATTTCCATAGCATGCTGCACAAACGACATGCTGGACAATGACGCTGTCATACCCAGGGCAGAAAACAATAACACCGGACCGATCAATATCACCGTGAGGTAATCGCTGAATCGCTGGGTGATGGGTCGGTGCTGGGTGACGTGCCAGGTGTAGTTAAACGATTTTTCAACTTTCTGTAGCAATGACACCACGGTATACATCAGCAGCACCAGCCCCAGGGTACCCAGCACGCCGGCTTTGGTGTTATCCACGAAAGCGATAATTCGCTCGGTAATCTCCACACCCTTATCACCCAATGGCTGCAGCAGGTTGAGTAACAGGGGTTCTATCTGGTTGTGTACCCCAAAACCTTTTAACACAGAAAAGTTCACCGCGAGTAACGGCACCAGTGCGAGAATGGTGGTATACACCAGACCCATGGCACGCAGGGTGATCATGCCGTCGATCAGGTCACGAATCACCAGATGGGTAATGCGCAAACCAACAATGAAGTTCTGTTGCAGTGAAGACAGTTCATCCAAAGGGGTTTTCCAGATGAACTCTTCCAGGTATTGAGGTATTGCCCTGATATTGATTTTATTATTCATATCGTTAGTTATAGCTGTTTTTACAAGGCGCTACAGCGTTTAAAATCAACGAATCCCGTTGATGATGTGCTTTGAATATTTTAGCCGTTATGCAAAAGCGAATTACCAGGCCTAGTCTTCCAGGTCAATTGCATCCATCGGGCCGTCCCAGTCGGTGGGACGCATGGGTTTTTCCGTGTCACCCATATCATCTTCTATCAGGTCATCAAATGGTCCCGACCAGTCTTCCGGCGGTTCGATGGGCTCCAGGTCCAGCTCGTACCAGCTTTGCAGGTCGAACTCGGTAATTTCACCTTCGAACAACTGCACTTCGACCACACCGTCATCTTCGTCAAACAGGATCACCTGCATCACGCGTCCCGACTCATCCCGGAACCAGTCATTTTCCCGTGGCGGCAATTTTGTCATATTCCACTCCTTTCCGAATCAGTCATATTCAGAGCCGTGTATACATACTTCAGCCATATCAGCGTACATTCAGTTTTACACCATATCAGGCAGAATTAAAACAACACGGGAACGGGAATCACACACTTTTTTCACCGGCAGATCCCGCCAGGATTTTACAGGCAGATCAGGCGCAGGGAATCATCCAGGCCCAGCGCCAGCACCAGGGTACTCAACTGCCGGTTAAGGGTATCACTACACATCGCATTGCGTGTGGATGCGTTACTCACATACGTCGATTTGTACTCGGCATTAAAAACGGATTTATTGGCATCGATAAACGGCGTCAACATATCGCACTCGGCATATTCGTAACACAAGTAGTAAGGACAACTATAGAGAAGTTACACAACAGCCTGTATAGGGCAAACACCCCATTCGGTAAATGACTGGCGAATCTGGACTGGAGTTATGGATGGCAGGGGCGGCAAGCCGCCACAGGCAATATGAAGCAGGTCAGCTATACACCACCACTATGAACCACTTCATAATAGAGTTTTTCAAGTTCAATTTTATGTTCCAGCTCTTCATTCGCCAGGTAGTGAAATAAATCGGCGATCGGACCGGGAGCAACATCCTTTGCAAGTGCGGAATATTGTTCCATAGCTGCCTGCTCCCTGCCGAGGGCATAGCGCAGCACATCCTGGTCGTTGGGATGTTCACCCAGGTCGGGCAACTGGATATAATCCGAAAACCGGTGATCACTGGCCGGCGTTGAAATTTTCTCGTCGATGAACTGCTGAATATCTTCCCGCTGGCGCAATGACCTGAACAGTTCGTAATGGCCGGCCTCTTCCTGTGCCAGTTCCTGTACCAGGCTTCGCAGAGGTTTGCTCACCTTGTCGCACAAGGCGGTATAAAAATCCCGCGCCACCTGTTCGAAACTCATGGCGGTTTCAAGAATTTCATCCAGACTCTGTTTCTGTTTCAGGGTTTTGTACCCTGTGCCACCTTCAGGATGTATTTCTTTTGTACTCATGCCGTTTTCTCCAGTGTCCCGACCAGGGTTTCATGAATACTCGCAGCCGCACGATGACCACCGGCAACCGCATGCACGACATCGGGACCTTCAACCATATCCCCGGCCGCCCATAGCCAGGGTTCTGCGGTCTGTCCGTCGCTAGTAACCTGCAAACGACCGCGTTGCCATTCCAGCGATTCCGTCACCGCTTCACCAAAATAACTGACATCGGCCGCCTGGCCAATCGCCTCAACAACTAGCTCGGCTGCATGGATGATGACATCCGACTCATCGAATTCAGGATGGAAGCGACCATCGTCATCGAACACCGATGTACACAGAACCGTCTGTAACCCGGTAAGTGCTTCTGACTCGATAATGCACTGGCGCGGGCCGCGGCTCGGCATAATCACGATACCCTCTTCTTCCGACTCACGAATCTCGTCCGCATCGGCCAGCATCTGCTCTCTGGCTTCCAGTGCGGTAACCGTCACATCAACCTTGTTGTAATGATTTTTCTGTAGACGTGCCAGGCTGCGTGCTGCATCCATGGCGACATTACCGCCACCGATGATCACGGCTTTTTCCGGCACCTCAAACGCTACACCCAGACTGACATCCCGCAACAGGTCAATTGCCGACACGGTTTTTTGATGCTCGGAACCAGGGATGCGTGTCGAACGTCCCATGTGTAATCCACTGGCAACCAGGATGGCATCGTAGTTGCTGCGCAGCTGGTCCATACTAATGTCTTCGCCGACGCGGGCATTCAATTTCAATTCAACACCCAGCGATAAAATCGTATCGATGTCATCATCTAGGCGCGCATAAGGTAAACGGTATTCCGGTATGCCATAACGCATCATGCCTCCGGCCTGTTGCTGAGCTTCATATACCACCACACTGTGTCCTTTCAGCACCAGGTCATACGCCGCGGTCATACCTGCCGGACCAGAACCGATAATAGCAATGCGTTTACCGGTGACATAAGCGGGTTTACTTTCGGCGACAATGTCCCGAACACGATCATGTTCGATCGAATCCATGGCAAAGCGTTTTAACCAGCGAATCGCTACCGGTTCGCCACGCCGGCCTATGGAACAGGCGGATTCGCAGCGGTGAGTACAGACGCGGCCACAAACATGGGAAAACGGATTGGTTTTATAGATCCAGCGTAGCGCTTCTTCCAGGTCATCTTCCCAGATAGAACGAATATATTCAGGCGCGTCCATGTGGGTGGGACAGGAATCATGGCACATCCCGCATTGCACACAGCGGGATGCTTCGATAATGGCCTGCTGTTTATCGAAGCCACCAACCACTTCATCAAAATTATCGGAACGATTGTCCGGCTTCAACTCTGCCATAGCCTGTCGTTCCAGGTCGACTAGATCTGCATCTTCGGTTTTACTCCAGCCGTGGCCAAAAAACTTGTTGTGCATGCCATTGGGGTCCGGCAACATGAAATAACTGTCCAGATGCTGCTGGTCACACACGTGCACATATTCCCGTGACAAAGAGATCGAACCCGTCGGGCAGATATCCACACACAGGCCACACCAGCAACAGCGTCCATAATCAATCGCCGGACGCAGGTTGCGCACCCCATGTACCAGGTCTTCCTTGATGCTCGGCACTTTAATCATGGTAATGGCAGCATTGTCACAAACTTTCTGGCAGGTACTGCAGCCAATGCATTTTTCCCAGTCGTTCAGGTGAAAGCCGCGATAGTTGCTGGACGCCAGGCGCGGTTCCATCGGCTCGGTAACCGGTTTGCGGCCGAAGAATTCCCAGCCCTTCAAAGGATTGAGGATGCTACCTTTATCTTTGTATTTTATGTCACTCATCGATCGACCTCAGGCGGACAGGCGTCCAGTGAGAACATGATTTGCGCCACGTCCTCAATGCGACTGCCTTTGGCCAGCTTTTCCAGCACCTGTACCGCATGCATACTGGAAGGACCGCGCACATGCACCCGGTATGGCATGTCACCGCCATTGGACACCACGTAGTAACAGGTTTCGCCTTTAGACGATTCGACGCGGGAATAAGCTTCACCGGCGGGTACATTCCAGGCCAGCGGATTGGGAATTGGACAGCGTATGGGTCCGCTGATATCCGGCAGTGCTTTAATCACCTGACGCACGATACGAATACTTTGCATAAGCTCGTGCCGACGCACCAAAGTACGCGCCCAGGCATCCCCGGCCTCTTCGGTTGCAACATCGAATTCGATCTGGTCATAGACCAGGTAGGGATCATCCCGCCGCACATCGAAAGCCAGGCCGGTGGCGCGCAGATTGGGACCGGTCACGCCCCAGTCGAGAGCCTGTTGCTGGTCCATTATGCCGACACCTTTGGCGCGCTGAATAAACACCTGGTTGGTAAAGAACAGGTTGTCGTAGTCCGGTAAACGGGACTCGATATAGTCCATGGTTTTACTGACCCGCTCGAGATAACCCGACGGCAGGTCCCGGCGCACACCGCCGGGTATGTTGTAGATACTGTAAACACGGCCACCGGTGAGTTCTTCGAACAGATCCAGGATCATGTCGCGATCTGTGACACCCCAGAACATATTGCTGTACATGCCGGTGGTGGCGGCATGACCACCAAAGGTAAACAGGTGTGCGGCGATACGAGATAACTCCAGTTGCATGACCCGTATCCATTGCGCACGTTCCGGTACCTGCAAACCGCCAATTTCCTCGATGGCCAGGGAATAACACATTTCCATCGGTGCCGGGTCCGGCACACAGATGCGTGGCACCAGGGCGATATTCTGGATCCACAAACGCCCTTCCATTAATTTTTCAAACCCGCGATGCAGGTAACCGCCATCCGCGCGAGCCGACAACACCACATCACCATGGAGTTTCAGTTGTAACGCATAGTTGCCTTCGATACCCGGATGGTTCGGCCCAAAGTTGAGTTCGTACTCATGACTGGGCGGATGATTTTTCTCCTGGTAATTTTCCGATCTCATGAATTGTCCGCCTTTTTCTTTGCCCGCACTTCTTCCGGACGAATGGCAACGCCACCTCCCTCATCTTCCAGGTCTTTCAACCAGTCGGGATGGTAATCCTGGAAATTAAATTTGCGATGCACCCAGGCTTCGGCATCAAAGTCCTTGCGCATCGGCGGCGGTCCGTCCCATTCGGTGAGAATAAAGCGTTCCATGTCCGGGCTGCCTTCAAAGTACAGGCCGAACATTTCATGGATATCCCGTTCAAAAAATGCCGCCGGGTGATAAATATCGAACACCGACAAATACACACCCGGACTGCGGGGTATACGTGTGTGAGCCGAAACCAGGGTATTGGTTTCGTATGACCAGAGGTGATAGACCAGTTCGAACTCGTCATCCTCGATCCAATCGACGCAGGTGATGGCCGACAGGTGCACATAACTGGCTCGACCGCGTAACAGTTCCAGCAGGGTCGGCAGGGTATCGGAAGCCACGTCCATACGAATGCGGCGTTCGCTCTTGTGCTGGTAACCGACACCTTCGACATCGGCGATGATATTATCCAGCCATTTGACGATATTCGTGCTCATGATGCTGACTCGTCACCTTCCGGCTCTTCCCTGACCGTGACGGTTTCACCAATACGAAAATGGGAGGTTAAAGGTTCCAGTGGACTCTGGTGCTGCTCCAGCATGGCGGTATGTTCGCCCAGGGTGCCGGGACCGGTAAGCCCGTAATTATTTGCTTCGCCGATAATATCGGTGGGTGTTTGCCAGTTATTACCGAACAGGTGTTGCTGGTTGCCCAGGTAGGTATCGTAGTTCTGGTAGTAATCTTTCCAGTTACTCGCCTTGCCGCTCTTGATATCTTCGATGAGTTTTTTCATTCCCTCGATTACCGCTTCCGGCCGTGGCATACAACCGGCGATATACATATCCACCGGAATATATTCATCCAGTCTTTTTGCAGTGGCATAACTCTGCCAGTACATACCGCCATTCACGGTGCAGGAACAGATACCGATTACATACTTGGGCGAGCTCATCTGTTCATAGGTAAGAATAATGCGCTTCAGGGTTTTGACCGAAACATAACCGGTAACCAGCAGAATATCCGCCTGCCGTGGTGTCACCATGGGCTGGATACCCAGGCGTTCCATATCGAACCGGGATGTCATGGCCGGGGGTAATTCAATCGCGCCGCAACCGGTGCAGTAGTGCAACATGAATAACGAACGTGAACGGCAAAAACGTACCAGCTCATCGAACACATGGGCAAGCGGGTTGCTACGTTTCGGTTGGTTGTTCGCTTCAGATACTACCGGTATATCAATTTCTTTACTCATCACTCAACTCCCTGGTACATGCGCCTAGTTCATCACAAAGGCCAGCCCGAGCAAGCCTGCCATCACTGGCCATTTCCATAACAGGCGCACAAGGTCATCAGTTTTATAACGCGGGAACACAAACGCAATCGACATGGGTATGGCGACAACCGCAAATGCTTTTAGCAGGAACGTTAGCCAGTTTTCACCGCCACCCAGGAACAGGGTGACATACAGCACCCCGGCGGTGTACAACTGGAAACATTGCATTACGAACAGGCCACCCAGGTATTTACCGCTCATTTCCACCATCGGTCCGGTAGCGATTTCAGCCGGCGCCACATACACCTCAAATGGCTGTTTACCCAGCATGCCCTGCAGGGCAAACAATCCGGCAAAGGCCAGTAACGGCATCTGGGTAATACCCCAACCTGCCGGTCCGGCGGCCTGCTGTGCCGCAACTATATCCACCAGGTTGGTGCTACCGAAGTGCCAGGCAACACCGAACACCACAATCACGAACGGGATGTCATAAGCCAGCATGGCGGTTAAGGCGCGCGCAATACCAATGGAACCATTCGGGTTGGCACACTGGCCGACGCCCAGGGCCAGCCCCAGGGACGGAATCATCATCATATAGATGAGCACGATCAGCCCGCCCTTTTCGGCAATCCCGTTCATGCCGGGTACCGGTAACAGAGCTTCCGCGGCAACATAACCGCCCACTGCCATGACGATGCCGATATCATGCATCCAGCCGTGGGAAGTCTGGGTATGCTTGCTGTATAACTTGATAATGTCATACAGGGGCTGTAGTACCGGTGGCCCGATACGCCGTTGCAGGCGTGCGCCGATCTTGCGCATCATCAACACCATAAACAGACCGACGATAAACGCGATCAATGGCATCAATACCGCTTCGAGAGCGATTTCAAGCACGCTCATAACACCCCCCATGCCATGGCCAGCACGGCTGTTACCAGCATATAAAAAGAAGGTCGTGCATTACCGTATAAAGTTTTCATGGCGGAACCCAACAGGTCGATCAGGGAATGAATGGCGGCTTCCAGCCACTGGAAACTGTAACGATATAAGGGCCGAATAACGCGCATTAAACCGGCATAGAAATTATCGCTGTACTGGTAACGGGTATCGGCAGTGAGGAAGTGACCACCGGCATAGTTATCCAGCTGGTGAATATGCTGGGTACGACCGGTGCTATAAAACAATACCGCACCGACACCAAAACCACCGAACAGGATGCCGACGATCCAGAGCATATCCAGGGTACCGCTTGCCATCTCCACACCACCCAGGGTGTAGTTAATTACCGGTAGCCCCAGTGTGGTTTGAATCGCAGCGATCGGTGCCAGTACCAGGCCGGGCATCAAGCCGGAAACAAACACAATGCAGGCCAGGATAATCATGGGAACCGCCATGCTCCAGGGCACTTCACGTACGTTCTGGTGTTCCAGACGCAGCTGACCCAGGTACATGTTATGGATCAGTTTATACACCGAGAGAATGGTACCGAGTGTGCCGAGAATACTCCCCAGGAACAGCAGCGGCATACCTTCCATTATCAATGAACGGTAGATCATCCACTTGGAGACAAAGCCGTTCATGGGTGGAAGTCCCGCCAGTCCGATGATACCCACCAGCATGATCAAAAATGAAATCGGCATGCGCGTGATCAAACCGCCCAGTTTGTTCAGGTCAGACGTCCCGGTCTGGTGCCGCACAGCAAATACCGACAACAGTAACGCCGCCTGACACGCGGCATAGTTAAACACGTGTAATAAACCACCGGCACTGCCCAGCGCATCGCCGGTTGCCAGACCGAGTAACATGTAGCCTCCCTGGCCAATACCGTGCCAGGCCAGTAGCATCCTCGCATCATTCTGTTTCAGCGCGGTATAGGTGGGAAAAATAATCGTCGCGATCGCAATCCATCCGATCAGGGTCTGGCCATCGAGGAAACTGAACGGAATGCTTAAGACTTTGATGGATGCCAGGCCGACTAACTGGAACAACACCACGATAATCCCGTACAGGCCCATGCGTGCCGAGATTGCGCCGAGGAAAGCGGCACCCGGCCCCGGTGTTTCTGCATATGCAGCTGCCTGCCACAAATGAAACGGTAGCAAACCCATCTTTACGGCAAATCCCAGTCCGAACAGTGCGAACAGGATCCACAACTGTGCATGGGTTAATGATGGCAGTGCCGCAACAAAATCAGCGTATTGCAAACTGCCGGCCAGTTGATACACCATGGCCATACCGGCCAGGATCGCCATGGCTCCACCCATGGCATAGGTCACATACTTGAGGGCGGCGCGGGATGCCGCACCACCGGCCAGTGCCATTAGCAGAAAGCTGGCCCAGCTGACCAGTTCCCAGCCAACGAACAACGACAGGAAATCACCACTGGCCAGCAGTAACAACATGCTGAATACATTCAATGACAGGGCTACATGCAACAGCCCGAAGTTGCCACCCTGCGAGCGAAATTTCTCACCCCAGGCACCGGAGGAATACCAGCTTGCGAATAAAGCCGATGCCAGGGTGATGATGGCAAAAAACCAGGACAGTGCATCAAAGCGCCAGCTCATCGGCTGCCCCAGCACCGTGAAATGCATCGATGAAGCAACCACCCCTTCACCATAGGCAGTACCTGCCAGCATAATCAACAACGTCAGTTGCACGGCATACAAAGCCGTGCTTAACCAGCCCACAAACCGTAACCGCCCCAGCAACAGGACCAGCAGCAGACTGCCTAGTGAAACAAACAACAGGTGATCCAGTGCTGTCATGATTTAGGCCCACCTGCTGGAAATACGGTTGCGATATATAACTTAACATCTGCGGCCTGGTTGGCAGTGTGTTTCAACTTCTCTCCCAGCGGCGCAATAAAAAATAGAGCACCAATCAGTGCAGCCGCCAGCAAACCGGAAGTCGCCAGATTCAGACGACTGTGAGATTGAGCGGCATCACTCGCTTCACTGCCCTGCGCCTGGGTTTTGTCATACAGGCTGATAATCAATTTGAAGAAGTAATTGGCTTCGATCACGGTTGCAACCAGGATGACAGCCAGCGCCAGGGTATAAGCCGGCGCGTCTTGTGATATCAATCCCATCACCAGCAGCAACTTGGCCCAGAAACCGGGGAATGGGGGTACGCCAACCAGGGACAGGGCAAACAATACCAGCAGGATCGCTGCAGTGGGTGAAGCTTTTGCGGCACCGCGTAAACCGTCCAGTGACTTTCCCCATTTCTCAGCCAGCAGGAACAACGCCGGTTTAACCAGCAGATGATGCAGTGCAATGGCAATACCTGCATACAGGCCGGCTTCACCGGGTATGGAAAAGGCCACGAACACCATGCCAAGTTGTCCGATAGAAGAATACGCCAGCATGCGGCTCATATCTTTGGAACGCCAGGCAGCCAGTTCACCACTGATAACACCGAGCACTCCCAGGAACAGCAACAGCTGTAAAGCGGTGTCGGTGTTGAACATTAATACCAGTATGCGCACCAGCACCAGTACTGCGAGCTTGGAAACCAGTCCGGCAAGCAGTGCGCTAACACGTTTGCCGGCGGTGGCATACACTTCCGGCACCCAGGTATTGACCGGGAACAGTTCGGCCTTAACACCTATGCCCAGCAGGATCAGTAAAAACGCCGCAATGCCGATACCATTATCCAGTTGCTGTGGTGCCAGCTGTGCCAGTTGCGCCAGGTTCAGGCTACCGGTTTGTGTGTATACCAGTGCAATTCCGGTCAATGCCAGCACCGTACCCAAACCACTGATAATCACGTAACGTGTTGCAGCTAAGTAGGCGGCACTACTTGCCGCGGCAGCCACCAGTCCGAACGATGCCACCGAGGCCAGTTCATAGAACACATAGATATTGAACAGGTCACCGGACAGCGCCAGTCCACAGGCAGCCGCGGCGAGTAATAAGGTGAGGGAATATTCACGCACGGTTGTGCTGCTGGCATAAGGCCACAACAACAGGGTCATGAACAGTACCAGGGCGGTGAATAATATCGACAGCTGATCGACGTAGAACACGATCCCGGTGCCTGGTGCGAAACCACCCAGGGTGAACATGAACGGCTGTGTCATGTAGTGCCAGACGACACCGGTTTGCACGAATGCCAGCAACAGGATGACGGGGCCGATATAACGCGTCAATGACATGGAAACTCGTGCGAATACTGGCAGCAGAAACGCCGCCAGTAATGGCAACACCACCGTCAGGATGATATAGCTCATTGCCGGAGAACTCACTGCTGCAGCCGTCATGCATCACCCCCCGGATGTTGCACCACACCGACCGGTAAAGGCAGGGGTCGTTCGCCCGCGGGTTTTTCTTCACTGCTTGTCGGATCGATACCGGCCTGGGCGGCAATGCCCTGTTCCAGCAGACGGTTTAGCTCCCCCATATCCAGGGTGCCATAAGCTTTATAAACCCGCATGATTAAACTCAGCGCCAGGGCCTGAACCCCTACCCCGATAACGATTGCTGTCAGTACCATCGCCTGCGGCACCGGATCAACCATTGGCATAACATCGCCAGTTATAATGGGTGCAACAGCATCAAAACGAAAACCCGCCAGCAACAACAACATGTTGGCGCCCGCCTCGGTAATGACCACGGCAAGCAAAATACGGAACAGGTTCTTGGCAATCACGATACCGGCGATACCAATAACGATGAGGCCAAAAGCACCCGCGTATAAAATCATTCCCACATCAGGCAGGTTCATGCTTCTTCTGCCTCCATGTCGGCAAGATGGGCCAGCAGGCCGGCCAGTTCGGCACCAACTTTCAGGCCGACCGCCAGGTAAAGAAGCGGCAGCGTACCGGCGGACAACAGCTCTCCCAGTTGACCTGTTCCCAACAGTGGTTGCAGGAAGGCTTTACCCTGAAACAGCGAGACCAGACCGATAATAATGAACGCCGCACCTGAGAATCCTTCGATCAGGCTGATACCGGCATGATTCACCGTTACCGACGGACGCGCCAGTAACGGAATAAAAAATGCCGCCGCCAGGATTACACCACCCTGGAAGCCACCGCCCGGAGTCAGATGTCCATGCAGAATAATGTAGAAACCAACCACCAGTAATAAGGGGAACAGCAGATCGGCACTGGCACTCAAGATAAAACCGGCATCCGGATCACGGCGGGCATTTTCCCGTCGCTTTCCCAGCACCAGACCGGCAGCTGTGGCGGCAGTAAACAGAATGGCAATTTCACCCAGGGTATCGAAGCCGCGATACGCCAGTACCACAGAGGTCACGATGTTCGCCGCACCGGTTTCTGTCGGCGCCTGTTTTAAAATTGCCTGACCAATCAACATCGGCGCAGAACCAAACACAAACTGTGAACCGATCACCAGCAGCAGAAAAGCCAGCCCCAGGGCAAACAGTAATGCAGCGAAATCACGTATTGAGCGATGTTTATGCATCCGTATCGCCCTCTTCGGTTGTGTGCGACACATGTTTGTGCAACAGGTTGTCAGCCTTTTTTTCGAGTTGCCAGAGCCCCAGTCGCCGTAAGCCCAGTGCCAGGATCAGGCTGCTTAAGCCGGCACCGACTGCCGCCTCGGTCATGGCCACATCCGGTGCACGTAACATGACAAAAATAATCGAAGCCGCCAGAGATACCACCGATGTTGCCGCCAATGCTGCCACCATATTCGCCAGCAACAACACACTTAATGCAGCTACCAGCATCACAAAAACAATTAACAGGGCAAGCAGTTCCATTCAGGCTCGCTCCTCACTGTCATTCACCACAGTACCGGGTGTCGTCCTGTCAGAAGCCTGCCAGGGTTTGATACCGGCTATATAAAGAGCCCGAGCGATGGATGATGAGCCCACCGGATTGGTTAGAAGGACAAAACCGGCGATGACCAGCAATTTCAGCCACCAGCCTGGATAAAGAATACCGACGCCAATCAGGAACGACAGCGCTCCCAGAGTCGCTGCCTTGGTACCTACCTGGATGCGGTTATACACATCCGGCATACGTAACAGACCCAATGCCGCCAGAAAAGTGAACAGGGCCCCGGTTAATAAAAACAGATCTGCCAGTAATCTCATGTAGCATTTCCCTCGATGGCACGTGCAATAGCAACAATACCGACAAAAGCCAGGGTCGCGTAAATCAGGGCGACGTCCAGGTATAACTCACTGCCAAACCACAGCGCAAAACCAGTCAGTGCAACGGTGGTAATCATCGAGAGCGTATCGGCAGCGACAACCCGGTCCGGGGCATCAGGACCAATTAGCAAGCGTACCAGCCCAAGTAATACCGCCACCGCCATCACGCCCGCTGCAATGGTTTCCAGTAGCGTCATTTGAGGAATCCACTGATATGTTTTTCGAAATCCGCGGCAATCACACGGGTTGCCTGCTTCAGGTCAGAACCCGGACCCGCATCCACCCAATGCACCAGCAGGCGATTATCGATGACATCTACGGTCAATGTTCCAGGCGTGAGGGTAATACTATTTGCCAGCAACAACCGGCCAAGACGGGATTGCAATCCGGTCTCCACTTCGACCACTGCAGGATTTAACGGCAATGACGGGGACAGCACTCGCCTTGCCATATCCAGGTTGGCCAGCAACAGTGCTTTAATGAAATGCAGCAGGTAGCGCAGCAGAGCAACAGGCGCCAGGAGCGTTAGATGAATACCCTGAAATATTTCCAGACGGGGTGTCGCGATGGCCGCGACCACAGACACCACAGCACCTGTCATCAGCTCAGTGGATTCAATGGAGCCGGTCAGCATAATCCAGAGCACAAATAGCGTCAGGCTCAGTCCTGCATAAACCGACAACGGATACTTATTCATCCTTCCCCCCCCCAGGCAAGTTGATGCACCATACAAAGACTCGATATCGATGATATCGTCTATTTTGGTACATAAATCGTGCGTCTCGCTGTAATTTTAAGGCCCTGGCCTTCTTGTCCACCCAGTATCTCACTGAGTTGTCCAATAGGAAATCACAGCACGATTAACCCTGCAAGACAGGTGCCAGTTCACTCAGTGATGAACCATTGCAATGAATTAAGACAAGCTGAGCACGATAAACCCGCTCTCGGGAACAAAGTCCTTCCCGCCGGCATAGACCAGAGAATTCCATTACTGTTCCAGCAGAACCTGTTATATCAAAATCATGTCTTTACGCCTGACAATATAACAGGGTTTAACCCCTTGCACAGTTTGGCTACTCATTTTCTACCACTTCAGGCCAGGTATGCTGCCTGAATTAAGCACACCATTGCTTACCTTGTTCGGCTATGTTGTAAATGATAACGTAGGCGCTTCGCAGAATTATTGATTTGCCTCATAAGAATCCCTCTCATAACGCTCTAGAGAAAACCAATGTACTACTTTGCTTATGGGTCGAATATGTCAGTTCGACGATTGCAGCAACGCATACCTTCCGCTAACCCAATCGGCCCCGCCGTACTCCAGGAACACCTGCTGAAATTCCACCAGGTCAGTAGCAACGATGACTCTGCAAAATGTGACGCCACGCATACGGGGAGACCAGAGGATACTGTGCTGGGTGTCGTGTTTGAGATTTCTGAAGCAGACAGATCGACGCTGGATCAAGTTGAAGGACTAGGGCTGGGCTATGAACGCAAACAGGTACTGCTTGAACTGGATAATAGCAACCGGCTCGAAGCGTTTATTTATTACCTGAATCCGTGACTTCAATGCGGATAACAGAGTGCAAGATACTGGTTTCACAGTAGATTTTAAAAAATCTTAGCTTCACCCTCAGGTTAAGCGGGTATTTTTTAAACCGCTGTGGAATCAAGAGCTTGTGCTCTGTGCCGTAGTGAAGTCACGGATTCAGGTATTATGCAACCCGAATTAACCCTGCGTTGAAACCCTTTGACTGGTATAAATAGCATGTACTCACTGGCGCCAGAGAAAATCATTTTCCGCAAACCTATATCCGCGAGATAGAATCCATCGAGTCCATACCTGACAATAACCTTGATCGACACCAGCTAGAGATATCCATTTACCTTCAAGGAAGCTCTGATTAATTAATCCATCCATGAATTATCAGAGTACGAAAAAAGGAAAATACGACTTCCCCTTTTTCTCCATTTTCAATAGCTTATCACCCATTGAAAATGGCAGCACATCCATGTGCTGCGGAAATCCTGAATTAATCAGAGCTCTCTTAAAGTAGAATACGCGGCTTCCAGCCCAGCCGGGCCCATCATCAACCACATCGATACCGGAGTTATTTTGAAAGGCCCAAGTCCCGACAACAAACACCCAATGGAGGGCTTTCCTCAGGTTGGCTTCCTCAAGAACTTCATCACCTCGGAAAACATCAAGGTCGGTGACTATACCTATTATGACGACGCGGATGGCCCCGAACGTTTCGAGAACAATGTGCTCTACCATTTTCCGTTTATCGGCGATAAACTCATTATCGGTAAATTCTGCGCCATTGCCAAAGATGTCAGGTTCATCATGAACGGCGCCAACCATAAAATGTCCGGTTTCTCCACCTACCCGTTCCAGATTTTTTCCCATGGCTGGGAAAAAGTCATGCCCGAACTGGTGGAGCTGCCCTACAAGGGTGACACGATCGTCGAGAATGACGTCTGGATTGGTTATGCAGCCACCATCATGCCAGGCGTCAATATCGGCAATGGCGCAATCATCGCCAGTAAATCGGTAGTCACCAGCGATGTACCCGCCTATAGCCTGGTCGGCGGCAATCCTGCCAAAGTGATTAAATACCGTTTTGATGCACAGACGATACAGGCATTAATCGAGATTGCCTGGTGGGACTGGAGTGCAGAAAAAATAACCGACAACCTTGAAGCCATTGTCGGCTGCGACATGAAAAAATTACGCAAGGTTGCCGACGCATAACTGGCGGCAATGCTCAAGCAACAACTTACATATCCGTTAGACTCAGGAGATATTTCCTGGTGATAAACAGTAAATACCAGAACATTGTGTTTGCATTTTTCATAGCATTATTTATGTCCTGCTTCATGTCACTGGTGATTAGCATTTTCAATGTGGGACTGATTAACAACATTATCCATATCTGGCTTAAACCCCGGCTCCCAAAGCCAGCTTGCGCAGTTGATCGATTTTATCCCGCAAGGTTGCCGCCTGCTCGAACTCCAGGTTTTTAGCGTGTTCGTACATCTGTTTTTCCAGCACATCGATTTCATGGCTGGCCTTGTCCGGTGACAGGTGAGCATATTCGCTTTGTCGTTCCGCCACCTTGAGGAATTTCTGCTGGTAGCGTTGTTCGTAACCGGCTTCCAGAATATCCGCCACGGCCTTGACGATCCCTTTGGGGGTGATGCCGTGCTCCTTGTTAAACGCGACCTGTTTTTCCCGTCGGCGTTCGGTTTCTTGCATAGCCCGTTGCATGGAGCCTGTGATTTTATCCGCATACAGGATGGCACGGCCATTGAGGTTTCGGGCGGCGCGGCCAATGGTCTGGATCAAGGAACGATCCGAACGCAGGAAGCCCTCCTTGTCCGCATCCAGAATTGCCACCAGCGACACTTCCGGCATGTCCAGGCCTTCCCGTAACAGGTTAATACCTACCAGCGCATCGAATTCACCCAGGCACAGGTCGCGAATAATTTCCATGCGCTCCACCGTGTCGATGTCGGAATGCAGGTAACGCACTCGCACATCATGTTCGGATAAATAATCGGTTAAATCTTCCGCCATGCGTTTGGTGAGAGTGGTGATCAACACCCGTTCGTTGACCGCTGCCCGCTTACTGATTTCCGACAGCACGTCGTCCACCTGGGTGGCTACCGGACGAATTTCCACTTCCGGGTCCACCAGGCCGGTGGGTCGCACTACCTGCTCGACCACCTGCTGGGCATGTTCGTTTTCATAGTTACCAGGGGTAGCGGACACGAAAATGGTTTGTGGCCGGAGTTTCTCGAATTCATCAAACCGTAGCGGCCGGTTGTCCAGCGCCGACGGTGGCCGGAAACCGTAGTTCACCAGGTTTTCCTTGCGTGAACGGTCGCCCTTGTACATGGCACCCAGCTGCGGCACGGTGACATGGCTTTCGTCGATGAACAACAGGGCGTTATCCGGCAGGTAATCGAACAGGCACGGAGGCGGCTCGCCGGGGTTGCGACCCGACAGGTAGCGGGAATAGTTTTCGATGCCGTTGCAGTAACCCAGCTCGCGCATCATTTCCAGGTCGAACTGGGTGCGTTGTTCCAGCCGCTGGGCTTCCACCAGTTTGTTGTTGTCCCGCAGTTCCGCCAGGCGCTCACGCAATTCGGCACGAATGTCGTCGATAGCATCCTGGATGGTTTGCTTCGGTGTAACGTAATGGGTTTTCGGGTACACCGTCAGACGATTCACCCGGCGCAAGATTTCACCGGTTAACGGATCGAAATAACTCAGCTGCTCCACTTCATCGTCGAACATTTCCATCCGGATAGCTTCCCGTTCCGATTCCGCCGGGTGGATGTCCAGTACTTCGCCCCGTACCCGGTAACAGCCGCGCCGTAGTTCGATGTCGTTACGGGTGTACTGCATTTCCGCCAGCCGCCGTAAGATGTCACGCTGGTTAATCATATCCCCTTTCACCAGGTGCAGCACCATTTTCAGATAAGAGTTGGGATCACCCAGACCGTAGATGGACGACACCGTAGCCACGATAATAGTGTCTTCCCGTTCCAGGATAGCCTTGGTGGCGGACAGTCGCATCTGCTCAATGTGTTCGTTGATGGAAGCGTCTTTCTCGATGTAGGTATCGCTGGTGGGCACATAGGCTTCCGGCTGGTAATAGTCGTAATAGGAGACGAAATATTCCACCGCATTGTTGGGAAACAGTTCTTTCATCTCCCCGTACAGCTGCGCCGCCAGGGTTTTGTTATGAGCCAGGATCAGTGCCGGGCGTTGGGATTGCTCGATCACATTGGCCACCGTAAAGGTCTTGCCCGAGCCGGTAACACCCAGCAGGGTCTGGTCGGATAGACCGTCGGTCAGGCCTTCCATTAACAGCTTGATAGCCGTCGGTTGATCACCGGCAGGTTTATTGGAACTTTGGATTTCAAAACGTCGTGACATTGTCTAAAATGGCCTGGATTTTGACACTTCTTTTAAGGAACTCCTGACTTGGGCATAAACACCTCTGATCGCGTTCAACGCGTAAAACCCTCCCCGACACTGGCAGTCACTGCGCTGGCCAATCAACTCCGCGCCGAAGGCCGGGACGTGATTGGACTGGCAGCCGGCGAACCGGATTTCGAAACCCCGGATCACGTGAAACAGGCAGCGATTAAAGCCATTAACGAAGGTTTTACCCGCTACACTGCCGTGGATGGCACACCTAGTCTGAAGCAGGCCATTATAAACAAGTTCCAGACAGAAAACGGCCTGACTTACGCGCCGGACCAGATTCTGGTTTCCTGCGGCGGCAAACAGAGTTTCTTCAACCTGGCCCAGGCGCTGCTGAACCCCGGTGACGAAGTCATCATCCCGGCACCCTACTGGGTATCCTATCCGGATATGGTATTACTGGCGGACGGTAGCCCGGTCATTATCGACGGCGACCAGTCCCAGGGCTTCAAGATCACCCCGGAACAGCTGGAAGCAGCCATTACCGAGCGCACCCGGCTGTTCGTCATCAACAGCCCGTCCAACCCGTCCGGCCGCGCCTACAGCGCTGCCGAACTGGCGGCCCTGGGTGAAGTGCTGAAGCGCCATCCCCAGGTGGTGATTGCCACCGACGACATGTACGAGCACATCCTCTGGACCGAGGAGCCCTTCGTCAACATCCTCAACGTGTGCCCGGACCTGTATGACCACACTATGGTGCTGAACGGCGTCTCCAAGGCCTATGCCATGACCGGCTGGCGTATCGGCTATGCCGGCGGCCCGGCGGAACTGATCAAGGCAATGAAAAAGATCCAGTCCCAGAGCACCTCCAACCCCACCTCCATCGCCCAGGTTGCAGCCCAGGCAGCGCTGGAAGGAGATCAGTCACGCCTGGCGGAAATGAACCAGGCCTTCCGTGATCGGCATGATTATGTACTGGCGACCCTCAACACCATTCCCGGTGTAACCGCTACGCCCAGCGACGGCACGTTTTACATCTTTCCCAGCTTTGCCGAGGTAATGGCAAAAACAGGTATCGATGATGACGTCAAACTGGCGGAGAAAATCCTCGCCGACGCCGAAGTCGCGCTGGTACCGGGCTCGGCTTTCGGCAGTCCCGGGCACATGCGCATCTCTTTCGCCACCGACATGGGCAGCCTGGAAAAAGCCCTTGAAAGGATTGGAAATTTTGTCGCCAACAACAGTTGACCGGGGATGTGCAAAACGGTAGGATAGCGCCCCTCTGAATCGCCACAGCGACTATTCCCCGATAGCTCAGTTGGTAGAGCAAATGACTGTTAATCATTGGGTCCGTGGTTCGAGTCCACGTCGGGGAGCCATATCGAAGCCTGTTCATCTGAACAGGCTTTTTTTATGGGTTTCATGCATAAACCCCAGTGGGTGTCGGGATTGCTGACACAAAATCACCCGTTTGAATGATTGCCACAATCAACTCGCTTCTTTTATTATTATACATAACAATAACTTACAGAATTTTTCTTATCCCGGTCCGAGAAAATATTGTCGGTATTCTTAACGCTCACCTGTTTCTGTCCCTGCTGTTCATGCGGATTTTTACCCTAAGCAACTGATTAGAATAACTTTTTTCTGTTGTGGCCGATCTATTGCTCACCTCTGGAAGGTATAACTCCATGACGCAAAATCACCGGGCTTAGCGATCCAGCGAAGGATACAAAATGCTTAATCGAAAAATTCTACTTCAAACTACCTTGGGCTGTCTGCTACTGGCCAGCGCCACTTCTCAGGCCGCCATCATTGGCTTACAGAATGACATAACCATCAGCGGTACCAGCGCACCGATCAACTGGTCCTCCGATCTCTCCAGTACCAGTTCCAGCATTACACAATCCGGTACCACTACCCAGATGATGGGCAGCTTCAGCATGGATGGCGTGTGGGACTACAACTGGAACCTGATGGCCGACGCCGACCCTTTCATTGGCGGTACATTTAGCATCACCAATACCAGCAGCATCACCCAGTCTTTCGATATTACTTTTTCCCTGCCCATCTCACCCAGTTTTAACGATGGTTACAAAACCGGCAGTCTCGGATTAAGTTTTTCCGATACCGGAGGCAGCAGTGGAGCAAGCTTCAGCCTGACCGACTGGAGCGGTTTGATTGACGGCGCTACCGCCATGAATCTGACTACCATTAGCGGTCCCTGCATCGGCACTGGCTGCAGCGTTACCTTGGCCACAATCGCGGAAGGCCCCACCTTCTTTACCGGCCCGGTGAACAGCGACATCGGCATCCACATGCTGTTTGACCTGTCCGCCGGTGACAGCGTGAACTTCAATACCAGCTTCGAAGTAACACCCGTACCGGTTCCGGCGACCCTGTGGTTGTTAGGCTCCGGTCTCATAGGACTGGCGGACTTTATACGTCGACGCAACAGCTAATCCCTGAGCGGCCTGGCACAACACATAACCTTAGGAAGCTCTGATTAATTCATCCATGAATTATCAGAGCACGAAAAAGATAAAATGCGATTTTACCTTTTTCTTCATTTCCAATGGCTTACCGGCCAATGAAAATGGCAGCACATCCTTGTGCTGCGGAAACTCTGAATTAATCAGAGCTTCCCTTACAAATAAATACAACACCAATAAATAATAAAAGGTAAATGATGAAGACAACGCTTGCAGCTCTGTTTCTGTGTGCCACTTTTTCAACGCTCAATGCCGCGGCGGCCAGCATCAGCTACTATCTGGACCAGTCGAATGCCCTTCCCAATGGTGCCAATTACCTGCAGGTAACCATCAGTGATGGCATGGCCGGTGACATCAACTTTGAAGTGGACGTACTGGCCGCTGCTTTCAACGTCACCGATCCGGTCGCCAGTAACTTTGGCATGCAAAGCTTTGCGTTTAATTTTGATAATTCGTTAAACGTCACCGCTTCCAACATCACGCATATTGATCCCAGTTCCTGGTCAATCAGCGAGAACCAGAACGCTGGCGGCGGTTTCGGTAAATTCGAATTTCAGCTGAGCGGCACCGGCGCCACTCGTACCGAAGTGTTGAGTTTTTCTATCTCGGGTGTAACCGGAGATTCCATTTATTCCTATGCACTGGGTTCAAGCCTGAATCCCAGCTCGGGTGATTTTTTTGCCGCCCACGTGGCTGGCTTTGATCTAACTAACGGTGTTACCAGTGCCCAGTTTGCCGGCTCCACACCGGTTCCGGTTCCAGCCACCCTGTGGTTACTGGGCTCTGGCCTGCTGGGACTGGCCGGTATCGCCATGAGACGTCGTCATATCACCTCTGCAGCGCTGTAACCACAGCGCGAGTTATCCATCCACTTCCCATACCCGGGCTGTAATCAATCCTCCAACTGTATGTTTTGCATCAAAAGCCATTTACCGCCGGAAGTGCTAGAATGGTTTCTTCATCCACAGAAGGATCAGATCAATGAGTAACTATACCCATATTCTGGTAGCAGTCGATTTCTCATCCAGTGCGGATACGGTTGTGGAACGCGCCAAAGCGATTGTCGCCAGGAATGAGGCCCGACTATCGATATTGCATGTAGTGGAATACGTGCCACCTGTTGATGTGGCTTATGAACCCATTCTCGCCAGTGCCTGGGAACTGGACGAAACCGAATTACAGCAACAATCCACCGAAGCCCTGGCGCAATTCTGCAAAAAGCATGGCGTCGAAGATGCGAACCAGGAAGTAGTCATTGGTACACCCAAATTCGAAATCAGTGAATATGCACGCCAGAACCAGTGCGACCTGATCGTGATGGGCGCCCATGGCCGTCACGGTATACGATTATTACTGGGCTCCACCGCCAATGGTGTGTTGCACGAAATGCCCTGCGATGTGCTGGCGGTAAAAATTGCAAAACAGGAATCATGAATGACGGTGTAAAAACAGCACAAGACTGTTTTTACACCAGGCAAACCCTAGCTACAGATGTTCAGGGTTTTCAGATAAGCACGGAATTCTCCGGCTAATTCATCATGCTCCAGGGCCAGTTCCACATTGGCCTGAAGATAACCCAGTTTACTACCGCAGTCATAACGCTTGCCCTGGAACGAATAGGCATACACCTCCTCATCTTCACGCAATGCAGCAATCCCGTCGGTTAACTGGATTTCGCCACCGCTGCCCCGACCGGTAGTGCGTAGCTTCTTGAATATTCTCGGGCTTAATATGTAACGTCCCACCACGCCCTGATCGGAAGGCGCATTCTCGGCTGAAGGTTTTTCCACTATCTGGTTCACCAGGCTGATGCGATCATTCAGTTTCGGACCGGCAACCACGCCGTATTTATGAATTTCTTCTTTGGGCACTGTTTCGGTACCCAGAATGGAAGCATGGTATTCGTCATAGGCTTCCACCATCTGCTCCATCACGTTGGCGCCATCATGGTTGACCAGCAGATCGTCCGCCAGGATTACCGCAAACGGCTCGTCCCCCACCACCGGCTCGGCACACAAGACCGCATGCCCCAGCCCCAGAGCTTCCGACTGGCGCAAATAGATACAGTTGACATGTGACGGCAGTATGTCCTGCGCCAGTTTCAGCAGCTTGTCCTTGCCCTTGGCCTGCAGTTCCGCTTCCAGCTCATACGCCTTGTCGAAATGATCGGCAATGGAGCGCTTGTTACGGCCATTAATAAAGATGAGGGTGTCGATACCGGCTGCTACGGCTTCTTCCGCAGCGTACTGGATGAGTGGTTTGTCGACGACGGGTAACATTTCTTTGGGACTGGCCTTGGTAGCCGGTAGAAATCGGGTTCCCAGATCCGCAACCGGGAAGACGGCTTTACGTATCGCTTTCATTCGCTCTTTCCTGATTCAAATTGGTGCGTATTATGAAGTGAAAAAAAACCACTGTACAGTTATTCTATGGTGAACTCACTCCACTGTATGAGATCGGCTATTAAAACTGCATCGTCATTGTTACAGCAACTGGCACACCAGGTTCTGTCTCGCTACCAGTCCGAATTGCCGGATTTAAGCCGCTATCACATCCTGGTACCCAATGCGCTGGCGGCACAGCAACTAAGCAGCTACCTCAGCCAGAAAAGCCCCTCAGCCCTTTTGGGCCCAGATGTCAGCAGTCTTAGAGCCTTAACGAACCGGCTTGTGAACCTGCCGGAAAACAGCCCGCGCATTATCAACGATCATGCACGGCAACTGATTTTACTGGATGCACTTCGATCCCACGCCGGACTGTTTAACCAGGCCAACCTGTGGCAGATCGCTGCCCAGTTATTACAGCTGTTTGACGAACTCAGCCTGGAACAACAGCTGTTTCTGGAGCAACCGGCCAATGACTGGCAAACCCATCTCCAGCAGGCTTACCAGCTGGAACAGCCGGTCCTGCCCCAGCTCACCCGTGAAGCTCACATGGTACAGATTCTGTGGCGCGCCTGGAAGGATGAACTGGCGCAGCTGGGTTTGATGGATGAAACCCAGGCGTATATTCAACGACTCGCCCAACCACTGCCGAATCAGCAACAGCAGTTTATCCTGCTGGGATATGAACAGCTGAGTCGCGTGGAACAATGCTGGTGCCAGCAACAGCAGCTGGCCGGTCAGCTGGAAATCGCAGATACCTGGATACAGCCAGCCATGCAGTATCCACAACAGACGCTGGTCAAGCTGGCACTGGATCTCAGCCAGGCGGTAGAACAACGGGTTACCGAATTAAAGCAAACCACCGATTTGAAAAGCCTGCAGCAACACCTGTCGGTATTTTCCGCCCAGCATGGCGAACAGGAAGCCGAAGCGGTGGTATTGCAGGTGCGTGACTGGTTAAACCGGGATAAGAACAACCTGGCGATTGTCTGCGAAGATCGAAAACTGGCGCGTCGCATTCGCGCACTGTTCGAACGCGACCAGATTCAGCTGCGCGACACGGCCGGCTGGTCTCTGGCGACCACCAGTGCTGCCGGTTTACTGGAACGCTGGCTGGAATGTATCGAAGAAGACTTCAATCACATTCCTCTGCTGGACCTGCTGAAATCCCCGTTTTATTACCAGGGAGAAGATCGCGAAGCCTACCTGCAGTCCATCTACCGGTTTGAACAGGACATTGTGTATCACCTCAACATCTCCGCCAACATCCAGCGTTACACCACGGCACTGGAGCAGCGTCACCTGCAACTGGAACACTGGCAGCCGGAAAATTACACCGCCATCAAGCAGGAACTACTGGCCCTGGCACAACATGCCGAGCCGTTAATAAAACATTACCAGTCAAAAAAACCGGCCAGCGCTACGAAGCATCTGGATACCCTGATGCAAAGCCTGGAAAACACCGGCATGCTGTCGTTATTGCAACAGGATGCCGCCGGCGAAAAAGTCATTCAGACCCTGCAGCAGATGGCATTGTATCAACCACCGGCATGCCAGCTGAGCTGGCAGGATTTCCGCACCTGGTTAAGCGGCGCACTGGAACAGGCGATCTTCGCACCGCAAACCCAGTCCGCCAGAGTCCACTTGCTGAATCTACAACAGGCGGAATACTGCGACTTCGACGGCATAATCCTGGCCGGTTGCGACGAAAAAAACCTTCCCGGCAAACCGGCGCAATCACCGATATTCAACCAGCGTGTGCGCAAGTCACTGGGTTTGCACCACTGGGCACAACAGAAGCAATTAATGTTAACGCGGTTTGGCGATTCACTCGCATCCGCAGCGACAATCCTGATCACGCACACTGAGGAAGCCAATGGCGAGTGGCAGAAACCCTCACCCTGGTTATCCAGCCTGGAAGATCTTGTCAGCATGGCATGCGGCGAGTCACTCCAGCACCCGTACCTGAGGCACTGGCTGGCTGCAGCAAACCGGTCCAGTCATCGCCAACATGTGCGCCCCCAACCTGCGCTATTCCCGGGTGAGATTCCCGGTAAACTCTCCGCCAGCCAGTATCGCCGTTTAATGCATTGCCCTTACCAGTTTTTTGCCGCCGATGGCCTGGGCCTGAAAGCGGAAGAACACGTGATCGAACAGGTACAGAAATCCGACTACGGCAGCCTGGTACATCGTATCCTGCATGCCTTTCAAAGACCGGTGAAAGGATTAAAACCACCTTTCACCGACACCATCACACAACACAATCGCGATGCTGCACTGGTGCATCTGCTACAGCTGTCACAACAGGTATTTTCCGCCGAACTGGAAGACAACATCGTCAATCGCGGCTGGCAACAACGCTGGCTGGACCTGTGCCCTTCCTGGCTCGACTGGCTCATCGAGCACCAGGCGGAAGGCTGGCAGTTACTGGAGCTGGAGGAGAAATACCAGACCAGCATTGCAGAGAATTTAATTCTGTATGGTCGCCTGGATCGCATTGAAACCAGGGATGACAGCCATGGCATAATCGATTACAAAACCGGCAGTACCGGCAGCAAACAGGACCTGCTGGCGGGAGAAGAAGTGCAACTGTTGAGTTATAGCCATCTGTTGGCACCGGTGTCGCAGGTTAGCTATGTGGCACTGGGTGGCGACAAGGTGGAACCCAAGCAACAGTTACAGGATGATGAACTGGAAGACCTGCGGCACAAGGACTGGTTGCGCTTAACCCGCATTGCCGAACTATGGAAAGCATCCTGCGCCTTCCCCGCCTGGGGTACGGCACAGGTATGCCAGTACTGCGATATGTCCGGCTTATGCCGAAAACAGATCTGGGAAGCGGACGCGCCAGCGGAATAACTATTCGACGGCGAAAACTTCACCGTTAACGGTATTGAATATGACTTTGTCATCGGCCACGGTGGGTGAAGAATAAATCTTGTCATCCACCTTGTAATCCCACAACTTGGTGCCTTTTTCCGCATCCATCACATACAGCTTACCGTCAGTACTGCCGATGTACACCATGCCGCTGGCTACCACCGGCGAAGAGAAAATGGGACCGTCGGTTTTGTATTCCCAGTTGCGACCACCGGTTTCCTTGTTGTATGCATAGATATAGGAATCGGTGCTGCCTAAATATACGCTGTCGCCATACACTGCCGGCGATGAAAACACCTTACCCGCGGTTTTCTTTTTCCAGATTTGCTGGCCGGTGCGAATATTGATGCCGTACATGTATTTGGTATCACTGCCGATATAAATCTTTTCACCAGCCAATGCTGGCGAAGAATAAATGCGCTGATGAGTAGCGAAGGCCCACTGCTCCTGGCCAGAACGTAAATTAATGGCGCGCAAATCCCCGCCCATGGTACCGATATACACGTAATCTCCTTTCACCGCCGGAGAAGAATAAATACCGGACTTGGCTTCGTAATGCCAACGCTCACGACCCGTGTCGACTTCGACCGCATACAGGATTTTGTCGGCACCGCCAAAATACACGGTATCCCCGGACACCACCGGTGAGGAATAAGCGGTACCTTCGGTGCGGAATTTCCATTTGAGTTTATGACTGGAAGTATCGATGGCGTACACATAATGATCCCAGCTAGCGACGAACACGGTGTGGCCTTGTACTGCTGGCGTCGCCTCAATGTTACCGTCCGTTTTGAAAGTCCATTTCACATGCCCATCACCCAGATCCAGGGCATATAAATTCCCGTCCTTACAGCCAATATACACCGTGCCATCCGCCACCACCGGTGACGAATAAATTTTATCCGGGGCAGTGAACTTCCATACCAGTCGTTCCAGTCTATCCGGGCCAGAAGCTGCTGCAACCCCCGTATGCTCAGGATTTTCCCTGAACATGGCCCTACCACCACCACAGCCACTTAAGGTAATAGCAAGAAGTAACAGACTGAGTACTTGTAAACCCCTGATCATCGATGAACTCCCGTTAGCATTTTATATTGGATTATTCATAAACCGGTTGCAGGCTACTGTGAAAGCCCGCTCATTTAAAAGCTTTTAATCACAAATTTCAACCTGACAGGCACCCCCGGCATGACATAGCAGTTCATAACCGATGGTTTCTGCGTGTTTTGCGACATCATCCACGCTCACATGTTGTCCCCATAACTCCGCCACATCACCCAGCTTCACCTGTGGCACTGGCCGCAGGTCGACAGCGATGGCATCCATGGAAACGCGTCCCAGGCTCCGGGTTATCTGGCCATTGATACTTACCGGTGTGCCCGTCGGGGCATGACGCGGATAACCATCGGCATAACCGGTAGCAACAAACCCGACTGGCATGGCTTCCGGACAAACCCACAAACTGCCGTAGCCGACACTGTCTCCCTGTCGCAATTGCTTCACCGCAATTACGCGTGACTGCAGCGACATGACCGGCTGCAGGTCCAGTTCCGCGGCACTCTGGTGCTGCACGGGTGAACTGCCGTACAACATGATGCCAGGGCGCACCCAGTCGAAGCGAGCTTCGGGAAACCGGATCAGCCCGGCGGAATTAGCCAGGCTTTTTTCTTCTTGGTGGCCGGCGGTAAGCCGCACGAATTCGTCGATCTGCTGCGTGTTGGATGGTGCAGCCGGATCATCGCCATTGGCGAAATGACTCATCAGGCGAATGGTTTCGATAGAAGGCATGCCCTTGAGGCGCTGCAGTGCAGCTTCAAACTGGTCCGCCTGGAATCCCAGTCGTCCCATGCCGGTGTCCAGCTTAAGCCACACAGATAGCGGTTTGAGACTGGCCTGCTCCAGCATGTCCAGTTGCGCCGGGTGATGAATCACCGGCTGGATTTCCCGCCCCGCCAGGCTGTCCAGTTGCTGCCGCGAGTAAAACCCCTGCAACACCACGATCGGTTGGCGAATGCCCGCAGCGCGTAAACCCAGGGCTTCGTCGACACAGGCCACCGCAAACGCGTCCGACTCCGCCAGTATCTCCGCCACTCGTACCATGCCATGGCCATAGGCTTCGGATTTGATCACCGAAATCACCCGGCTTTCAGGGGCGTAAGCACGAACGCGAGAAAAATTATGCCTCAGGGCTGAGACGTGGATCCTGACCCGGCTGGTGCGAATCATTCCAGCCCGGCCGAAGCGTACTGTTCGGGAATAAAGTTTTCGAACTTGGTGTACTTGCCGAGGAAAGTCAGGCGGGTGGTACCGATAGGACCATTACGTTGTTTACCGATGATAATTTCAGCGGTGCCCTTGTCCGGGCTGTCGTCGTTATACACTTCATCGCGATAGATAAAGATAATAATGTCGGCGTCCTGCTCGATGGCACCGGATTCACGCAGATCCGACATCACCGGACGTTTGTTGGGACGTTGTTCCAGGCTACGATTCAACTGCGACAGGGCAATTACCGGCACTTCCAGTTCCTTCGCCAGGGCCTTGAGGCCACGGGATATTTCCGAGATTTCCGTGGCCCGGTTTTCGCCGCCGCCGGGTACCTGCATCAGTTGCAGATAGTCGATCACGATCAGGCCCAGGTCCTGTTCCCGTTTCAGGCGCCGCGCCCGGGCACGTACTTCGGAGGGCGACATAGCCGGGGTGTCATCAACGAAAATCTTGCTCTCGGACAGCATGGATACCGCCGAGGTGATGCGCGGCCAGTCGTCGTCGGTGAGTTCACCGGTACGCAGATGGTGCTGGTCGATACGCCCGAGGGACGAAATCATACGCATGGCCAGTTGTTCCGCCGGCATTTCCATACTGAACACCGCTACCGGCAACTGCCGGCCGATGGCGGCGTTTTCAGCAATGTTCATGGCGAAGGTGGTTTTACCCATGGATGGACGTCCCGCCACGATCACCAGGTCACCGGCCTGTAAGCCCGTGGTCATATTGTCGAATTCGGTAAAGCCCGTGGGTACGCCGGTAATGTTGCCTTCCTGCTCATACAGGAGATCAATTTTTTCCACTGTCTTGGTCAGCAGTTGCTTGATATTCACAAAGCCCTTGCCGGTACGGGTGCCCTGCTCAGCGATACGGTAGATATTGCGCTCCGCTTCATCCAGCAGCTCATTGGTACCGCGGCCTTCCGGATTGTAGGCGCGGCCGGCGATGTCGGTGCCGATTTCGATCAGCTGGCGCAACACCGAATTCTCCCGCACGATGTCCGCGTAGGCGCGGATGTTGGCGGCACTGGGGGTATCCCGGGCAAGGGTAGCCAGGTAGGCCAGGCCACCGGCGTCGTCCAGTTGATGGTGCCGCTCCAGGGATTCCGAAAGGGTCACCACATCGAAGGGCACGTCCGCCTGCTCCAGCGATGCAATGGTATTGAATATCAGGCGATGATCCTTGCGGTAAAAATCCACTTCGGTGATGCGGTCCGCGATCTGCTCCCAGGCGCGGTTATCCAGCATCAGGCCACCCAGAACGGCCTGCTCGGCTTCAATGGAATGAGGTGGTACGCGTAGTGACGCGGTATCTTTGATTCGGTTTGAGTGTTTCGCTGGTGATTCAAGAATTTCAGGCATGAAGATCGTTTTTGTTGTACGGCTTATCGGTGTAAAAGATTGCCATTCCGCTGCCAGTTAAGCAACCAGCAATTGGTTTTTTTGTGAGTGATTTTTTCTATCACCCAGCCCTCGCCCGCCCGGCCAGTCTATCAGCCCCATGCAGCGGTCGCATAATTAAACCCTGGAGACGGCAACGGCCCGGATAAACCGGGCCGTTGTGAAAGCTTGTTACGCTGTCGCCAGCGTCATCCGCTTAGTCTTCTGCAATAATGGCGACATTGACGACCGCATTCACATCGGTGTGCAGGTGCAGGTCAATTTCGAAGTCGCCGGCCACCCGGAGCGGACCGGTCGGCAGACGCACTTCTTTCTTCTCAACCGCAACACCGGCAGCAGTGATAGCATCGGCGATATCCACAGTGCCGACAGAACCGAACAGTTTGCCTTCGGTACCGGCCTTGGATGCTATCGTCACTGTCAGGCCTTCCAGCTGGGCCTTGCGTGCAGTGGCTTCCGCCAGCTGCTCGGCCGCTTTGGCTTCCAGCTCGGCACGACGCGCTTCCAGCTCTTTAATGTTGGCTTCAGTTGCTACCTTGGCCTTCGCCAGCGGCAGCAGGAAGTTACGCGCATAGCCAGGTTTAACCTTGACCACGTCACCCAGGTTGCCCAGACGGTCGATTTTCTCAAGTAAGATGACATCCATCGTTTTTGCCTCGTAAAAGTTATGTCTGCCTGTTCAGCTTTTGCCGAATATCAATCCAGGCATCGGTTAATCCAAATATCGCCACCAGGAACATTGCCTGGGGCACAATAAATAACAATAAGTACAGGCCTATCAGCCAGCCTCGATTCAGCTTGAACCGGGATATCAGCCCATGGGTCACGGCCAGTCCCTGCAACAGGTACAGGCTGAGGAAAACCAGCAGTACCATGGAACCCAGCAGGTTATCCGTGACCGCAACAAACACCAGTAACACCGTCACCAGTGCCGCCAGTCCCCGACCCAGTCGTAACTGGGTAAATTCCTGCCGGAATCCACCGGGATTGTACAAAGCGGCCTGCCAGCTGCGCGCCAGCATCAGGCTAATCTGGAGCGACATCATAAAGCCCGCTCCCATGAGCCCCGGCATCACCTGCTGCATGGAATGCAGGGTGTTCTGCATGGCTTCCTGCAGATGCGGCTCGCTCTGTTGCTGCGTCATCTGCTGGAACAACTGCGCCAGGTTATGGTTGATAGCGGTGACCAGTTCCGGTGCCATATATTGCAATACCAGCAACATCACCAGACCCATGCCAGCCGCCAGTTGCCAGGCCAGTGCCAGGGAAACCGTTTGCCGTAACAACACGGCTTCCAGCCACAGCGGTAACCACAATACCAGTGCCAGCATCAGGGCCACCAGCGGCGCTCCTAGTACCAGCCAGAAAAACACCCCACTCAGCAGTACCGCCAGGCCGATAATCTGCAAGCCCCGTTGCGGTCCCAGGTGCAGGGTTATCAGGGCAACCGAGGCGCCGCTGATCCAGGCAAACGGAGGAAAAAACAGGGCCAGAATGGCACTAATAACAACAACCAGTACCGCCTGGCCAGGTCCTGCCATCACCAGTCTTGCCAGTGATTTCATTCGCCTCCTGCCCGTATCAGTAATTAATGCTGATCAGTGTACGGCAGCAATGCCAGGTAACGGGCGCGCTTAACAGCAGTGGTCAGCTGACGCTGGTATTTGGCCTTGGTACCGGTAATACGTGCGGGTACCAGCTTGCCGGTTTCAGTGATGTAATTTTTCAGCAGGTCGAGATCTTTGTAATCGACATACTTGATGCCTTCAGCGGTGAAACGGCAATATTTCTTACGACGAAAATAGGACATAGTAATCTCCGGAAAACTTATTCTTCAGTGGCGGCTTGGGTTGTTTCTTCAGCGGCTGATGCTTTTCCTTCACCAGAATCTTCAGTCGCAGGACGCGGGGCGCGTTCTTTCTCTTCTTCCTTCGCCAGTGGTGAGGTTTCAGTCATCGCCTCTTTGGTGCGAATGATGAGATTGCGCAGGACAGCGTCATTGAAGCGGAAAGCCGATTCCAGCTCAGCCATTTCGTCGTTGCCACACTCCACGTTCATCAGAACATAATGCGCTTTGTGCAGCTTATTGATTGGATATGCCAGCTGACGACGACCCCAGTCTTCAAGACGATGGATTTTGCCGCCATTGGTTTCGATAATGCCACGATAACGCTCGATCATGGCAGATACCTGTTCGCTCTGATCAGGATGGACCAGAAACACAATTTCATAGTGACGCATTAAATGCTCCCTGTGGATGTTGCCCTCCGAACCTTGCCGGTAGAGCAGAGAGTGAAAAAAGAAATTCTGCCTGAGCAGAATTTTCTGTTGCACCTGGAAGTGCCGGTAACAGACCCCGGTTGGGCCCCACCTGCCCGAGCTGCGGATTAAGCTTGCCTGGGCATCCATAAGGGCGCGTATTCTACAGGCTTGTAGCGGATGAAACAAGCCAAAAGCCCGGCTCCCCGGGCTGGCGGCCAGTTTAGTTGAAATAGGCGGATTTTCCGCTGGTGTTTCCACCGGCGAACTTAGCGAAACGATCGATAAGCGCTGCTGCGGCTGCGTTTGCTCAGCACAATTTGCCACAGCTGGCCCTGGCGAGAACGGAAGAACCCGGCGCAGCTTTGCAGGTAATATTTCCACATGCGATAAAACCGCCGGCTGTATGTCTGTTCCAGCTCCGGCCAGGTACGATCGAAATTATCCCACCAGGCCATCAGGGTGCGGTCGTAGTCCTGGCCGAAGTTGTGCCAGTCCTCGATCAGGAAGCGGCTATCCAGCGCTGTGGCCAGCTCTTTTGCCGAAGGTAGCTTGCCGTTGGGGAAAATATATTTATCGATCCAGGCATCGACGCTGGAATATTGCTTGTAGATGCCGATGCTCTGCAGCAGGAACAGGCCATCGTCGCTCATCAGGCGTGCCACGGTATCGAAATAGACCGGATAATTCTTCGGCCCCACATGCTCGAACATGCCCACCGAAACCACCTTGTCGAACTCCCCTTCCAGGCGGCGGTAATCCTGCAGTTCGATACTCACCGGCAAATCGGCACAACGCTCCTGGGCCAGTTTCTGCTGTTCTTTCGAGACCGTAATACCCAGCACTTCAGCGCCGTAGTAGCGGGCCGCATGGTAGGCCAGCCCACCCCAGCCGCAGCCGATTTCCAGCAACCGGTCGCCCGGCTCCAGTTCCAGCTTGCGGCAGATCAGGTCCAGTTTATTCCACTGCGCCTGCTCCAGATCTTCTGCCTCCAGCCAGTAGCCACAGGAATAACTCATGGATGAATCCAGCATGGCGGTAAAAATATCATTGCCGATGTCGTAGTGTTGCTCGGCCACATGGTAGGCCCGCTCGCTGGACTGGAGATTCAGCAGCCGCTGCCTTAACACCTGCAACATCAGGTGCAGGCGCGGCCAGCCACCCAGCTTTTCGTCGATTTCGTGTTGCAGCAGGCGGGTGAACAGGCCATCCAGATTGTAGGCATCCCATAATCCGTCCATGTAGGCTTCACCGAAACCGAGGGAACCGTGAGTCAGTATGCGACGGTAGACGTCCGGGTCGTGCACCTGAATATCCCAGGGACGCCGGCCGTTAAACTGGACTCCCGCCAGACCCAGCAGGTCGCTGAGGACCCTGGGTGGTGCGGTACTATCCTCGATGGATATAGGAAAATGTTGTTGCTTCAGTTTTCTCATGTGCGCCTATCCTTTCCCAGGTCAGGTATCAGCCTGCTGGAGTTGAAAGATGCTATGAAACAGAGCACGGCATATTGCCCGTACCATGTCTGTCAGATGACAATAAACCTTAACAATTCAATGAATATCAATGCTAAGGAAACTCTGATTAATTCAGAGTTTCCGCAGCACAAGGATGTGCTGTCATATTCAATGGCTGTTAAGCCATTGAATATGAAAAAAAAGGTAAAATCGCATTTTACTTTTTTCGTGCTCTGATCATTGTTCGTCTCATCCATGAGGCTCACCCCTTCGGGGCTGACGCGATCATTCGCTCCAGGCGAATGATTCACGGATGAATGAATCAGAGCTTTCCTAAAACTATACAACAACTGTCCGTAGCATTTAAATGCCCGGCTTCAGCGTGGATTTTCTTCCATCATCATGGCTTTGTGGTCTTCCTGGCGTAAGCGGTTCCATTCTGCTGGCACACCGGTATCGAGTAACTGTGGCAGGCCATAACCCGGGTAATGACGGGTGATATCACTGATGATGGCCTGGGTATCACCGGGACTAATCTGGGCACCCGCGTACTGCCTGGCCACGGCTTTCTGCACATAGTGCAAATAATCGTCCTGCTGATTCAGCAATTCATCCCCGTTCATGGCATAACCCCGGCCCGGATGGATCACCCCATGATGACTGAATTTGCGAATTTCGTCCAGCCGCTCCAGCCACTCCCGGCTCATGCCCTGCTGCATCGAGGCATGATAACCGTTGACCACCAGGTCACCGACAAACAGGTGGTCGTCCAGCTCAATCAGCACATGGGCCTGGCTCACCCCACCTCGAATTACATAGGCTTTCAGGTGCAGGCCGGCCGCATCGAATTCCTGGGTCTTGTCCCACAGGGCTTCCGGCAACACCAGCTGCACCGGGTAGTCCGGCTGGTAGCTGGCAAAATAGGTCTGACGGCTCTGCGCATCCACCGTCGGAATCTCATCCACCACTGCTTTAGCACTCACCACCCGGATACCCCGCTGCTGCAATGCCTCGGTGCCGTTAAACTGGTCCGGCGTAGCATGCAGCACGATGGCCATCACCACTTTTTTACCCGTGACACTCTCGGCAATCTTCACCGCCTGCAGCGCCGCCGACGGTAAAAACTGGGTACCGATCAGGATCACACCAACGGGGCCCTTGATCCAGAAACTATTGCTATCGAAGCCACGGTCCGGTGCCGTAAAACGACCAATGGAATAATCATTGTGATAGCGGGTTTTGTGCATACCCGGCTCGGCCTGTTTATCCGAACAAGCCGACAATAAACCCAGAGCTGAAATCATCAGTAGTCGCAACAGCATGTTTGTTCCTTTATGCTTTTCAATTCTGAATTCTCATCTGTCGCAAAGCATAATAGTAACCCTGCTGCTGTAACAGCTCTGCATGCGTGCCCCGTTCACAAATCCGGCCATCATCCAGCACTACAATTTCATCCATCTTTGAAAGTCCCTTGAGACTGTGGCTGATGAGCAATACGGTTTTGTCCTGCACGGACTGGTACAGCGCCTCCAGCATGGCCGTTTCGGTGCTGGCATCCAGGCCTTCCGCCGGTTCATCCAGCACCAGGATCGGTGCATCCTTGAGCAGGGCGCGAGCAATGGCGACGCGGCGCGCTTCACCGCCGGACAGGCGCAGTGCGGCTTCTCCCAGTTGGGTATCGTAGCCTTGCGGCAATGACTGGATAAAATTGTGGATCTGGGCGGTGCGACAAGCCTGCTCCAGTCTGGCCTGACTGGCTTCCGGGTTTGCCAATAGCAGGTTCTGCCGAATCGAGGCATTGAACAGATGGCCATGCTGTGACACCACCGCGATTTGGCGGCGAATGTCTTCACAGTGATAAGCGTTGAGGGGTTGATTACCCAGGGTGATTTCGCCTTCGCCGGTTTCCCAGAAACGTAACAGCAGATTCACCAGGCTGGTCTTACCCGAACCGGTAGCGCCGATCACAGCCAGCTTTTTGCCCGCCGGCAGCTCCAGGTTGATGTCCTGCAGCACCCAGTCCCTGGACGCCGGATAACGAAAACCCACCTGCTTGAACCGGATGTCCAGGCTATCCATTTGGGGCGATGGCCCTGATGGCTCCTGCACCAGCGGCGCCTGATCCACCAGGCTGAATATCCGCCGTGCCGAGGCCAGGGTTTCAGCCAGTGACTGGAACGCCAGTGGCAATGGCGCCACCGCTTCGAAACTGGCGAGGGTGAATAACGCCAGCATCGCCAGCTCCGCCGGAGCCATCCGGGACGCACTCACTGCCGGAATCGCCAGCAGCAACACGAACCACATAGCCAGTTGGCTACACAACAGCAACGCTCCCTGGGACAGGCCGGATAACTGACTTAGGCGCGCCTGGTCCTGTGCCAGGGAATCTCCCAGGCAGGACATAATACTGGCCTGCTGACGGGTTGCGCCATACAGGCTGAGTTCCGGCAAGCCCTGCACCCCATCGATAACCGTGGTACGTAACTCGGCTGCGGTTTCTACCAGTCGCTTGCCGGGTAAGCGGGACAGGCGCGCCATAATGACAGGGACAGCGACACCCGCAGCCAGCAAAAAGCCAAGCAGTATCCACACCAGCGGCGCATAGAGCTGCCACACAAAAATCACGAACACCGCGCAGGCCAGCAGGGCCACGCTCACCGGCATGAGGATGCGCAAATAGAAATTATCCAGGGCGTCGATGTCGGCGCGAATCCGGCTCAGCAGATCACCGCTACGATACGATTGCAGCGCTGCCGGCGCCAGGGGTTCCAGGTGCTCGTAAAACCACAGCCGCAATCCCGACAATAGTCGCAAGGTGGCTTCGTGGCTGAGCAGACGTTCGCCGTAACGGCCCACCGTACGCACAATGGCACAGGCACGAATCACCGCCGCCGGGGTGAAATAATTCATACTCACGCCGGCCACCCCGGCCAGCGCCATGGCGGTGATAAACCAGCCGGATACCGCCATCAGAGCCACGTTGGCCAGCAGAGTAATAAAAGATAAAAGAATCCCCAGCAATAACCAGCCACGATATGGTCGCATGAGTTTTAGCAAGCGCATCAGGTCTGTCATGAGACACTCCCATAGGCCTGCATCATTTCCTGGTAACGACCTGGCTGTTGTTGTAACGCGGTGTGGAATCCCTGCTGGATAATTCGACCTTTGTCGAACACCAGAATCCGGTCGGCATGTGCAATGGTGCTGAGCCTGTGAGCCACCATCACCATCGTGCGATGTTGCGCCAGGCTCTGAATCGCCTGTTGAACCAGCTGTTCGCTTTCCCGGTCCAGGTTGGCAGTGGCTTCGTCCATGATTACCAGCGGCGCATCCCGCAGGAATGCCCGAGCCAGCGCAACCCGCTGAATCTGGCCACCGGACAAGCCCTGGCCCCGTTCCCCGACCAGGGTGCTGTACCCATAGGGCAGCGCCTCGATAAATTCATGGGCATAGGCGCAGCGAGCCGCCTGCTTCACCTGCTCCAGCGAAGCATTGGCGTCACCCAGGCGAATATTGTCCATGATGCTGCCATAGAACAGGCGCGGCTGTTGCGGCACCCAGGCGATATGGCGACGCCAGTGTTCCGGATGAATGTCTTGTAAACGTAAACCGTTCACCAGCAACTCACCTTCACTAACCTGTAAAAAGCCCAGCAATAATTGCGTGAAGGTGGTTTTCCCGGCACCGCTGCTACCTACCAGTGCCAGTTGTTCCCCTGGCTGAATCGTGACATCGATATCCGCCAGGGCCTGCTGACCATCCGGATACACAAACGATACCTGTTGAAATTGAATCGTGAGTTGCTGCGCCTGAAACGACTGGTAACCTTGTACCGGTTTTTCCGGCACCGGCGTATTGAGAATGTCGATGAGTTTTTCCGCCGCGCCGATGGCGTCCATGCGCGCATGGTAATGGGTACCCATATTGCGTAAGGGTGCATAAAATTCCGGCGCCAGTAACAGCACAAAAAAACCGTACACGAAATCCATTTCGCCATAAAACAGACGAAAACCAATCAGCACTGCAACCATGGCAATACTGACGGTGGAAAAAAATTCCAGCGTAAACGACGACAGGAACGCCACTCGCAATACCGACATGGTACGGTTTTTATATTCATCCGAAACCTGGGCGATGGCCTGGGCTTCGCGACGGCTGGCATTGAACAGTTTGAGGGTGGTGAGTCCCTGGATCATATCCAGGAAATGGGCGCTCATGCGCGCCAGTTGTTGCCATTGTTGCTGGTTACGTTTTTCCGCACCCTTGCCAATAAAAATCATGAACAAGGGGATCAACGGTGCCGTGAAAAGCATCACCAGCGCCGATATCCAGTCGAACGGAAACACGAACACCAGGATCGATATCGGTACCAGCGCCATTAACGACATAGCCGGCAGATAACGGGCATAATACGCTTCCAGCGCTTCGATACCATCCATCACCGCGTTCGCTAAGGCACCACTGCGCTCACCTCGCAGGTATACGGGACTTGCCAGTTGTTGCAGGTGTTCATATACCTGTTGGCGCAGTTGCAGTTTCACCTGCACCGCAGCACGGAATGCGATCTGCTCCGACAGCCAGCTGAGAATAGCACGAAAACTGAACACCGCCAGCATGCCCCACATCAGATGCATCACATCGGCCAACGCCTGGTGTGCGAACACCACCCGGCTGATCACCTGGGCCAGTAACCAGGCCTGCAGTATCAGCAGGTAACCACTCAGGGTTCCCAGTGCCACCGCCAGGGTGAGATAGTGTCCCGAAAGATGTTTATGGGATTTAAGCCAGCGAGGAATATCCATGCAAATAAAAACGGGCAGACTGTTACATCACAGCCCGCCCGTTCATTGGGACTTTATTCTTTTTCGTCGTCGGCAACACTTTCCAGGTGTTGTTCGGCTTCATACCAGAGTGTGTTGATGATGGCGAAGAACACCGCCATTAACACGCCCAGTATCCAGGTAAAATACCACATGGTTTTATCTCCTCATTAATAGGCGGAAAAGCGATCTTTGATTTCTTCCACTGTGACCTTGCCCCACATCTTGTAATAGTTCCAGATGGTGTAGGCAATAACGATAGGCAGGAATATCACCACCGCCCAGAACATCACCGTCATAGTCAGGTGACTGGATGATGCATCCCACACCGTCAGGCTGCTACCGGGGTTGCTGCTGGAAGGCATAATGAACGGGAACATGGATACGCCTGCGGTCATGATAATGCCCACAAGCATCAACGAGCTGGTGACAAAACCCAGTCCCGGCCGATTGGCCCGTGACATCAGAATGGTCAGCACGGCACCGGCGAAGCCCAGTATCGGGAACAACAGAGTGAGTGGATAATCATGGTAATTTTGCAGCCAGGCACCGGCGCTGATTTCCACCGTTTTTGCCAGCGGGTTGGGCAGGCTATCCAGCGGACTCTGACTGATAATATGGAAACCGTCGATAGCACTGCTAAGCCAGATACCGGCCAGGGCAAAAGCGACCATGGTCACTATGGCCATCAGCGTTACCATGCGTTTGGCACGTTGCGCCAGGTCACCACTGGTACGCATCTGTAACCAGATAGCACCGTGCATGGTTAACATGGCGAAGCTCACCACACCGGTTAACAGGGCAAACGGATTTAACAGGCCAAAAAACGAACCGGTATAAAACGGCCGGAGTAAATTATCCAGGTGAAACGGTACACCCTGTAATAAATTACCGAACGCCACACCGAACACCAGCGATGGCACCGCACCACCGGCAAACAAACCCCAGTCCCAGAATGCACGCCAGCGCGGATCTTCGATTTTACCGCGGTAGTCAAAACCTACCGGCCGGAAGAACAGCGCAAACAGCACCAGTAACATGGCGAAATAAAACCCGGAGAACGCCGCCGCATAGACCGCCGGCCAGGCAGCAAAAATGGCACCGCCGGCGGTAACCAACCATACCTGGTTTCCGTCCCAATGAGGGCCGACGGTGTTGATCATAACGCGACGTTCGTCGTCGCTTTTACCAATCATGGGCAGCAGGTTACCGACACCCATATCCATGCCGTCAGTGATGGCGAAACCGATTAACAGTGCGCCTACCAGTACCCACCAGACCAGCTTTAACGTTTCGTAATCCAGAATCATACTGTGCTCCTCTACTCGATAGGTTGCTGTGGCTGGCTGCCAAGTACCGAACCGCCAGCAGCTGCCTGTTTTTCGAAATGGTATTTACCGGTATGCAGGGAGCTGGGTCCCTTGCGTGCGAAATGGAACATCAGCCACATTTCGATCACCAGTAATACGGTGTAAAAAGTAATGAAGCCAGCCAGGCTAATCCACAGGTCCGTCGTAGTCAGGCTGGATGTTCCTAGAAAGGTAGGCAGCACCTCACCAATAGCCCAGGGCTGGCGTCCGGATTCCGCCACGAACCAGCCGGTTTCAATCGCAATCCACGGTAACGGTATGCTCCATAAACACAGCTTCAGGAACCAGCGTTTTTTGTCCACTACCCGGCGCGCATTGAAATAAAACGCCAGGACAAAAATGAGCAGCATGGTGAAACCTGCCGCCACCATAATGCGGAATGTCCAGAAGATGGGTGCCACCTTGGGAATTGTATCCCGGGTCGCCAGCTGTATCTGGGCTTCGGTGGCGTCTACCACGTTCGGAGTGTAACGCTTTAACAATAGCCCATAACCCAGATCCGCCTTGACGGCATCAAAATCCATTTTGTCCTGTTTGCTGTAATCACCGGAACGCAGCTTCTGCAACAGGCCATAGGCCACCATGCCTTTACGAATGCGTTGTTCATGCATGCCCATCAAGTCTTTCAGGCCCCACACGAATTCATCCGTGGAACGTGTAGCGATGAGCCCCATCAGATAGGGAATTTTGATGGCGCCATAGGTTTCCTCGGTGTCATTATCCGGAAAACCGATCAGGGTAAAATCGGCCGGCGGCACCTGGGTTTCCCATTCCGCTTCCATCACTGCCAGTTTGGTTTTCTGTACGTCACCAATCTCATAACCGCTTTCATCCCCCAGCACAATCACTGACAGGATGGAAGCGAGACCGAATGCAGCAGCCACCGAGAACGAACGTTTGGCAAATGCCAGGTCACGACCTTTCAAAAGATAATAAGCACTGATACCCAACACAAACATGGAACCGGCAACATAACCGGCAGACACGGTATGGATAAATTTCACCTGGGCTACCGGGTTCAGTACCAACTCCGCAAAGCTGGTCATTTCCATACGCATGGTTTCAAAATTAAATTCGGAGCCCACCGGGTTTTGCATCCAGCCATTGGCTATCAGGATCCACAGCGCCGACAGGTTGGTGCCCAGGGCGGTGAGGAAAGTCACCATCAAATGCTGGACTTTGGTGAGCCGTTCCCAGCCGAGAAAAAACATGCCGACGAACGTGGATTCCAGGAAGAATGCCATCAGGCCTTCGATGGCCAGCGGCGCGCCGAACACATCACCGACATAATGGGAGTAATATGCCCAGTTGGTACCGAACTCGAACTCCATGGTCAAACCGGTGGTGACACCGAGGGCGAAATTAATACCAAACAACTTACCCCAGAACTTGGTCATGTCACGGTAAATCGCCCGCCCGGTCATAACGTAGATGGATTCCATAATCACCAGAATCCAGGTCATTCCCAGGGTGAGTGGCACAAACAGAAAATGGTACAGCGCGGTAATGGCGAATTGCCATCGAGACAGGTCTACCATCGAATCGTCAAGCATGATGTGCTCCTATTTTTATTAAATTCAATCATCCGCCATGAAACCGGTAAGGCGTTTCATCCTGAATATCCACAAACACCACAGATTGAATGGCGAGGTTAACCCGTGGTACTGTATTAATCAATCAAGTCCTGCGGGCGAAATTACTCGACCATATCCAGGGGCATCTTGATACTGATTGCACCGCGAAGTTCACCTGTTTTATAACCGGTGGCACGATCCATGTGATACTCCGCTGCCAGGGCGGCTTTTACACCCGTCGGAATGGTGCTGGCATCACCATGGCAGGTAGTGCAGATAGGTTTGGTACCAATGGCTTTCATATAACGGAAATACTTTTTACCCTGCTCTTCTACCATGGCGCTTGCCTCCATGGTTTTAAGCGCTTCACCGGCGGCTTTTCGGCTGGCGAATGTTGCCAGGGTTTTCGCTTCGAATGCATCCGGCATACCCAGCATGGAGTTGCGGTAGTTTTCACTCACCCGGGTCACGCGCCAGCCGTGCTGCAATGACAGCTTGCCGGCAATCGCAGGAGCGATGTTTTTACACACTTTAATCGCGCTCACCGGACCATTGGTCTGCATTTCTTTTTTCAGCGCCCCACCCAGCAGCTGCAACAACTGCTTGCTGGCTGCACGGGCTGCCTGTTGCTGTTTATCATTGGCGCTATCAGTGGCAAAAGCGATGCTACAGATGAGCGCCAGTGTTAGCGGAAGAAGTCTTGTCATTTTCATGCCGGGCTCCTCATGAGTTCGTAGTGGCTTGCGATACTGCCTGCTGATCACCTTGCATGCGCTTGAAAAACACCGGCGCATCACAGGCTTCGGGTAACAATTCGTTGCAATGTTTTTCCTGTGCAACACAGGATACCCGGCGACAGTGATACAACTGGCCGGGGTAAATCAGGTAATCGTCCGGCTGGTGGTACAGGCAATCATGCACCGAGGCATACCACTTCTCGATGTCACTATACGATTCGCCTGTGGTAAGCCACCTGCCAGCAGGGTGCGACCAGTGAAAAGCAGGTTATCGACCCGGAACACCATGGCATCCGCGGCATAGCCGGGGGTGTGATACGCATTCAACATCAGTTCCCCCAGATATAATGTCTCGCCATGATGCAGATAATGATCCGCCGGCATAACCGTTATGGATTCATGCAACATCAGCCTGGCACCGGTCCTGGCCTTGAGTAACTGGCAGGAATCTCGGGATTCATTCCAGCCGCCGGTGTAAAGCAACAGGCGGATATCCAGCCCCAGGTTTTTTACCTGCGCGCAATAGTCATCGACACAATCGTCAAAAGCATCAATCAGGGCTGCACCACGGGTAACTGGGTCCACCAGCAAATAACTGAGTGCACCGCTGGAGAGGTTCAGATGTTGACGTATAAAAAAACTCATCCCATAAATCCTGGCAGAGGCCGTATTTTTATTGCAATGCCTGTGCCATCACCGGGAATCGAACTACGACTTACATATCATGTTGTAATATATAGGTATTTCAGAGGTAGACTGGTTTCTATACAGAAATGGAGCGTCCAGAACGCTTGTTGAACGCCATAAATGGCAGTAGGATAAGACCATTCTTTGCCAGGAATGTCAGTATGACCTCGGTTCCCGCCCTGACCCACAATGCCGCCGAATTCACCGAATTGCTTAGCGCCATCCAGGAACCGGCCATCCTGTTGTCGCCGAATTACCAGATCCTGATTGCCAACAAGGCCTATCGGGACACCTATGGCGATCAACAGCCACTGCATCAGCGCTACTGTTACGAGGTTTCCCACCATTACCAGGTGCCGTGCGACCAGGCGGGTGAATCTTGCCCGCTTAAAACCTGCCTGGAAACCGGCGTACCCCAGCGGGTACTGCACCTGCACCACACCCCTAACGGTGAAGAACACGTGGATGTCAGCACCACACCAATCCGCAACAACCAGGGAGAAATCGTCTATTTTCTGGAGAAAATGCACACCACCCGCAGCGCCAGCTCCCGGCCTTCAGCGGAAGGACTGGTGGGCCGCTCGCCCCGCTTCAATAAAATGCTGGAATATATTCACCGGGTCGCACCCAGCGAAACCTCGGTGCTGCTGCAGGGGGAATCCGGCACCGGCAAGGAACTGGTAGCCCGGGCCATTCACAAAGAGAGCCCGCGGGCCAAAGACCCGTTCGTAGTGGTGGAGTGCTCCGGCCTTACCGAAAGCCTGTTCGAGAGTGAATTATTCGGGCATGAGAAAGGCGCCTTCACCGGCGCCCATTCGCGCAAGATCGGCCTGGTGGAAGCCGCCAAGGGCGGCACCTTATTTCTGGATGAAGTGGGCGACATTCCCATGAGCCTGCAGGTGAAACTGCTGCGCTTACTGGAAACCGGCACCTTCCGCCGGGTCGGCAGCGTGGAATCACTCAGCAGCAATTTCCGCCTGGTGCTGGCCAGCCACCGCAATCTCAAAGCCATGGTCGAAGACGGCCGGTTTCGCCAGGACCTGTACTACCGCATCAGCACTTTTCCCATTTACCTGCCGTCGTTACAGCAACGCCCGGAAGACCTGCCGCTGCTGATCACCACCCTGCTAAAACGCCTGGCACCGACCAGCAGCTGGGAAATCTCCGATGACGCCCTGCGAGCCCTGCAGCAATACCGCTTCCCCGGCAATATCCGCGAACTGCGCAACATCCTGGAGCGTGCCATCCTGCTGGCGGATGGTCATCGTATTTTACCGGAACACCTGCCCGATGGAGTGCTGGCCGGCGCGAGTATGGACAGCCCCACACCAGCCGCAGACGAACCTGTCCGCAGCCTGGAACAGGTCGAGCAACAGTACCTCCAGCAACTCATCCGGCAGCATTCCGACAAGGACAAAAAATGGCTGGCGGAACAACTGGGACTCAGTGAACGCACCCTGTATCGCAAGCTTAAACAGCTGAAAATCTGACTGGTTACCGCCGAATCCGACAGCGGCTGGATTACCCTGACCCGCTTGATCGAGGTCAATGACTGGCGTCAGCTGCTCTCTATAATACCTGAATCCGTGACTTCAATGCGGACAACAGAGTGCACGATATTGGTTTCACAGTGGATTTTAAAAAATCTTAGCTTCACCCTTAGGTTAAGCGGGTATTTTTTAAACCGCTGTGGAACCAAGAGCTTGTGCTCTGTGCCG
>Ga0114931_10000418_pt1 | contig 50478 bp, 44 predicted proteins | sample 2SBtaG_FD_89579 | JGI IMG/M metagenome (GOLD analysis project Ga0114931, IMG submission 89579) | Deep subsurface microbial communities from Kolumbo volcano to uncover new lineages of life (NeLLi) - 2SBTROV14_V59a metaG | ecosystem: Environmental > Aquatic > Marine > Volcanic | place: Kolumbo... | reverse complement strand
GAGCCCAGCGGTTCAGGGATGAACCGCCATTTTCGACGGCTGTAAGCCGTTGAAAATGAAGAAACCGGGAAATCGCATTTTCCGGTTTCGTCTTGCAAAACTGCCATGGAAGGCAGTTTTGCAGGTACCTCGTACTTTCGGTTTTGCTGAACCGGCATCCCCGCAGGGGTGTCGCGATACAGGAATTCTACCCCACGCTCAGCGCGGGCGCGCCACAATTCAGGAGGGAGCGTATGAGCCTGCTGACCCAGGATGGACGGGATTTCGAGGCCTTGCGCCGCGACTTCCGCCATACCATTCCCGAGCGCTACAACATCGGCGTTGACGTGTGCGACAAACATTGCGACCGTGCCGATCAAGTTGCGCTCTATTTTGATACCGCCGCGGGCGAAGAGAGTCGCTATACCTTCGGCGAGTTGAAGGATCTCAGCAACCGTTGCGCCAACGCCCTGCGTTCGCTCGGCATAGGCAAGGGCGATCGGGTCGGGATCGTGCTCCCGCAGCGGATCGAAACGGCGATCGCGCACATCGCGATCTACAAACTCGGCGCGATCGCGCTGCCGTTGTCGATCCTGTTCGGTCGCGATGCGGTCGAATACCGGCTGACCGACAGCGCCACCAAGGCGGTGATCACCGACGCCGCGCACATGGAACTGCTGGCCTCGCTGCGCCCCACGCTGCCCGCGCTCGAACACCTCATCGGCTGCGATCCGAACACCGGCGATCCGGCCTTCTGGCCACTCGTGGACGCGGCCAGCCCCGACTTCACGCCGGTCGACACCCTCAGCGACGACCCGGCGCTGTTGATCTACACCTCCGGAACCACCGGCCCGCCCAAGGGCGCGTTGAACGCGCACCGCTGTCTGCTCGGCAACCTCCCGGGATTCGAGCTATCGCACAATTTTTTCCCGGCGCCGGACGATTTGCTGTGGACCCCGGCCGACTGGGCGTGGACCGGCGGCTTGCTCGACGGACTGCTGCCCGCCTTGCACTATGGCGTACCGGTGCTCGGTTACGCCGGCGGTCGCTTCGATCCCCGACAGGCCTGCGAGTTGATGGAAAAATACGCGGTGCGCAACAGCTTTCTGCCGCCCACCGCGATCAAGATGCTGATGCAGGTCCCGAACATCCAACGCTACAACTTCAAGCTACGCTCGATCATGAGCGCCGGCGAACAGGTCGGTGCCGAGGTGCTGCGCTGGAGCAACGAGGTGCTTGGCGTACAACTCAACGAGATGTGGGGCCAGACCGAGTTCAACTACCTGGTCGGCAACTGCGCCGCAATCATGGAGGTCAAGCCGGGATCGATGGGCAAACCGTATCCCGGTCACGACGTGACCCCGATCGATGACCAGGGCCAACCCATGCCCACCGGCGAGATCGGTGAACTCGCGGCACGGATCGGCGACCCGGTGATGTTTCTCGGCTACTGGGGCAACGAGAGCGCCACCGGCGCCAAGCTTAGCGGCGAGTGGTTTCGGACCGGCGACGTCGGCTACCGCGACGAGGACGGCTATCTGTGGTTCATGGGCCGCAAGGACGACGTGATTTCGAGCGCCGGCCATCGCATCGGTCCCGGCGAGATCGAAGACTGCCTGCTCAAGCATCCGGCGGTTGCCCAGGCCGCGGTGATCGGCGCCCCGGACGACTTGCGCGGGAGTATCGTCAAGGCCTTCATCGTACTCGCCGACGGCCACCAGCCCTCGCCGGCGCTCGGCGAGGCGATCCGCACCAGCGTCCGCAGTCGCCTCTCGGCCTACGAATATCCACGTGAAATCGAGTTCATCGACACACTGCCGATGACCACCACCGGTAAGGTCCGGCGCATCGATCTGCGCCGCCGCGAGCTGGCACGGCGCCAGGCCGAGGATGGCTGAGCGGTGCGCCGTGCCCCGCGCGCGGGTAGCGCTCGATTATGACCCGCGCGCCGCGACCGCCTGCGTCGCGGCCGCCGACCCGGCGTTGGCGCGCGTGATCGCGCGGATCGGGGAATGCACCCTGCACCACCACGCGCCCGACACCCCGTTTCGCGCGCTGCTGCGCTCGATCGTTCACCAACAACTCGCGGGACGCGCCGCGGCGGCCATTCATGGCCGGCTTCTGGCCCTTTACCCGCGCCGCCTCCCGGTGCCGCGGCGGGTACTCGCGACGCCCGACGAGCAACTCCGCGCGGCCGGTCTGTCACGCGCAAAGGTCGCGGCGGTCAAGGACCTGGCCGCCAAGGCCGTCGCCGGGGTGGTGCCCGATCGCGCGCGCCTCGCGCGCATGGACGACGAGGCGATTGTCGCGCGCCTCACCGAGGTCCGCGGCATCGGGCGCTGGACGGTCGAGATGCTGCTGATATTCCAACTCGGCCGCCCCGACGTGCTACCGCTCGACGACCTCGGGGTACGCAAGGGTTTCGCGCGCTGCCGCGATCACGCCGAGTTGCCGGAACGCAATGCACTCGCGGCCCACGGCGAAGCCTGGCGCCCGTATCGCTCGGTCGCGAGCTGGTACCTGTGGCGCGCTACCGAGTTGTGAATGGCTCGGCAAGAATCGCTACGCACGGCCATTTCGAACGCGGGCAAGAAATCCTCTTGTTTGGACACGACCCGCAAGTTTCTCCCGCTGGACGAAATGGCAACGGGATCTGTTGACAGCCACCGCAACCAAGGGAATTCGCGATGATTGAACTCTATACCTGGCCCACCCCCAACGGCCACAAGATCCATATCATGCTCGAAGAGATCGGCTTGCCCTATCGGGTGCATCCGGTCGACATCGGCGCCGGCGCCCAGTTCGAACCCGAATTTCTGGACATCAGTCCGAACAACAAGATCCCGGCGATCGTCGATCCCGAGGGGCCGGACGGCGAGGCGATTTCGATTTTCGAAAGCGGTGCGATCCTGCTCTACCTGGCCGACAAAACCGGCCGACTGCTCGCCACCGAATCGCGCCTGCGCTGGCAGACCATCGAGTGGCTGATGTTCCAGATGGGCGGCGTCGGCCCGATGCTCGGCCAAGCCCACCACTTCCGTGGCTACGCGCCGGAAACGATCCCCTATGCCGTCGAGCGCTACACCAACGAGGCCGGGCGCCTCTACGCGGTGCTCAATCGCCGGCTCGGTGAGCACCCGTATCTGGCGGGTGAATATTCGATCGCGGACATTGCCACCTTTCCGTGGCTGCGCAGCTACGAACGCCAGGGCCAGCGACTCGAAGATTTCCCCGACCTGCACCGCTGGTTCACCGCGATTGCCGCGCGCCCGGCGGTACGGCGCGGACTGGAAGTGCTCGCCGAACACCGCAGTCAAGGGCCGATCAGCGAAGCTGCGCGCGCCAACCTGTTCGGCACCGCGCAGTATCTGCGGCGCTAGAAACCGGCGCCCGGATCCCTGTCGAGTGGTTCCTTGCATGCGCCCACCGCGCTGACCCCGGCTCAACTTCCACGCGGCGCTGCCGATAGCTCGACCATGCCTCGAAAAATCGATTCCGGCCGCTTTCTGCACGGCGCCCTGCCGTCCCTGCTCGCCGCCCTGCTGAGCGCGCCCGCGGTAGCCGCGCCCGATTCCGGAGTCAGCCTCACCGGCCTCCTGGCGGATGTCGATGAGGCACTCGATCTGCCGCGCAAGGTGGCACGCTATCCGACCATCGACCCGAATGCGAGCTGCGCCGACCTGTCCCTTGAAGTGACCCGCCTGTTGCCGCACACGCGTTCACGGTACGCGAGCTTCTACGACAATCCCGCCAACGGCGCCGCCTTTGCCCTGGGCACGGTGTTCAGCCCCGCCTTCAGCCTCATGGGCGTGTCGGAGTACGCGCGCTACCGGGAAAACGCCACCTCGACAACGCCCGCGCACGGGTGCGAGCGTTGCGGGCGCGGCTGGCGGACAAGAACTGCTGGGTACGCTGAACGACCCCGCGTCGAGCCGCATCGTAGTGGCGACGAGCGCCGAGCTCTGGTAGAAGGTAGCGAATGGCGACCACTACCGGAGCGCGTTCAACCTAGAATCCTCAGTTGACCGCTACATTCTGACAGTAACCGGCTGATAGGAATGCGTTCAGTGTCAATCGACGCCGTCACCCGCCCGGTGAATCACGCTACGGGGCGAATTGCACGCTTGCGGCGGCGCAGGGCGGCGTTACAACTCTTTGAATAGAATGACTATTCCGCATCGTTGTGCCTTGCCCTGCACCACCGCAAACGCACACTTCACCCCGTCCAACTGAGGATTCTAGGTTCCAATGACCAATGATCCGCTGCAATGCTGGAAGTGCGGTGCATCACTGCCCGAGTTGCCGATGCCGCTGTCGCGCCGCGAAGAGTGCCCGGCCTGTCACGCCGATCTGCGCGTCTGCCGGCTGTGCGAGTTCTACGATCCGACGGTCTCGCGGAGTTGCCGGGAGCCGATCGCCGACCACGTCTCCGACAAGGAGCGCGCCAACTTTTGCGGCTACTTCAAACCACGACCCAACGCCAACGACGGCAACTCGCAGTCGGCGGCCGACACCGCGCGCGCCGAACTCGAGGCGCTGTTCGGACTGAAGAAAGGGGGCTGAGAGCCGGCCCTCGCCACGACCTGCACCGTCTCCCGTCGAGTCACACGCCCGCTCAACGCATCTTTGGATGACAGCGCCGACAGTCATCGAGCGGAAAAGCCACGCGCAGGTGACACGAGCCGCAAAATCGTCCGTTGAGGTTGGCGACCATGCTGAAGTGCCGGGTGGTATGCCGCTTGATATTGAACAGGCTTGGGTGGCAGTTCGCGCAGCCCAGCCATTGATCGTGGATCCGGTGTGAAAAATAGGCCGGCGGGACCATTTTCCAGGCCGCTTTCAATACCAAATCTTTCTCGAATTGCAGCGGTTTGTACGCTGAAGGATGGAGCGAACGTACGGGTTTAATCTTGCCTTCGTGCAGCGCTTTCACCCAGTCGATGCGATTGCCGAACGACGTCCTGGGAAGTCCGGCCGCAAACTTGCGGAAGCGCGCCTCGCCGACGTAGCGGTTCCCATTGTGGCAGCGCCGGCATTGGTGCCTGTCGGTTTCGCCGAAGCTCCGCTTGCCGTTGTGGCAGGCACCGCAATATTGGCCATGGCGGTTGCGCTTTTCGGTAATCTCGGTGGTGTTCACGGCCATGTTGAATCCGAGTTCGATGTGGCATACCCGGCAGGTGTAGCGGGCGCGATGAATCCAGTGCGGAAAAACGACCGGCGCGATGCCGTTGCGTACCGAAATTCGGTTAATCAGGAGATTGCCGTATGCTGCGGGGGGCGGCTGCGTCGGAAGCTCGAAATAGCTGCCTGCGCTGACACCGCCGGCCAGGGTGCAGAACAGCAAGCCGATCAGAGTCCTAAGCGACAAGATCCCCACCGAACCGCCGACGACCCGGGGTCGCGGCTGTCGCGCGAAGCCAAAAAGCGACGGCAGGGTCACCCCGCTCACCACCCGGCCGTCTTCGCGCCCGGTGTTCAATAGACATCGCGCGTGTGGCACAAGCGGCAATCGAAGTCGAGTGGAAAAGAGACCTTGCCGTGGCAAACACCACAGTAGCGACCCTCGAATATCGCTTGCATGGAGATCTTGTCCGCACCCGGTTCGACCGGAAATATGGCGGGATGACAGAGTTCGCAACCGACCCACACCGCGTGCTTGGGATGCGAAAAGACGATTTCGGGCATCTGCAGGTCGCGCGCGGCGAACACCGTCTCGCCCTGGTGCCGGATCGGCCTGCGCCTGCGCGTTACGCCGGGAACCGTGTCTTTGAGCTTGATCTGCCCGCGCCGCTGGGCTGCCAACCAGTCGATTCGATTCCCATAAAGTGTTTTGGGAAATCCCTCCGTGAAGGTATAGAAGTCCGGACGTGGTGTCACTCGCTCGCCCACCGCATGGCATCGAACACAGACTTTTTGCGACTCGGCATCGTAGCCGCTTGGCGCGACCGCGAAGGCTTCCTTTCCATCGTGGCAAGCGCCGCAGTATTGATGATGGCGGTTGTCGACTTCGCGCACGCGCGTCGCGCCGGCCTGCATCGCGAACCCAAGATCGACGTGACAGACCCGACAGGTGTACTCGCTGCGATGCAGCCAGTGATCGAAGCGCACCGCGGCAATTCCGGAAGTAGTGGCGAAATTGTCCATCACCACCTGACCATACTCATCAGGCGGCGGGCGGTGCGCCGGAACCCCGTGGGTGTCGGCGCGAGCGGCGACGGCGCCCGCCACCAGCAGTATCGAGGCCACCCGGATGAATCCCTTCATCGTGTCTCCGTCACTAGTTGCTGATGAGCCGCTTAAGCTTTATATACCCTCATGCATTGTTTTCGGCAAGCTGCGCCGCCGATGATAGTGTCGCGGCGCGTTGGACGAGTCGCGTCGGCGGTGCTTCGTCGCCTCCTGGCTTGAGCCGTCGGGATGCCCTATTCGGGCGCGAAATACGGATCGACATACACGATCTCGGCCTTCGCCCGCAGCGCCGTGCGCCACTGTTTTAGCTGCTCGTCGAGGCGTTTTTTCTGCAAGTATTTTTGCAGCGATTTCGCTACCTCCGCGTACGGCACTTGGCGTGGAGCGAGAAAACGCTCCACCTTGATCAAATGCACGCCGTAGAAAGAACGAATCGGCGCCGACAGACCACCGGCAGGCAAATCCCAAACCCCGGCGGCCGCCAGGAACTTCGGGAGTTGACCCTTGTGGTAGCGTCCGAGCAAGCCTCCCGCATCCTTCTGGCGCTGCGGGGCCGCCGAAAGTTCCTCGACCAAGCTCTCGAAACGCTCACCGGCCTCGACCCGGTTGCGAGCCGAACGCGCCTTCTGTTCGGTCGCCTTCCACAGCGCTGGCGTGCGTCCCGTCGGCGGCATTTTGAAAAAAATCTGACGCAGTTCGATACGTCGAGGTTCGTGGAAACGCTCGCGATGAGTATCGTAATAGTCGCGGGTCTGGTCCGCGCTCACCGTACCCGCCGCGTGTTCGACCACGCCCTTGACCTTGTCGAGCAACAGCCGGCGCCGCAAGCGTTCGCGCAAATCGGCGATCGACACACCGAGCTTGCGACGCTTGGCTTCGAAACTCGCCGGATCCTTGTAACGTGCCTTGAGTTGGCCGAGCGCCTGATCGATTTCCGCCGCACTCACCTCGATACCGCGCGCCGCGGCGTCACTCAATTCCAGTAGTTTGTCGATTTCGGTCTGCAAAGCCTGACGGGCAATCTTGTGTACGGTCGCCTTTTCGACCTTGCCGTGAAAACTTTGCATCGGCAGCAGCCGGTTCATCGTTCCACGTACCGCAGCCAACCGGATCGGCGCCCCGTTCACCCGGCACACGACCGCCTGAAGATCGACCGTGGCGGCTACCGCAGCCGCCGACACCACTCCGAGCAGTGCGATCCCGAGCACCGCTACGCAATACCCCGCACGTTTCATCTCATCCACTCCCTATGCGTCGCGCGCCACCCACCTGGTACCGCGCCGAACTACTGTCGCAAAATCCCGCTCATCACCTAAAGAAACCCCGTCTCCGGTCGTTACACACCCCGACAGACGCAATTTCGTGACGCACGCAACCGGGCCGAAAATCCGGCACTCAAGACCGCCACCCGGGACCGTAAGGTTATGGCCGAGGGGCTGTCGGAGATATAGATGGAGATCAAACAAAGCGCAAAAAGAAGGATCGTGGTCCACTGCCGATCTTCTCGGTACGCCGATCCGGTATCTCTTGCAGCCCTCGCCAAGCTTTCAACCTAGAATTCTCGGTTGATCGCTACATTCTGACAGTAAGCGGCTGATATGAATGCCTTTGATGTCGTTCGATGTCTTCACCCGCCCGGTGAATCACGCTACGGGGCGAATGGCACGTTTGCGGCGGCGCAGGGCGGCGTTACAACTCTTTGAATAGAATGACTATTCCGCAGCGTTGTGCCTTGCCCTGCGCCACCGCAAACGCACACTTCACCCCGTCCAACCGAGAATTCTAGGGTCAACCCGGATCAGTGGAAGAAGTTTGGTTGAACACCGTTGAGAAACTAGCCGCGGCGGCGATGCTCGTCGCCACCTCTGTCAATACCGTCCAGGCCGGAGATCTTCGCTCCTGGCTGCTAGCCGGCGCGCCCGCCGGACTCGCCCGAACCCGGTTCATCGCCGCCCGCCGGCCAACGCTCGATGGCCGCGCGACGAGCTGTCTCGCCTGTCATGACGGACGGCGCGCAACGTATGTCGCGGTCCGCGGTACCGAGGGGACCATGCTTTGGGGCGCAAGCGGCTCGGCGGGCCACCCGGTCGGAATGAATTATGCCCGCGCCGCGGCCCATAAACCCGCGGAGTACGTGCCCCTCGCCCGCCTCGACCCGGCAATCCGACTGGTGGAGGGCCGGGTCACCTGCCTCTCCTGCCACAAACTCGCCGAATCGTATCAACCTCGGGATCCCGATTTGATCAAGGCCGCGAGGTCGCCGGGACCGGCTCGTCCCTCGCGCTGCACCGCTTCGTCAAAACTCACGGTAGGTCCTCGCCGCAGCGATCTGTGCCTGTCTTGCCACGTGATGTAGTGCCCGTCGAAAAGACGGGCACTGTTCCGAAGCAGGGATGCACCGCGATTTTCGGCGACCTATAACTCGTTAATAATCTTGAGGTACTTGTAAAACTGCCTTCCATGGCAGTTTTGCAAGACGAAACCGGAAAATGCGATTTCCCGGTTTCTTCATTTTCAACGGATTACAGCCGTCGAAAATGGCGGTTCATCCCTGAATCGCTCTGCTCTTGCAATTTTGCAAGAGCTTCATCTTGACGGAAACAGTCAAGATTCCTTTCTCAACGAATCCGATTCCAGCCTCCGCATGAAATCAGAAAAGACAGCCGGTGTACACCAACAAGGATCGCTCTTTTCTCCTCATTTTAGAACGCCAATTCACCTTCCTGGCAGCCTCAGGCTATTGATTTCTAAATCATCGCCGAATCGATCGAGAAGCCATTCAAACTTTAGCCGAATCTGAAACATAGTTGATCCAGATCAAGAATTAATGCCTGGTTAAGGTTTAGATTGCACCATAACCTGAATTTAACATTAATTGGAGCTGGCGACCGGCTTAAGGAACAAGGGGTCGCCCCCACACCGGGGTCACGGTTCAGACATGAGGATGTTGCTAGCGCCTCGTAATTGAATTTCGGTCCACACACTAGGGAGACTCAACCATGAAACTTCGCACTATCGTCGTAGCAACCGCCATGCTGGCGCTTCCAGGTCTGGCACTCGCGGCGCCCGGAGATCCCGGTACCGGTATCGTCGGCAGCGCGCACGACTTCTCGGGCACCAGTTGGGCGGGTGGTGAACTCTGCACCGTCTGCCATACCCCGCATAACGCCGACCAGACCGTGGCCGACGCCCCGTTGTGGAACCACGAGGTCACCACGGTCTCGTTCACACCGTACAGCGGCTATGAACTGGATGCCACGGTGGGCGATCCCGGCGGGGTTTCCAAACTCTGCCTGAGCTGTCACGACGGCACCACCGCCCTGGACAGCTTCGGCGGCGCCACCGGTACCGCCACGATGCTGAACACCGACAGCCTCGGCGAAGGCGAGAACGTCAATCACGCCATTGGCCGCAACGCCGACCTGAGCGACGATCATCCGGTTTCCTTCACCTATGACACGGCGCTCGCAACGACTGACGGTGGCCTCAATGATCCGGCGACCACCGAGTGGAACGGCGCAGGATCGGGCACCATCGCCGACGAGATGCTGTTCGGCGGCAAGGTCGAATGCGCCTCGTGCCATGACGTGCATAACAAGGACTCCGTGGCCGATCATTTCCTCGTGAAAGACATCGCCGGCGGCGCACTGTGCCTGACCTGCCACGACAAGTAGCCTTGGATAGGCTTCGCTAAACACCCGCTGGACGCGGGTCGCCGAAGGGGGGGGGTTCCAGCCCCCCCTTCGGTATTTCCAAGGATGGAGATCGAACCGTTTTTGACCGCGATCATGTTTCCTGTTCGTTCAAATGTTTAAGCTGAATGCTAGCTGAAATAGTGGTCCGGCGATGTGTGGCGCCCGGAATTGAACCGGGGCGCCGTACAAAGGCTAGAGGTTCCATCATGAAACTGCGTCAATTGATTGTCATCCTCACCACGTCCCTGTTGCCGGGACCGGCCCTGGCTGCGGCGCCGGGTAGCGGCATAATCGGCACCGCACATGACTTCTCGGCGGCAAGTTGGTCGGGTGGCGAGATCTGCACCGTTTGTCATACGCCACATAACGCCGACCAGACCGTGGCCGACGCCCCGCTATGGAATCACACCGTCACCAGCGAGACCTTCACGCCCTATGCGGGCTATGAACTCGACGCCAGCGTGGGACAACCCGGAGGGGTCTCGAAACTGTGCCTGAGTTGTCACGACGGCAGCGTCGCACTGGACAGCTTCGGTGGCCGGGTCGGATTCATCAAGATGACCGATTTCGGCGCCGGCGGGGTCGAACGTGCGGTCGGTCGCAACGGTGATCTCACCGACGATCACCCGGTTTCCTTCACCTACGACGCGGCACTCGCTACCGCTGATGGTGGCCTCCATAATCCGGCCACCACCGACTGGAACGGCAGCGGCTCCGGCTCGATCGCCGACGAGATGCTGTTCGGCGGCAAAGTGGAGTGCGCAACCTGCCACGACGTACACAACAAAGACGCGGTCGCCACTCCCTTCCTGGTCAAGCGTGTCACCAATGGCGCCTTGTGTCTTACCTGTCACGACAAGTAGTCGCGTGCAGCTTGCAGGGACGACCTCGCGGCCACGGAATGGCCGCACCGCAAGGAGGGGGCGCTGTCGCCCCCTCCGTCTTTTCGGCCCCCGCGTCGCAATGGCGTAGCGGCGTCTTGCCAAGCTGGTATTGTTCGCATCAGGATTGATCACGGAAAATCCACTCGAATGGATTCGCGCACCCAGACCCTTTGTTCGCTCGCCTTCCTGCTCACGTTCGTGCCCGGATTCCCCGCCGCCGCGGCGAGTGCGCCACAGACCATTGAGCCGGGTGCGTCATGCACCAATTCTTCGTGCCACACGGATGTCGGTACCGCCAATCTCGTTCATCCGGTCGCGGCCGACGGCGGCGCCTGCGCCACCTGCCACCAACCGGAGGGCGCCGCCAGCCACCACGCGTTCAAACTAGTGGCCGATCCGCCGGCACTCTGCTACACCTGCCACGCTGACTGGACCAAGGGCAAGTCGACGATTCACCCGCCGGTCGCCGCCGGTATGTGTCTGTTCTGCCACGATCCTCACCAGAGCGCCAATCAGCACCTGCTCAAATTTCCAATCGAGAAACTGTGCACCACCTGTCACGCGGACAAGCCCTTCACCGGGGACAAGGTAACCCACGGGCCGGTCGCCAAGGGTCGGTGCATTGAGTGCCATCGACCGCACAGCGGCGACCTCGATCATCTGCTGCGCGCAGAGCAGCCGGCGCTTTGCTTCAAGTGCCACGATCGGGTTCAGAAAAGACCCGACGGGCGGCGCATCGACGCCCTCAAGGAGAAGTTCGACGACCAAAAGATGAGCCACCACGTGCCGTTCGAGGCCGGTACCTGCACGGTCTGTCATCTGCCCCACGCAGGACCCAACACCGCACTGCTCAACGCGCCCTATCCGGCGAGTTTCTACGCGCCCTTTTCGCAAGAGGCCTACGTCTGCTTCAACTGTCACGACGCCACGGCCTTCGCCCAGCCACGCACCATGGACGCCACTGAATTTCGCAACGGCAACCTCAACCTGCACTATCGCCACGTCAATCGCGCCAAGGGCCGTACTTGCCGTGCTTGCCACGCGCCACACGCCGGCAAGTACCCCAAGCTGATCCGCGAGCGTATCCCGTTCGGCAAGCGCTACATTTCAATCGACGAGTTCACGCTGACCGCCACGGGCGGCAGTTGCGCCCCCACCTGCCACCCCAAGGTGCGTTACGATCGCTTCGCCCCCGAACCGCCACCCTTCCGCACCACCGAACGTGAAGGCAAGGACGCGACACCTGCGGCGCTGGCGGCCGCGCGCAAGGCGCAAATGCCCGTGTCCGAGAAGGATCAGGAAGCCGCCACCAAGGGCCCGGCGGCGAAATCAGCACCTGCCTCGGCGGCACCCTAAGATGGTCCGGGGTAGCGTTCAATCCCCCGAATACCGCGACCGCCCGCGGACGTGACACCGCGCGGCCACCATCGACCTGACTATTGAGCGGGGTCAATTGCTGGACGCACATACACGGCTAGACTTCAGAATCAGGATTACCCGGTTCGAGTTCCAGGAGTACCCATGAAGAAATTCGTGTTTTTCTTGCTCGCCGCAAGCCTGATTTTGGGCGGCTGCGTGGAATCCGGCACCACCGAGATTAAAAAGGCCGAACACCTCAAGCCGATTTTCTACCCGCCGTTGCCGCAACGGCCGCGGATCCAGTACCTCACCGGCATCACCAGCGAACGCGATATCGGCAGCGCAGGAAAAGACAGTTTCCGCACTTACCTACTTGGCGACGAAGGCAAGATCAAATCGCTCAAGCGGCCCTTTTCGATCGCCCACGAAAAAGGTCGCATCTGGGTAGCGGACGGCACTCTCGACCGCGTGATCATCCTGGATCTGGCGAAAGGCCGTTTCACGGAATTGAGCGATCCGGCGGGTATAGGAACACCACGCGAACCGACCGGTGTCTGGATCACCCCCGATGGCTACAAGTTCATCGCCGACGCCGCCCGCGGGCAGGTACTCGCCTACAACGAACGTGACGAATTTGTGCGCGCCTACGGCAAGGACGGGGAGTTCCGCCCAATCGACGTCGCGGTCGACGGCAAACGCTTGTATGTCGCCGATATTCGAGACAACGAGATCGAAGTGCTCGACCGCGACACCGGCGCGGTACTCAAAACTTTCGGTGCGCACGATAAGTTCGAGGCCGGCGGCCTGTACAAACCTGCGCACCTTGATCTCGCGTCCGACGGTACGTTGTTCGTCACCGACACCCTGCACTTCCGGATCGCGGAATTCGACAAGCAGGGCAATTTCGTAAGCGGAATCGGTAAAATCGGCGATCGCCCCGGGGAGTTCTCTCGACCCAAGGGAATCGGCGTGGGTCGCGCGAAACGCCTCTACACGACCGATGCCGGAAACGAGGTGATCCAACTCTTCGACGGTCAAACCGGCCAGTTGCTGCTGTTCTTCGCGCAGAAGGGTGAACCACGCAGCGCCAGTTACCTGCCGGCCGACGTACACGTTGATTACGACAACATAGCCTACTTCCAGAAATACGCGGACCCGAAGTTCAAGATCAAATATCTGATTTATGTCGCCAACCAGGCGGGCCGCAAGCTGCTCAAGGTCTACGCATTCGGCACCTGGACCGGGCCCACCGACAAATGAACCCGCCCCGCCACCGGCCCGGAAACCTTGTCCGCGAGGCATGAAACGCGCGACCCACCGACCCCACGACATACGGAGCCCCGGTCGCAGGCTACCCCTGCTCGCTTTGCTCGGTGGGTTCGCCGTCCTGAGCGGGTGCAGCAACGCGCCGACCGACAGCCGTCTCATGCACTTGCTATTCACCGGAATCCCGCAACCGCACGGCGCAGCCCCGGTGGATCTCGCGACGCGCAAGAAGCAGGCAAAGCGTACGGCGCTACGCCGCGCACGGCCGACCTTGTTCGTCCATGGCCCTTACGCGGTACGCGCCTGCGACCTCTGCCACGCCACTTCGGCCTCCGTGACCTTCACCGCCATCAAGCGGACCGCCGCCACCGCGCGCGGCACCGCACTACCTCGCGGTTTCGGGCAGCGTCTCGTGTATCCAATCGATCAACTGTGTGTGAGTTGCCACACGGAGAAGAGCGCCCGATCAGCCACCAGGCACGGCGACTGGCTGCATGGGCCGGTAGCGACCGGACGCTGCGTGATCTGCCACAGCCCCCACCAGTCGCAACGCCGCTACATGCTCAAAAAGGCGGACAACAAGGCCCTTTGTCTCGAATGCCACAGCGAGAAAAGCAACGACTATGCGCGCCGCGAGGGGCTCTGGATCCATGGTCCGGTAGGCAATGGCGAGTGCACTTGGTGTCACGCCCCGCACGGTTCGCGACAACGCTACTTACTCGAAGCAAAGAACGTGGTCGCCCTGTGTACCGCTTGTCACTTGCCGGCCGATCTGGGGCGCAACAAGGCCCATCCGCCGGCGCCGCTCCCCGAATGCACCCAGTGTCACAACCCACACCTCGGGAAAACGGCACAAATGTTGAAATTGGACTACAACGAATACCAGCTCTGATTGGCGAGCGCGGGTCACCAGGACGCGTCCGAACGCGAGAAGGGCGTCGGAGCTGGGGTCGATCCGAGTTTCGCTGTACGATCCGTCGCGACATGCGGGTCGCGCGCGCCCTGACCGTGGCCCTGCTCTGCGGTCTGGGCGCCCGCGCGCGCGCCGTCGATTGGCTGCTGACCGGCCCCCGGATCCTCTACCGCAGCGAGTATCGTTTCGATGACGAACAACGCGACAACGCCCTCGGCACGAGCGGCGAACGCACCCTGCAGCGCACCCAGGATTTGAGCATCAGTACCCGCGGTTGGTACTACCATCCGGCATTGCTGATTTTTTCCGCCACACTCAATCCGCGCCTTGCCAATGAACAAACCACGCGCAGCAACGGCCACCTTCGGATCGCGGGATCAGCGGTGTGGATTTTTCCCTGGATTCGACCTGGTTGCAGTACAAGCCTTACACGGTGCACCTCAGCGCACAGCGCAACACCGCCCTGGTCAGCAATTCACTGACGACCGACACGCTGAATACCCAATCGACCTATCTCGGCCAGCTCGATCTGAAATACCCACCGGTTCCGACCACCTTCACGATCCGCCATGAAGACGCGATTCAGTCCGGCGGCCTCGGCGACATGACCCGCTCGAATGCCGCTACCAGCCGGTCGAGGCTGCGTACCACCGGTACCGACACCGTTCTCAAACTGGGTTATTCGAGCGAGGACCGGAGGCTTCGTAGGGTGGCGCGGACTCGCAACGAGTTAACCACCGAACTGGAAAACACCTTAACCCTGTGGAAACCGCTGACGGTCCGTTCGACCGCGAGTTTTCTCGACCGTAGCGGTGATGCGACCAGTCGTCGCCGCGAGGCGCGGGCGCGCAGCCGGGTCCGCTGGCAGCATCGCGACAATCTCAGCTCCCGCTACGAGTTGAGCTTCGACTCCCGCAACGAACCGGGGCTGCGCTCGAACCGCTTGTTCGCCGACATCGGGTTGAGCCACAAGCTCTATGAAAACCTCACCACCGACTATGATTTGAGCGCCGACCTGGACCAACGCGACAGCGGCTCCCTGAATAGCTACGTCAGTGCGCTCAACCTCGGTTATACGCGACGGACAAATTGGGGGCGACTGCATGCAAACCTCGACCACCGCCTGCGCCTGGAAAATAATCGCAGTGACCGGGGCACGATTCAGGTAATCGACGAGTCGCACACGCTGACGGGCGTACAACGTGCACGACTCGCCAACGACAACGGCGATCGCAGTTCGGTCGTGGTGACCGACGCGGCCGGTCTCGTCACCTATCTGGAGGGGATAGACTACGTGGTGATCGAGGTCGGCCAGTCGATCGAGATCACCCGCACCCTGACCGGCGCGATCACCGATGGCGAAACGGTGCTGATCGACTATCGCTATAATAGCGCAACCCAGGCCGACCGAATCATCAACAGCGGCGGTCTCGGTTTCGGCGTCGCGTTGTCGTCGGGCCTGGATCTCGGCTACCGGTTCAGCTTCGCCAACGAAACCATCCAGTCCGGCAGTTCGCCCACCCCGCCGCGCAAGGATTTCGTCCAATCGCTCGACGCGCGTTACCGGTGGCGCTGGACCGATACCCGACTCGCCTACGAACTGCGCGATACGACCAACACACCCGGCAATCGATGGTCCGCTAACGAGGCGTTGAATTTCCGCCCGCGCCGTAACATGTCGCTGCGTTTGAGTACCGAGTACAGCCACCTTGATCTCAGTGACACCAATGAAAGTTCACGCACCCTGAGCGCGCTGGCGACCTTCCGCTGGGCGATCCGACGCTGGTTCATCGGCAAGCACGCACGCTTCAGCGTGGATGCGCAGTTCCGCGATACCCGAGGCGACCTGCAAGACGTGAGCCGCGCAGAACTGCGTTCCACCTTTCTGTGGCGGCTTGGAAGCTGGCGACCCAAGATCGAGTTCAAGTGGCAAGACGAGCGGAATCGCGATACCGCGGAGAATCGCAGGCGCTACCTGATTTTTTTCAGCGCCGAACGGCGCTTTGACCTGAAGGGGTTCAGACACCGATGAACAGCAACATTTTGCTACGCGGCGGCGGCGCGATGCTGGCCCTGTTGCTGCTCGGCGCGTGCACTGCGCCACCCTCGACCGGCGCCGCATCGCCCGCCGCGGAGCGTACTACGCTGGTCTGGCCAAAGCCCCCGGAGCACCCGCGGATCCGCTACGCGGGGACTATCCGCGGACACGCCGATACCGGCTCGACGAACGACTTCGCTACTTCCCTGTTCAATCTGGTGATCGGCCGGCGCGAATTTCAAATCGAACAGCCGCACGGCGTCACCGAGGATCGCCAAGGGCGTCTGTACGTGGTCGACAGCCGCCTGCGGGGGGTGCACATCTTCGATCTGAAAAAAGGCACTCACCGGATCTTTCCGGATCAACCGGTGGAAGGCTTCTTGACACCGCTCGACGTGGCTGTCAGCGACGACGGAAGGATTTTCGTATCGGACTCCGAAGCCGGGATCGTCCACGTATTCAGCGATCTCGGCAAACGCTACGAGGGTCACTTCGGTACCGACCAGATGGAGCGCCCGACCGGGCTCGCCCTAACCGCCCGTTCACGCGATCTGATCGTCTGTGACACCCTGGGTTCACGGCTCGCGATCTATGATCCGCGAACCCTGAAACTCAAGCGGATCGTGGGCGGCAAAGGCGACGGACGCCGGGGCTTCAACTATCCCACTGCGGTAACGGTAGGGCGCGGCGGACGTATCTACGTCACCGATTCGCTCAATTTCCGCGTCCAGATCCTGAGTTCCGACTACCGTTTCGTCGGCCGGTTCGGTACCGCCGGCGACGCCCCGGGCCACTTTGCGCGGCCCAAAGGCATCGCCACCGACCGCGACGGCAATATCTACGTAGTCGATGCGCTGTTCGACAACGTCCAGATTTTCGACCCCGAGGGGCGCCTGCTGATGGCCTTCGGCTCACCGGGCAGCAAGGCCGGCGAACTGTGGTTGCCGACCGGGATCTACATCGACCCGCAAGATCGTATCTACGTTGCCGACAGCTATAACCAACGGCTGCAGATCTTCGAGCGGGTCAAGACGGTGCCGAGCGCCCCATGATGACAACACCGTCGAACTACGACGACCGCAGCGTGACGCGAGTAGCGTTTACCCGTGCCACAGGAGCCTATTTTGGCGGGGAAAGACAGGCCTGTATTGTTTGCTTCGTGTTCGTACGCAACGACCCACGGAGGGGTGTTGCGGATCGACACCACACAAGGGAGAGCCAAGCATGCACCGCATGACACGACTGCTCGGGGCAATCGGCATCGCGCTCACGTTGTCACCGCCGCCCGCCTCTGCCGGAAGCATCCTCGACACCAAGCACAATCTTTCGCTGAGCGGACCGGGAACGATCAAATCCGCGACGGAGACCCGGGTCTGCGTGTTCTGCCACGCCCCGCACAACGCGCGTCGTGATGTAACACCGTTGTGGAACCGTTCCGACACCACCGTCAACTACACCACCTACCAGAGCTCAACCCTGCACGCGGCGGTCGGACAACCGACCGGCGCCTCGAAGCTCTGCTTGAGCTGTCACGACGGGACCATCGCACTGGGTTCCGTACTCACCTCGGCGCAGGAGATCCCGTTCGCCGGCGGGATCCGTTTCCTGCCCGAAGGTCCGAGCCGACTCGGCACCGACATTTCGGATGATCACCCGATCTCTTTCAGGTACGACGCTGCGCTGGCCGCAAGCAATGGTGAGCTGAAGTCCCCCGCAAGCTTGACCGGCGCGGTCAAGCTCGACGCCTCGGGTGAACTCCAGTGCACCGCCTGCCACGACCCGCATGACGATCGCAACGGTAAGTTTTTGGTCATGAACAACCGCCGTTCGGCACTGTGCACCACCTGTCATGACCGCAACGGTTGGGCCGCGGCCTCACACGCCTCCTCGGGCGCGAGTTGGAACGGCAGCGGGGCCAACCCCTGGCCGCACACCCCATACCGGACCGTCGACGACAATGGCTGCGAAAATTGTCATCGACCGCATACCGCCGGCGGCCATGCGCGATTGCTCAACTTCGCTCTGGAAGAGGATAACTGTCTGGTGTGCCATGACGGTAATGTGGCCGGCAGCAACATCGAAAACGAGTTACTCAAGGGCTACGGACACAGGGTGCAGGACTATGCCGGGATCCATGATCCCGCGGAGGATTTCACCTCGGGCACGGTCAGCACCCACGTCGAGTGCGTCGACTGCCACAATCCGCACCAAGCGAACGCGGACACCGCGGTCGCCCCGGATGCGCCGGGGGCCTTGAAAGGGGTCAAGGGCATTACCGCGAGCGGCACCGCCACCGCTTCGGTCGCCTACCTCTACGAGGTGTGTTTCAAGTGCCACGCCGACAATAACGTGACTACGGTGGCCGATATTTCGCGTCGCCACCAACAGCTCAACACCCGTCTGGAATTCGACCTCGGCAACCCCTCCTATCATCCGGTCGAGGGGGCGGGGAAGAATCCCGACGTACCGAGCCTGATCACGCCGTACACGGTTAGCAGCGTCATCTACTGCACCGACTGCCACAATAACGACGACGGGCCCGGAAACAACGGTTCCGGGCCGCGCGGACCGCACGGGTCCGACAATCGATTCCTGCTCGAACGCAACTACACCACCCAGGACCACACCAAGGAGAGTTCGTTCGAGTACGCCCTGTGCTACAAATGCCATAGTCGCAGCAACATCCTCAACGATCGAAGCTTCAAGGAGCACAGCAAGCACGTCGAGGGGGAAGATGCACCCTGCTCGGCGTGCCATGATCCGCACGGAGTGAGCGCCACTCAGGGTAGTTCCAGCAACGCCACCCACCTCATCAACTTCGATACCAACATTGTTAAGCCGAACCGGAGCGGTCTGCTCAGGTTCGAGGATCTGGGCCGATTTCGCGGGCGCTGCTACCTGAGCTGTCACGGCGAGGATCACGATCCTAAAACCTATCCGTGACCCGGCGGCATGTAGCGCCACGAGCGCCGCGATGGAAAAGAACCGTTCCACCACACGGATCATGCCGGAGAATTATTGATTCAGACGGGGAATTTCACCCGCGTATTCATCAAGTGGGGGACCAGGTAAGCGCTCAGGCCAAAATTAAGTTGCCAGATCGGGGGCCGAGGCGCCCGACGGGCAAGGCGCGAGGAAGGCGAACATCCGGCGGGGATATTCACCGAGCGCGGTGGGTTGCGCCGGGTGCCCGGCGCCGGCCGCGACCCCAAGTCCACCGAGGTGGCGGAGGTCATGACGAAGGAACCGTACACCTTCGCACCCACCACCACCGTGGTAGAGGCGTTGAGCATGATCACCGACCGCCGATTCCGACACTTGCCGGTGGTCGACGACGACAAGGTTGTCGCGTTGGTTTCGAGCGGCGACCTGACCCACTGGCTGGTTCAGGATAAAGTTCAGGAAATCCAGAATCTGGTCGAGGTGGCCGGCAAGTCCTGAGCGTAGCCGACCTCAGGGTACGACTTGCGCGATCGAAAGATCGACCCGACCCGCGTCGGCGAGCTTCAGCGGTGCGCTCACACCTTGAAGGTCGCCAGAACTCGCCACCGACGTGCCGCTCTTTGACACGCGCGCACCCACCACCACTGCTGGAAAGGCCGAGATGTGCATCCGCGGCACCATCGCCATGCTGTCATCCAGAACCACAGTAAACGGCAGATCGGCTACCTTGCGGGGCGCCAACGCCAACGGCATCGGCGGTCCCTTCGCGGCGCGCGCGTAGACCAATACGATGTCGTCGGCCGCGACCCGCGCGCGTAGCTCGGGGGCCAGCGTCACCCCGACCTCGATACGGCCTTTACTCGCGCTCGCGGGCGCTTTGTCGGCGACCGGAAACGCGGGAGTCGGCGCAGCCCCGGCCGTCGTCGTAGAAGACTTGCCGCCGGCGAACCCGATAAAGCGTGCCAGCACCTTCTTTTCTGCGGCGCCCAGGCCACCGATTGCACGCACACGCTCCCAGCGCTCCAACGCCAGCGACTTGTCACCGCGTTGATAAGCACCCATACCGCTCAACCACAGGGCCGGTTGCATCCTGGGTTCAATGCGTAGCGCCTCGTCCAACAGTTTCAACGCCTGATCAGACACCTTGCCGCGCGCGATCCGGATCAGGGTTTCGGCATAGCTCACCAATAACGTGACATCCTTGGGCGTCAGCCGGTAAGCGCGCGCGAAGGCGTCCCGCGCGGCATCACCGCGTTTCATAAAGGCATAGGACCGCGCCAACATCAACCAGCCCCGGGCGTCGTCGGGTTTTTTTTTCAGCCGCGTCTCGAGCTTCGCGACCATCTTGTCCAGTGATGGTTGCCCCGAGCCGGCGTGCATGGATCCGACCGTGGACGTCGCCGACGAAACGTTCGTCAAGGCATTCAGATTTCCGAGGTGCAGATAAATGCCAAATGCCACCAACGGGATCCCGACCACCGTCACGATCGCCATAACCGGGCGGGAACGACCTACAAGGGTGCTCACCGGTGTCTCGTCGGCCGCGGGAACGTCCGCCAGCATCGCCGCATCGAGCTCCCTACGGGCCTCCGCGTAGGCGTCGTCGTCGAGACTCGCCTCGGCATGGGCGGCCTCGATTTCGCTCAACCGATCGCGATAGACCGTGCGATTGAGCGCGTTCCGGCTGCGCGCCGCCGGTCGCCTGCGCCCGAGCAACACCGGAATCAAAAAAATCAGCACCACCACTATCAGCAGCGCGGCAACGGACCAGAAGAGAGTCATCAATTGGTCTACCGATGAGCCGAAAGCGAGGGTCGAGGGTCGGCCCGAAGAAAAACGGCGGAGGGCGCCCGAGCGCGCCTCCGCCTGCAGGGAGCGAGGTAGCGCCTATTTCAAGCCATGATAGTAAGCGGCGAGATTGGCCATATCGGCGTCGCTTAGTTTCTTCGCCACTCCGATCATCATCATGGCCGTGCCGCCCTTGCGACCGCCGTTCTTGTAGGCCTTGAGCGCATCCACGAAATAGGCTGGATTCTGGCCCGCGAGATTCGGGAATTTCGCCATTTTGGTCACGCCTTGTGCCCCGTGACAGCCAGCGCAGGCCTTGGCCTTGGCCTTGCCGGCGGCCGCGTCGCCACCCGCCTGTGCGTTTCCGAAGGCGCCGGCGAGCAACACCGTAAACATCAGCACTGCAAACTTTTTCATACTACGTACTCCTTTATCGCGATCAGTTAAGTTCACCAACAGTCGGGGCGCCCAAGGCTACGCGGCTCGACCGCGCAACCAGCGGGTGCACCCGAACGTTTCACGACTCGACACCACTGCCGGCCGACTCGTATCCATCCGGCGGATGGTGCCGTACACATCCGGAGTGGCGCTAGCCCGCAATTCTCACCGGGGTCACGGAAGATTGCGAAGTCGAGGCACGCGGCGGGCCGTACACCCTGTTCTCCGATCGCACGTCGTGGATGCCATTCGTCGCCCTGCTCCTTCAGTTGCTTGCATTGGCCCGCCGCAGGCCCGGTGAGAAATGCGGGCTAGTCACACTTTGCCGGCACCTCCACGAACACGACGGCCTTGGGCTGCTTGTGCCCGTAGTAAAGCGCGAGGTTATGGATGTCCGTGTCGCTCAGCACGCTGGTCATCGCGTCCATCACCTGAACCGAACGCTTGCCCGCACGATAAGCGCGCAAGGCCTTCTCAAGATAATCGACGCGCTGCCCGGCCAGCGCCGGCACCGTGAGTTGCACGCTGTTGCCGTCGACGCCATGGCAGCGATCACAGCGCGCCGCCCACTGTTCGGCGCTCAATCGCTTCGGAATCGCCGCGCCCTTGGGCGTCTGTGCCGCAAAGTAAGCCGCGAGGTTGGCGATATCGGTATCGCTGAGCGCGGCGACCGGCGACTCCATTGCGCCGCTCTTGCGCATGCCCGCTTTGTAGGCCTTGATCGCGCTTTCGAGATAGCGGGGATCTTGCCCGGCGAGCGCCGGAATATCCGCCTTGACGCTATTCCCGCCTTCACCGTGACAAGCGGTGCAGGCCGCGGCAAGCTTGGCCCCGCTGCCTGCATCGCCCTCCACGGTCACACTGGTCCGGACTGGCTTTTGGACACCGAAGTAAAGCGCGATGTTATCAATGTCGGCGGGCGCGAGCGCTGCAACCATCGAGTTCATCATGTCGTTGCTGCGCGTGCCGTCGCTATATGCCTTGATTGCGGCGCTGAGATAACCGGGGTGCAACCCGGACAAGCGTGGTATCCCGGGGGTGGTGCTGTTCCCGCCCTCGCCATGACATCCCGAGCAAGCCGCCGCCGCGTCCGCACCGGCCTGGACCGGATCGAGAAACTCCAGCTTGGCTTTGGTATCCACGCGCGGCGGGTCGAGACTCGCGTAATAACTCGCTGCTTGGCGCAATGCATCATCGCTGAGAAAACGCACCGCACCGTACATCCGTGGGTTGCTGCGGTCGCCGCCCTCGCGCTGGTAAGTCCGGAGTTGCTTGTAGAGGTAGTTCGCGCGCTGTCCCGCCAGCGACGGGATCTCCTTCGTGGTACTGATCCCGTCGACACCGTGGCAGGCACCGCAGATTTTCATCGCCAGCGCCTTGCCCGCCTTGACCGCGAGCGGCGCACCATAGAGCAAGACCGGCGAGCTTTGGGCTTGCGCGGTCAGCGCGGCACCCAAGGCCGCGATCGCAACTGCGAGAAGTGGTGCCGATTTATACCGCTGGGTGTTTTGCATGGTGACTCACTGGCCTGTGAATGGATGAGCGACAAGCGAAGGTCTTAACGCCAAACTAGTCGAATGAAGCCCCTGCAACCACACGGCTGGTCAAGCGCTCCGGCAGTTTGTAAAACCACAACTGATACATCGACACCAGCCACTCGATCGAGAAGGCGAAGCCCATCATGCCGCCGCTGATCAATACCGCCCAGGCGAACGGCGCGTCCCACTTGGTGAGATACCACGAGGCGACGTCGAGCATCACGGAGAGAAACGGCAACACGATGACCACACATTTGAACCACACCGGGCGCACGTAGGCATGACTGAAGATCACGCCCATCATGAAGAAGATGAAGGTGATTCCGAATAGGTGAATGTGCGAAACACGGACCAAGGTGGAGAGATTCGCCCCGGTATCAACCTCGGTCACCTTCGAAATATTGTCATAGCCCTTGAGATTCGTGATGTGCGGATTGCTACCGTCATGGCACGCCAGGCAACGCTTCTCGACTATCGGTCGGATCCGGGCCTCGTAACCGGCCTTGTCGTGGCCGGCGTGCACCCAAGCAACCAATGCCGCCTTTTCGTTGTCAGGCGCCATCCGGGCCATCGGCCCCTTGAGCGCCGCCTCTAGCTTCGAGGAGGCATTATTGCCACGATAGGCAATGATCAGATCCTGGACCGTCAGCATCGGCTTGCCGTCCAGATTCGCGTGCGTCACCCACACGTAAATCATGGCGAAGGAATAACCGAAGGCGAACACGATGAGCACCGCCGTGTACAGGGTGCGCAGGCTGAGTGGTAGTTCCTGCAGGTGCAGGAACAGGCGATGGACGGGTTGCTGATCGGTCATGCTACGTTCCCAGAAGATCCCAACCAGGACGCCGGAAGCGCGTATCGCTCCTTGACGGCCCACGATGCACCGGAGTGACCCGCCAAGGAGTCGCCGGTGCGAGTATCCGGCGCGTATATTCGCATTCTCCCGCGCGGTCGCATTTGATCGGGATCAACGAGCGGCGATGTCTTTGCTCGGCGAATCGATTTTAGCGGCAGTTCGTCGCGTGACGGCGACTCCGGCGTCGCGCTCGCGTGCGGCGCTTGCCGGTTACCCGGCCCCCTCCACGGGGCCGCCGCGAACGATCGGCCGGCACGCTATCCCGATGCCGGCGGTGCGCTGATCGCCCCGGTCGCGACGATGTCCTCGAAGATGCGTTGCCCTTCGTCCTGATCAGCGTCGAGGGGGCTCGCGAAATCCCCCTCACAGCGCTGTACCAGATCGAGAAAGGTTGCCATCAGCTCCGGATCGCGCCAGCCCTTGCGGGTTTCGTCTTCGAGAATCTCGACCACCTGTGCGCCGCTCAGCGGGCGCTTGTAGGGCCGTTCCGATCGCAATGCATCGTAGATATCCGCGATCTGGAATACCCGCGCGAGCAACGGAATTTGCTCACCGGCCAAGCCCTCCGGGTAACCGCTGCCGTCCCAGCGCTCATGATGATGGCGGATGATCGGCAGGGTCCGCTCCATGCTCTTGAGACCGGCGCAGATCCGCGCGCCTATGACGGTGTGGGTACGCATCGTCCGCCACTCGGTCTCATCGAGCTTGCCCGGCTTGAGTAGGATCCGATCCGGGATCGCAAGCTTGCCGATGTCATGGACCACGCCGCCGCGGCGCAATGCACCCAGGTCCGGCTCTTCGAGTCCCAGGGCACGGCCGAACATCACCGCGGCGTGCGCCAGCCGGGTGCAGTGATCGCCGGTGCAGGTATCGCGTGCCTCGACCGTGCGCGCCAGCGCAAACAGCAGCGATTCCGCGTTGTCGAGCTGATCGGTTTTCCGTTTGAGGCGCACCGCGGCACGCACCCGCGCGCGCAGTTCGGCGGGATCGTAGGGTTTGCGCACGAAATCGCTGGCCCCGGCCGCAAGACTCTCTTCGAGATTGCTCGCGTGGCCATCCCCGGTGACCATGATCACCGGCAACAGCGCGGTGCGCGCGGCCCCTCGAATCCGGCGGCATACCTCGTCGCCGCTCAACCCGGGCATCCGCCGGTCGAGCAACACCACGTCGAAATCCCGGAGTCGAGCAGATCGAGCGCGCGAGCGCCATCGCCCACGACCCGGACCTCGAATCCCGACAGCCGCAGGATTTCGCCCTGCGATTGTTGCTGCACCGGGTCGTCGTCGACCACCAGCACGCGGCCACCGTCACCATTGGGCGGCGACTGCTCGGCGATGGACATCGAGGCAACCATGACTTTAGCGTATCACCGGGCGCAAGCCACGATCCGCTGGCGCTGCTCGCCGAGCCCGGCGATTCCGAGGCGCACGACATCGCCATCATCGAGATAGCGCGGCGGCTTGCGGCCGAGCCCGACCCCGGGCGGCGTTCCGGTGCAGATGATGTCGCCCGGTTCGAGCGTCAGGTGGCGACTCAGGTAACTCACCAGCTCGGAGACGCCGAAGATCATGGTGCGGGTATTGCCACGCTGGCGCTGCGATTCGTTGACATGGAGATACAAATCGAGCGCCTGCGGATCGGCGATTTCATCGGCGCTGACCAGCCACGGCCCGATCGGACCGAAGGTGTCGGCGCTCTTGCCCTTGACCCACTGGCCGCTGCCGTCAAGTTGAAAACCGCGTTCCGAGACGTCGTTACATACGCAATAGCCGGCGACATGCTCGAACGCCTGCTCGGTGCCGACGTAACGTGCAACCGTGCCGATCACCACCCCGAGTTCAACCTCATAGTCGAGTTTGAGAGAGCCCGCGGGACGCATGACATCGTCGTTCGGCCCGCAGATGCACGAGGTCGCCTTCATGAACAGCACCGGTTCGGTCGGGATCGGCATGCCGGCTTCCTCGGCATGGTCGCGGTAATTGAGCCCGATGCCGATAAACTTGGGCACCCGTCCGACGCAGGGGCCGATGCGCGGCTCGCCCGCGACCCGCGGCAGGGTGTCGGGTTCGAGTCCGCGCAGCCGATCGAGGCCCTCGGCCGATAGCACGTCACCGGCCAGGTCGGGGATGATCTGCGAGAGATCGCGGATCCTGCCTCCGCCGTCCAGCAATCCGGGCCTTTCCGAACCGGAGGGGCCGTATCGCAATAGCTTCATCAATCCTCCTTGGCGCCGACTTCGCGAAATCGCGCCGCGGTGTCGAGAAGAGCGCGCCGCGGGCGCTCTCGACAGCATACGGTTAAGAATGGGAGGATAGCGCGCCGTCAAGGAACAAAACGAGAAATACAACACATGAACACACATCCGTCCGCGCAAGATCCCGACCAACAACCGCACTATGTTGGTTTCTGGTTGCGGGTAGTGGCCACGATCATCGATTCACTGCTGGTATCATTTCTCGTCTATCCGCTGCTGTACACATTCGGGGCGCTGGACCCGGTCGCGGCGGGTAGCGGTGGACTGTTGGCGCTGCTACTCAATTTCGTGCTGCCCGCGGTCGCGGTGATCCTGTTCTGGATTTACAAGTCGGCAACCCCCGGCAAGATGGTGGTCGGGGCCGCGATCGTCGACGCCAAAACACTCGGCAGACCTTCCACCGGCCAGCTCATCGGACGTTATCTGGCCTACTATTTATCGACCGTGGTCCTGATGCTGGGCTTCCTGTGGATCGCATTCGATCGACGCAAACAAGGCTGGCATGACAAACTGGCCGGGACCGTGGTGGTCCGTGTGAGCGGGTGAAGGTGCGCGCCGGCAACGCTACGCTTATACCGGCCTACGCTGCGAAACCTTCGCGGTTGCGACGGGTCTGGTATCCGAGAGCTCGGAGTAGCGGAAACAATCGGTGGTGTGATCGTTCACCATCCCCGCGGCCTCCATCAGCGCGTAGCAGATCGTCGGGCCCACGAAGCGGAAACCGCGGCGCTTGAGCTCGCGACTCATGGCTACGGACTCCGGCGTCGACGCGGGCACCTGCGTGAGATCCGACCAGCGATTCTGCCGCACCCGACCGCCCACGAAGCCCCAAAGAAATGCCGCGAAGTCTCCCTCGGTCTCCACCAGACTCAGGTAGGCGCGGGCGTTATCGACGGTTGCGGCGATTTTCAGTCGATTGCGTACAATCCCCCCGTCGGCCAGCAACCGCGCCCGATCGGCCTCCCCGTAGCGAGCGATCCTGACCGGATCGAAATCATCGAAGGCGCGCCGATAGGCCGTGCGTTTGCGCAGAATGGTGATCCAACTCAACCCCGCCTGTGCGCCTTCGAGGATCAGTAATTCAAACAGCCGTTGATCGTCGCGCAGCGCTACGCCCCACTCCTGGTCATGGTAGGCTCGATACAGCGGATCGTCGGACACCCACGCGCAACGCGTGGGCTCGGAGGGATGCGCGGACGCCATCGAAAAGTCTCATTGCGGGAGAGTCATCAATGATATCGAGCCAACGCGAACTGTTCGACATCCCCGACGATATCGCGTACCTCAACTGCGCCTACATGTCGCCGCTGATGCGACCGGTGGTCGCGGCGGGCGTTGCCGGGGTCACGCGCAAGACCCGACCATGGACGATTTCCCCGCCGGATTTTTTCAGTGACTCGGAGCACGCCCGCACCCTGTTCGCGCGTTTGATCGGGGCGTGCAGCGACGACGTGGCGATCATCCCGGCGGTGAGTTACGGCACCGGCATCGCGGCGCGCAACCTGGCGGTCGCGGCCGGGCAGAGGGTGGTGGTGCTCGCGGAACAGTTTCCTTCCAATGTCTATCCGTGGCGCGAACTTGCGGGCCGCACCGGGGCGCGGATCGACAGCGTCGCGCGTCCCGCCCATGGCGACTGGACGCAAGCGGTCATCGAGGCTATCGACGCGCGCACCGCGATCGCCGCGCTGCCGCACTGCCACTGGACCGACGGCGCCCGCATCGATCTGGCCAGGGTCGGCGAGCGCTGTCGCGAAGTCGGCGCGGCGCTGGTCGTCGACCTCACCCAGTCCGGCGGCGCGCTGCCGTTCGACGTCAACGTGGTGCAACCCGACTTCGTGGTCTGCGGGTGCTACAAATGGCTGCTCGGCCCCTACACCCTCGGATTCGTCTACGTGGCACCCCGGCATCAGCATGGCGAAGCCTTGGAACAAGGCTGGATCGCGCGCCGCGGCAGCGCGGATTTCACCCGTCTGGTCGACTACCAGGACGCCTACCAGCCGGGCGCGCGTCGCTACGACATGGGCGAGCGCTCGGCCTTCCACCTGATCCCGATGGCGGTGCGAGCGCTGGAGCAGATCCTTGAATGGGGCGTGGATGCGATCGCCGCGACGCTCGCGGCGCGCACCGCCACGATCGCGCAACGTGCGGTCGGCATGGGGCTCGGCGCGCTCCCCGCGGAGCAACGCGCCGGCCACTTCCTCGGCCTGCGCTTTCCCCGCGGCCTGCCCGACGGGCTCGCCACGCGGCTCGCCGAGGCTCGAGTGTACGTCAGCGTGCGTGGCGAAGCGCTACGGGTCACGCCACATCTTTACAATACCGATGCTGACGTCGAACGCCTTTTCCGCGTGCTCGAGGCGGCGATGGCCGGCTGAGCGGCGCTACCCTCCGCGCGCGACGCCTCGCGCGAGCGTGTTGCAGGCGACAGCTTATTGCGGCGACACTTCCCACTCTGCTCGATTCGCCGTGAGGTCCACCGATGTTTTGGTCGCCCGACAAGCTCCAGATCCCCGATCCCGAAGACGCCCTGCCGGGACGTGCTCAATCGATGCCGATCCCCGACAAGCACTTCCTCAATGGCCACCCGCTGGCGCCTCCGTTTCCCCCGCGGATGCGCCTGGCGCTGTTTGCGATGGGTTGCTTCTGGGGCGCGGAACGCTGTTTCTGGGAACTCCCCGGGGTTTACTCGAGTGCGGTCGGCTACGCAGGCGGCGCGACGCCAAACCCCGACTACCAAGAGGTGTGCACCGGCAAGACCGGTCATACCGAGGTCGTGCGGGTGGTCTATGACCCGAACGCAATCACCTATGACGCCCTGCTGAAGCGTTTCTGGGAATCACACGATCCGACCCAGGGGATGCGCCAGGGCAACGACATCGGCACCCAGTACCGCTCCGCGATTTACGGCTACGCTGACGCCCAACTCGCCGCCGCGCTCGCCTCGCGCGACGCCTATCAGGCAGCACTAACCAGCGCGGGGCGCGGCACCATCACCACCGAGATCGCAACCGCGCCCGAATTCTACTACGCCGAGGACTACCACCAGCAGTACCTCGCCAAGAATCCGGCCGGCTACTGCGGGTTGGGCGGCACCGGCGTCGCCTGCCCCGCGCCATCGGCCGCCTGAGCGCGCCCCCCACCGCCGAGACGAACTCGCGTCGGGTTGACGGGAAAGAAATAAGAGTTCCGCGCCAAGACGCCAAGACGCAAAGCCTCCAGAAATGAAGAACGACCTCCTTGTCATTTCGAGCGCAAGCAAGAAATCTCAACCGGTTGACGGGAGAAGAAAATGGGTGGAGTTCGCCTTTCGTAGCGTGTGAACGCCAAGATTCAAGACCCCCGCATCCCGATTGATTCCCACGTTTCCCTGATTCTTGACGGATTGGCGTCCAGCCGCGCGTGTTGCTACGCTTGGTACATCGCGCCATCCGGATCTGCACTACATTCGACGCCGTTATCCCACTGTCGTCAACGCTCTTCGATGCCTGGCTGAAGCCTGAACACCGAGTGGCTGCGTTGCGCGTCAGTCGAATAGCCCGGCTGTCCATTCACCGTTCTCGCTACCGGTCGGGCGGCTCGTCACTGCGAATGGCCGTGTTGTTATGGCTCGGGTTCAGAGGCCGGCGAGTGCCGCATCCAGTTCGGCGACACCGATCCCGATACCGAGATCGCCGGCCTGGTCGCGAAGTCGCTCAAGTCGCGCCCGATGCTTGCTGCCGGTTTGCCCGCGACCGTGGCCGACCAGCGCGTGACCCCGCTCGACGAAAAACATCGCCCACGGCAGGCTTTCGGACTCGGTGAATGCCTCCAGCGAGTCACTGTAACGCTGCGCCTGATCCCAATCGTGAGCATCCAGAGAGGCCTGGATTGCGCCACGATAGAAGAAGAGCACGGACTGCGCGACCGTTCCATCGGCGATTATCGCCTCGCCTTCGCGCAGCAACGCGATCCGCTCCGCCCGGTCGTCAACCAGTGCCGCGGCCAGTCCCAAGGTGAATGCTCCGGCGAAATTTCGTGCCGCCCCGCGGGCGATTTCCACGGCCCGCCGCACAACGGCAATGGTCTCCTCAGCGCGGCCGATGGAGTGCAGGTGGAGCGCCTTGAAACAAAAACACAGGGGGGCGAAGCGCCACGCTCCGAGACGCTCGACCAGCGCCAGCGCGCGATCGGCGTGGACCGCGGAGCGCTCGAAATTACCGACTTCATGCTCCGCGAAACAAAGCGAAATTTCGCCCAGCAACTCCGCCCGGTGATGTCCGACGCGCCGCGCCATCGCCACCGTCGCGCTGCCGGCGGCCATCGCACCCGCGAAGTCGCACAGGAATAGACGACTGAACCCGATCATGTTCCGGTTGGCAACTTCGACGCGCCCCAGCCCGTGCGCTCCGGCCAGTTCGACGCAACGCTCGAAATACCCGATCGCCGAGCGCATACGACCGCGCGCGTAGGCGGCGTCACCGAGTCCACCCAGCGCCAGCACCTCGAGCTCGATCGAACCGAGCGTCTTGGCAAGCTTCAACACCTGCCCGTGGGCGCGCTGGCAGTCCTCGTAACGGCCAAGCGGAAAGTACAAGTTGCCGCGCAAGTGGTGGATCCTGGCGAGTTCCTCGAACAGCGCCTGTCGTTCGGCCTCCGCCTCGGCCTCGACCAGCATATCGAGCGCCTCATCGAGCCGTTCGACCACCCGCAAGGCGCCGGCAATACCAAGGCGGGCACGACAACGATGCGCATCGTTGGCGGCCATCGCCAGGGCCTCCCGAAAGGCGCTCAGCGAGGCGTCGATCTCGCCCAGATCGTGGAGTACGTGCCCCTGCAGGGCGATCAGTTCGTAGCGATCAAGGTCCGTGGTGGCGATCGCGAGGCCACGCTCAACCAACTCTCGAGCACGCTGCTGGCGATACAGTTCGTGCTCCGCGCGCGCCGCGCGCAGATAGGCCGCCGGTGCGCCCGGATCCGCGGCCCGCTCGAGGTGCTCGGCGTACAGCGCGAAGTCACTCTCCGCGTAGCCGGCGGCGGCGCGCAGATGGAGCGTGCGGCGGGTCTTCTTCAGCAGCGCCCCGTACACGCTCTCCCGGATCAGCGCATGTGCGAACAGATAGTCATCACCCTCGGGCCGCAGCAAGTGGTGTGCGACCAGGGTCGCGCAATCGTAGTCGTCGGCACCCAGCAAACGCCCCAGCGCCGCGGGCGCGAAGCGCTGGCCGAGCACCGAGGCCGCCTGTAGCGCGTCGCGATCGACCGGCGCAAGCCGATCCATGCGCGCCAGCACCAGGCTCTGGATGGAATCGGGGATCTCGGTGTCGCCACTCTCGACCACGCTGCGCACCAGTTGCTCGATGAACAGCGGGTTGCCGGCCGCACGCTCCAGACACTCGGCAAGTGCGTCGCCCTCGACAGCGGCGAGATCCGCCACCATCCGCGCCGCATCCTCGTCGCGCAGGGCACCGAGTTCGATGGTGAGCAGGGACGTGTCACGGCGCTGCTCGCGCCACAGCGCCTCGCTCGGATCGCCTTCGACGCGCGAGGTCATCACCAACAGCGCGCGATGCTCGGCCACGGTACCGGCGAGCGCCGCGAGATGGGCGAGGGTCAGCGGATCCGCCCAGTGAATGTCCTCGACAACCAGCAGCAGTGGCTGACCGGCACTGACTGCCGCGATCAGAGTGGTCAATACTTCGCGCTTCCCGGCGTTACGGCGGGCGTCGTCCATCGCGTCGTACTCGGCGCGTAGCGCGGTGGGTTGCGGGAGGTCGAGCAGGTCGTTGAGAAACACCTGCTGCTCGGTACCCAGCCACCGCTGTTGAAGCGCGCGCTCGGCCGCCGCGACCCGCACCTCCTTGCCTTCGCCGAGCGTCACTCCGAGCAGACTGCGGACCAGCGATCGCATCGCGCTGCGGCCCTTGGCGACACCGAAATCGAGCACCAGACCCTTGTGACACGCGAATCCCAGTCGCCGCGCGCGGCTGACGAATTCCTCGGCGAGCCGAGTCTTGCCGATCCCGGCCTCACCACGAAGCAACACCGTCCCGCCGTGCCGATCTTCGAGGCACGCCTGCAACAAACCGTCGAACTGGCGGCGTTCGGCGCGGCGACCCACCAGTGGCGTGCGCGCCTCGGCCACCAGCTCGGTGCGCGACCGCAGACCGATAAGGCGGCACACCTCCACCGGCTCGCTGAGCCCCTTTGCCGCGACCGGCGGATGCTCGGCGACCTCCAGCACTGCGCCGCCGAGCGCCCGCGTAGCGGCGGTGATCAGCACGCTTCCGGGCGCCACTGCCTGTTCCATGCGTGCCGCAATCGGGACGCTCGGTCCAGAGGCGTCGTACTCGATCTCGTCGCCCTCGCCGACCGCCAGCACCACCACCTCGCCCGAGTGCACGCCCACTCGAATGGCGATCCCGTCGCCGGCGCCCGGCTCCAGGCGCTCCGTGAACTCGGCCACCGCGGCCTGCATTTCAAGCGCCGCCTGACAGGCCTGCAGCGCGTGATGCTCACTCGCGACCGGGGCGCCGAACATCGCCATCACGCCGTCGCCCTGGTAGCGACACAGGGTGCCCCCGCTACGCTCGACCGCCTGACACATGCGCCGTACGGCGCCGTAGAGCAAATCGTGGGTGTCTTCGGGATCCATGCGTTCGGTGAGGGCGGTGGACCCGACCACATCGGCAAACAGCAGGGTCGCGGGGCGGCGCCCACCCGGCACCCGTGCCCAACGTGCACCGCCCGCCGCATTCGGCGCGTGGTCGCGCGCATCGCGCCGCGCCGCGGGGGCTTCACCCAGTGGTTCCCCGCAGCTATCGCAGAAACGCCCGTCCGGGGTCACGGTCGCGCCGCACGCGGGACACGACAGATCCAGGGGCGTACCGCAGCCCGCGCAGAAGCGTGCCGCGGCGCGATTGTCGAAGTGGCAGGCCGGGCATTCCATCGGCAGCAGCCGTCCCCGAGGTGGATTCATCGGAAGAGCGCTACATGCTACCGTTTTTTCACCGATGAAGCGCCGCACACCGCACACACCCCAGCGCCTGTGCCGGGTAATCGTATGAATCCCACTACCGTATCACCACCACTACGCACCGCCCCCCCTCATGCCATGCGGTGGCGGGACAGCCAAGCGGCCAGGCTCAGAGTGACCACCCCGATAAGCAACAGCGGCCAGAGCTGGGGTACCAGCACCTGCAGCGGCGTGCCCTCCAGAAACACGCCGCGCACGATGATCAGGAAATAGCGCATCGGGTTGAGCAGCGTCAACTGCTGGAGGAGGTGCGGCATGTTGGCGATCGGGGTCGCGAATCCGGAGAGGATCACCGCCGGTACCAGGAACAGGAAAGCACCGAGCAGCCCTTGCTGTTGGGTTACCGCCAGCGAGGAGATCATCAAGCCGATGCCGATCGCCGAAATCAGGAAGGACGCAACGCCGAGATAGAGCACCCCGAGTTGGCCGCGCAGCGGGACGTCGAACCACAGCACCGCCACCAGCACGATCGCGGTCGCCTCCAGGATGCCGATCAGAAAACCCGGCAACGCCTTGCCCGCCAGGATCTCGAAAGGTCGCAACGGCGTCACCAGCAACTGGTCGAAGGTCCCCTGTTCGCGCTCGCGGGCGATGGTCAGGGCGGTGACCAGCATGGTCACCACCAGGGTCAGCAGACAGACGATGCCCGGCACGATGAACCAGCGGCTCTGCAGATTGGGGTTGAACCAGGCACGCGGCACCAGCAGTGCCGGCGGATGACGACCGGCGCCCTCGCGCGCGACCCAATCCAGATCGAATGCCAACACGATATTGCGGGCGTAGGCGAGCGCCACGGCGGCGGTATTCGAATTGCGCCCGTCGACGATCGCCTGGAGCGGCGCCTGACCATCGGCCGCCATCCGCTCGCTGAAGCGCGGACCGAAGTGCAGCACCATCAGTACCTTGCGTGCATCGAGCAGCGGCGCGATCTCGGCGTCGGAACCGATGCGGACCGTTTCGCGGAAGGCCGGCGACCCGGTGAAGCGCGCGATCAGTTCGCGCGAGACGCTGCCGTGGTCCTCGTCGTAGACGGCGATCGGCACCTCGTTGAGATCGAAGGTCGCGGCATAGCCGAACACCAGGAGCTGAAATATCGGCGGGCCGATGAGCACGAAACGGCTTTTCTTGTCTTTGACGAGGGCCAGAAATTCCTTGACCACCAGGGCATAGATCCGCAACCACACGGCGTCAGGCCTCCGCCCGCCGCAGAGCGGCAGGGTGCGGTGCTCGCGCACCCGCGGCACGGCGAAAACCAGCGCCTTGGCGCGACATCCTCGCGGCCATCTTCATTCGATCCGTTTGTGCATGCGCGCCCGCGCCAAGGCGATGAACAGCAGCGCCATCAATCCCAGCACCAGGGCGTTGGGGGTGATCACCGCCGACACGTCACCGGCGAGGAACACCGTCTGCAGGATCGCAACGTAATAGCGGGCGGGGATGATATGGGTGATCCACTGCACCGCCGCCGGCATGCTGCCGATGTCGAAAATGAAACCGGAGAGAATGAAGGCGGGCAGAAAGGTGACGATGATCGCCACCTGACCGGCGACGAACTGGTTGCGGGCGAGGATCGAGATCAGCAGGCCCATCCCCAACGCCACCAGCAGGAACAACGCGGAGCCGAGCAGCAGCACGCCCCATGAACCACGCATCGGCACTTCGAACTGCCAGACAGCCATCGCCACCGACAACACCAGTCCACCGATACCGAGCAGGAAATACGGGATCAGCTTGCCGAGCAGGATCTCCGCCAGCGTCACCGGGGTCGCCATCAACGCCTCCATGGTGCCCCGTTCCCATTCGCGGGCCACCACCATGGCGGTCAACAGTGCCCCGATCAGCGTCATGATCACCGCGATCAGTCCGGGGACCAGGAACCAGCGGCTCTCCAGCGGGGCGTTGTACCAGACCCGTTGTTCGAGCACCACCGGGGGGCGTAGCGCCAGGCGGTCGATCTGCGCCTGATGACCTATCCACTGAAACCAAGCGCCGAGCAGATAGCCCAGCACCAGGCGGCCGTTATTGGCATCGACGCCGTTGACCAGGATCTGCACCGGGGCCGTGCCACCGCCCTTGATCCGGCGCACGAAATTCGCCCGCAGGCGAACGATGCCGTTGACCCGGCCGGCCAGCAGGGCGCTCGATGCCTCTTTCATGTTTGACATGTAGACCGGGCGAAACCAGGGCGAATGTTCCAGTTCGGCGATGAAACTTCCGGCGCTGGTATCGTGTTTGTCCAGCACCACCGCGAGCGGCACGTCGCGGGCGTTGAGCGACACGCAGTAACCGAAGATCAGTAGCAACAGCACCGGCAACAAAAAGGCGATGGCGATGCTGGAAGGATCCCGCAGGATCTGCAGAAACTCCTTGTGGATCAGCGCCTGCAAGCGCCGCGGTTGGCTCGGCGCGTGGCTCACGCGGCCGCCTCACGCGGCGCCTGGATCAATTGAATGAAGGCGTCTTCCATGGTCGGATCGGGATGCTCGGGGCTACGCGCCGCGTCCTTGATCTCGCCCGGCGTTCCGAGCGCCAGCGCCTCGCCCGCGACCATGATGCACATGCGGTCGCAGTATTCGGCCTCCTCCATGAAATGGGTGGTGACCAGCACCGTGACCCCGGCTTCGGCCTGCTGATTGATCTGGTTCCAGAATTCGCGCCGGGCAAGCGGGTCGACCCCGGAGGTGGGCTCATCGAGGAACAGGATCTGCGGTTCATGCAGCAGGGCGCAGGCCATCGCCAGGCGCTGCTTATAGCCCAGCGGGAGATCGCCGCTGCGGGCATCGAGTAGTTCGGCGAGCTGAAAATGCTCGACCGCCCAGCCCACCCGCCGCCGCCGCCGGCGCAAGCCCAAGCCATAGGCGCGACCGAAGAACCGCAGGTTCTCACGCACGCTGAGCGACTCATAAAGAGAAAACTTCTGTGACATATAGCCGATCCGGGCACGCGCCGCGGCGGCCGCCCTGCGCAGATCGTAGCCGGCTACCGTGGCGTGGCCGCCGGACACCGGCAACAGACCGCAGAGCATCCGAAAGGTGGTGGTCTTACCCGCGCCGTTGGCGCCCAGCAGACCGAATACCTCGCCACGCCCGACCTCGAAACTGACTTGGCGCACCGCCACGAAATCGCCGAAACGGCGGGTCAGATCCCGTATTTCGATGACCGGAGCGGTTTTCTCCGCGGGCGGCGGCGGTGAGGATGGCAGCGCCGGCGCCCCATCCGCTTGCGCTCGTTCATCGCCGAGGGAACGGCGCATGAGTGTAATGAAGGCGTCTTCGAAACGCGGCGCCAGCGGGTCGAGTCGCAGTCCTTCGACGCCGGGCAGCAGATGCTTCGGTTGCGGCCGAGCCGTCTGCTCCATTACCACCCGGACATGATCGCCCTGGATCACGGTATCGACCACGCCGGGGGCACGCGACAGCGCCATCTGCACGGCGCGCCGGCTCCAACCCTCGACCCGCGCCGCCCACGCGTGCCCGTCCACGTCGCGAGTGAAATCCTTGGGCACGCCACTACCCAACAGTCGGCCCCGGTGTAACAGGGCGACTTCGTCACAGCGCTCGGCCTCGTCCAGGTAGGCGGTGCTGAGCAACACCGCGAGCCCCCTGTCGCGTACCTGACGATAGACGATCTGCCACAGTTCGCGCCGCGAGACCGGGTCCACCCCGACGGTGGGCTCGTCGAGCAGCAGCAGCCGGGGATCCCCCAGCAGGCTGCAGGCGAGCCCCAATTTCTGCTTCATTCCCCCGGACAGACGCCCCGCCAGACGGCGCATGAAAGGGGTCAAGCCGGCCATTTCCATCAATTCGGCGATGCGTTCGCGCCGCCCCGCCCGTGTCCGACCGTAGAGATCGGCATACAGATCGAGGTTCTCGGCCACGCTGAGGTCTTCGTAGAGACCGAAGTGCTGGGGCATGTAGCCGGTCTCGGCCTGGATCGCGTCGGCCTCGTGGCGCGGGTCGCGGCCGAGCACCGCAAGCTCGCCGCCGTCGGCCAGCAACAGCCCGGCGGCGAGCCGCATCAGGGTGGTCTTGCCGCCGCCGTCGGGACCGATCAGGCCATGAACGCGGCCCTGACGGACCGTCAGATCGACCCCGTCCAACGCCTTGACCGCGCGGCCCGCGCCGCTGAAACTTTTCACCAGTCCATGGCAGACCAGGACTTCGGCGGGCGCGCCGGCCCCTTCCGTCACCGGCAGGCCTCGGCCCCGTTCGGCGCGGCCTTCGGCGTCGCCCGGCGATCGATCGTCACCGTGGCCGGCATTCCCAGGCGCAGTTCGCCTTGCGGGTTGCAGGCGTAGACCCGCACCTGATAGACCAAATGGGTGCGCAGCCCCGGCGATTCCACCGCTTTGGGGGTGAACTCCGCGGTCGGCGAGACGTAGCCAATCCATCCCCGGTAACGCTTGTCGGGAAAGCTGTCGGTGCTGATGACGGCCGGCAGGCCCGGCTTGAGCCACCCCAGATCGCGCTCCCCGGCATAGACCCGCACCCACACGGGATCGGTGAAGGCGAGCGTGAAGGCCGGTCGCTGCGGGGTGGCGAAGTCGCCCGGCTCGAGGATCCGATCGCGGATGGTGCCGGCCACCGGCGCGTACAGATCGGTGTCCGCCAGCTCGCTGCGGGCCAGCGCCAGCTCGGCCTGATCGCCTTCGAGTTGCGCCCGGGCACGGGCGATGTCCTCCTTCCGCGGTCCGGCGAGCACCAGATCGAGCGTCGCCCGGGCCAGGCGACCGCGGGCCCGTGCGCTATCCTTGGCCGCACGCGTTTCGTCCAGTTCCTGGGACGAAGCGAGCTTGCGCGCGGCCAGTGACTTGATGCGCTTGAAATGGGCGTCCGTCTCACGAATCGAGGCATCGGCCTCCGCCACCCTGGCCCGCGCCTCGCTGATCTCCTGTGGTCGGCTGCCCGCCCGCAGCCGCGCGAGCAATTGCCGCTGCGCTTCCACACGGGCGGCGGCGGCATCCACTTTGGCCTGCAAGCGATCCTTGGTGAGACTCGCCAGCAACTGCCCCTTGCGGACCTTGGCGCCCTCTTCCACCTTGATCTCGCGGATATGTTCGCTGGCGTTGAAGGCCAGTTGCGCCTCGCGGATATCGACGTTCCCGTAGAGCACGATTTGGTCCGTTGCAGGTTGCGCCACGAGACCCTGGCGGTAATACCACGCGCCGCCGGCGAGGGCGGCGAGCAGCAGCACGAGAACGACGATTTTCTTCATCAGGACAACCCTACGACCGGGAATCGGCCGGTTGAATCCGGCGTAACGCCACGCGGAACATGACCCCGAGAATGCTTATTCAGCGGCGGGCGCCGCCTCGGCGGCGAATTCATGCTGATCGAGGATTGCGCGTACCGCCTCGCCGTCCAACACCTCTTTGCGTTCCAACTCGGCAGCCAGGGCGTCCAACGCCTTGCGGTTGGCTTCGAGTATCGCCTTGGCCCGGCGTTGGCCTTCTTCGACCAGGCGGCGCACCTCCTCGTCGATACGGCGTGCCGTTTCCTCGCTGTAGTTGCGTTCCTCCTGGCTCTGGCCGAGGTAGGCCAGTTGCCGCTGCTCGCCCCAGGTGACCGGGCCCAGGTCTTCGCTCATGCCAAGCCGGGTAACCATCGCGCGGGCCATCTGACTGGCCCTCTCCAGATCGTTGGAGGCGCCGCTGGAGACATCGCCGAACACCACCGCCTCGGCGGTCCGCCCGCCCAGCAGTACCGCGATCTGGTCCTGCAACTCGTGAGCCGTGGAGAGAAATTTCTCGTCCACCGGCAACTGCAGGGTGAAACCCAGGGCGCCACTGCCGCGCGGGATGATGGTGACCTTGTGCACCGGCTCGCCGGTGGGCACCGCCTCGGCCACCAGGGTGTGACCCGACTCGTGAAAAGCGACCCGCCGCTTCTCGGCCCCACCCATACCGCGGTTCTTTTTCTCGGGACCGGCGATGACCCGATCGATGGCCGCCTCGAAGTCACCCATGGTCACCACTTGATGGTCGCGGCGCACCGCCTGGATCGCCGCCTCGTTGCAGATATTGGCCAGATCCGCGCCGACGAAACCCGGTGTCCGCGCGGCGATCACTCGTAGATCGATATCGTCGCCCAGGGTCAGCTTGCGGCTATGGAGGCCCAGGATCGCGGCCCGCTCCTCGAGATCGGGCTTATCCACCACGACCTGGCGATCGAAGCGCCCGGCGCGCAATAGCGCCTTGTCGAGGATCTCCGGGCGATTGGTGGCGGCCATCACCACCACCCCGGAAGAAGGGTCGAAACCGTCCATTTCGGTAAGCAGTTGGTTGAGGGTCTGTTCACGCTCGTCGTGGCCGCCCATCGCCGGGCCGAAGCCGCGCGCGCCGCCGATCGCGTCCAATTCGTCGATGAAGATGATGCACGGTGCCTTTTTGCGCGCCTGCTCGAACATTTCGCGCACCCGCGCGGCCCCGACCCCGACGAACATCTCGATGAATTCGAAACCGGAGATGTTGAAAAACGGCACCCCCGCCTCGCCGGCCACGGCCCGCGCCAGCAGGGTCTTGCCCGTGCCAGGCGGCCCCATCAACAACACCCCTTTGGGCATCCGCCCGCCGAGCCGCTGGATGCGGGTCGGATCCTTGAGAAACTCAATCACCTCGCTGAGTTCCTGCTTGGCGTTCTCGGCCCCGGCGACGTCATCGAAGGTCACCTTGGGCAACGAATCCGGGTGGATATGAATGCGGTTGCCGCCGATATTGAGAAATCCCTTGCCGACATTGCCCATCCGTTTCGCCATCCAGCCCCACAACATGAACAGCACACCGAAGGGCAGCACCCAGTTGAACAGGAACCCGCTCAGCCAGTGGGACTCGTGGCGAACCGCGAAACGCACCCCCTTCTTTTCCAGCGTCTTGGCCAGATCCAGGTTCGGCAACGGAATGGTGATGAACTGCCTGGGTCGGCCGGTAGCCTCGTCGCTCTTCTTCAGGGTCCCGGCGATGTAGCTGTCCGAGATCACGATCTCGGTGACCTGGCCTTTGTCGACATCGGCAAGAAACTCGCTATAGGGGATCTCCTCGCGCCGGACTTGCTCCGCACCTTGCCAGATATAGAAGGAGCCGAGGATGAACAACAAATAGAAGAAGAAGTTGAAATCCGGCCGCTGCCAGAATTTCTGGTGGGTGGTCTTGTTGATTTCGATATCCGGCCGATCGCCGTTACCGGAACCCTGAAATTTTTGCCGGTTCGCCATCCATCATCCCTCCGCCATCGCATTGTGAACGCAACCGCCGTGCGCGGCACAGTCTAGCGCATCGACCGATTCGCCCGCCGAAGCAACCGAACTTTCGGCCATTGAATTGTCACAATGGCATACCCATATTGCAATGCAGCATGCGCAAGGAGCCGAGCATGGACGCACAGCTTGAATCTGACGGCGGGCGCAATTTCGACCGCCTCTACCACGCGTGGCTGGGGCGCCAAACCCTGTCCTTGTCCCCGGCGGCGCTGAGTCTCGCCTATCTGGACTGGCTGGCGCACCTGTCGGTGTCGCCCGGAAAGCAATTGCAACTCGTGCAGAAAGCGCTGCGCAAGATCCTGCGGATGACGATCTACAGCGCGGGCGACGGCCTGAAAAGCGACGCCTCGTGCTGCATCGAGCCGCTGCCGCAGGACAAGCGCTTCCGCGACGAAGCCTGGCAACAACCGCCCTACAACCTCATCTATCAGGGCTTCCTGAATTTCCAGCAATGGCTGCACAACGTCACCACCGGGGTGCGCGGTGTCGACCCCCGCCACGAGGAAATCGTCACCTTCATGACCCGCCAGTGGTTGGACGCGTTCTCACCGTCCAATTTCCCATGGACCAATCCGGTGGTGCAACGCACCACCGTGGAGCAGGGTGGCACCAATCTGCTGCGTGGCTGGAACAACTGGCGGGAAGATTCGACACGCATCGCGGCACACCAACCGCCGGTCGGTACCGAGCGATTCCGGGTCGGCAGGGAGGTCGCCGTCACCCCCGGAAAGGTGGTCTACCGCAACCGCCTGATCGAGCTGATCCAATACCAAGCCGCCACCAAGCAGGTCCACAAGGAACCGCTGCTGATCGTGCCCGCCTGGATCATGAAGTACTACATCCTCGATCTTTCGCCGCACAACTCGCTGGTCCGCTACCTAGTCGAACAGGGCCACACCGTATTCATGATCTCATGGAAAAACCCCACCGCCGAGGACCGCGATCTGAGCCTCGACGACTATCGCACGCTGGGGGTGATGGCGGCGCTCGACGCGATCGGCGAGATTAGCGGGCAGCAAAAAATCCATGCCCTCGGCTACTGCCTGGGTGGAACCCTGCTGTCGCTCGCCGCGGCCGCCATGGCTCGCGACCATGATGACCGCTTGGCCGGCATCACCCTGCTCGCCGCACAGACCGATTTCACCGAGGTCGGCGAGATCGGATTGTTCATCACTCCCGCGCAACTTGCCTGGCTGGAGGATGTGATGTGGGAGCAAGGCTATCTGGATGTCAACCAGATGAGCGGCGCTTTCAGCATGCTCCATTCCAATGACCTCATCTGGTCGGCCATGGTCCAGGAATACCTGCTCGGCGAGCGCCGGCCGATGATCGATCTGATGGCCTGGAACGCCGACGGCACCCGCCTGCCCTACCGCATGCACTCCGAATACCTGGAGCACCTGTACCTGAACAACGACCTGGCGGAGGGCCGCTACCGGGTCGCGGACGGGACCCTGTCGCTGGGCGACATCACCGCGCCGATCTTCACGGTCGGCACGGTCAAGGATCACGTCGCGCCCTGGCATTCGGTTTACAAGATCCACCAACTCGCGCGGCGTGCCGAGGTGACCTTCCTGCTCACCAGTGGCGGCCACAACGCCGGCATCATCAGCGAGCCGGGGCATCCCCGCCGCCACTATCAAATGCACACTCGCAAGGTCGACGATACCCACCGTGAGCCGGAATTGTGGCGGGCGCAGGCTCCCGGCCATGAAGGCTCGTGGTGGCCGGCGTGGGAGCAATGGCTGGCCGCGCACGGCAGCGGCAAGGTCAAGCCGCCGAGCATGGGCGCCAAGGATTACCCGCCGCTCGAAGACGCGCCGGGCAGCTACGTGTTGCAGCCATGAAAGACGAAAGTGAAAGTACAGACGCCTGCGAAGGCGCGGTGGAATGTATCGAGAACCACACTTTTGACGAGATCAAACCGGGCGACTCGGCGGATCTCCGACGCCGGTTGACGCTCGAAGACATCAAATTGTTCGCCGCGGTGACCGGCAACGCCAACCCGGTCCACGTCGACGAGGCTTATGCCAAAAGCGACCGTTTTCATGCCGTCATCGCCCATGGTATGTGGGGCGGCTCCCTGATCTCGACCGTGCTCGGGACCCGTTTGCCCGGTCCCGGCACCATCTATACCGATCTCAACCTCCATTTCCACCGCGCGGTGCGCCTCGGCGATGTGATCGACGTGAGCGTGACCGCCCGCGAAAAAGAGCCACAGCAGCACGGCATCCTGTTCGACTGCGTGTGCCGCAACGATAACGGGGAATTGGTGATTGACGGCCAGGCGAAGGTGATCGCGCCGACCGAGAAAATTCGCCGGCCGCGGGTACTGGTACCCGAGGTGCGGCTCGAAGAGCGTTCACACCTGCACCAGCTCATGGCACAGGCCGCGGGCTTGCAGCCGCTGCCCACCGCGGTGGTCTGGCCAATCAGCAACGAAGCCCTCGGCGGGGCCGTCGAGGCCGCCCGGGCGGCCCTCATCGATCCGATCCTGATTGGCCCCGTGGTGACCATGAAGGAGATCGCCCGAGGGCAGCAACTGGATCTTTCCCGGTACGGCTTGGTGGAGGCATCGAATCCGCGGGAAGCCGCTCGCATCGCGGTCGAAAGGGTTCGCGCGGGAGCCGTCCATGCCCTGATGAAGGGCAGCCTGCACACCGACGAACTGCTGCATCCGGTGCTGGACAGGATCCATGGCCTGCGCCTCGACCACCGCCGCATGAGTCATGTCTTCGCCTTCGACGTGCCGACCTATTCGCGGCCGGTGTTCATCACCGATGCGGCGATCAATATCTCACCCGACCTTGCCGCCAAGCGTGACATCGTGCAGAACGCCATCGATCTGCTGCACGCCCTGGCGATCGATGAGCCGAAGGTCGCGATCCTATCGGCGGTGGAGACCATCAATCCCGGCATCCCGTCGACCCTCGACGCCGCGGCGTTGTGCAAGATGGCCGACCGGGGCCAGATCACGGGCGCCATCGTCGACGGCCCCCTGGCCTTTGACAACGCGGTCTCGAAACGGGCCGCACGGACCAAAGGGATCCAGTCTCGGGTCGCCGGGCGGGCGGAGATCTTCGTGGTCCCCGACCTGGAGAGCGGCAACATGCTGGCCAAGCAGCTCGAATACCTGGCCGATGCCAAGGGCGCGGGTCTGGTGGTCGGTGCGCGGGTCCCGATCATCCTCACCAGCCGCGCCGACGATGCCACCAATCGCAGCGCCTCGTGTGCCCTGGCGGTGCTCATGGCCCATCATCAGGGGCGCGTGGAATCGCTATGAAGCACGATATTCTGGTATTGAATGCCGGCTCTTCGAGCATCAAGTTCACGCTCTATGGCTGCCCCACGGAGGACAGCGACCCCCTGCATACGGATGCCGCTGGCCAGATCGAGCGGATCGGCAGCACCCGGGCGCGCTTCCACGCGCGGGGCTCGACGAAGCGCGAGACGCTGCTCGAGCAAACCCTCGAAAACAGGGAAAGGGTGACCCATGAGCAGGCGCTCGAGACGTTGCTGGACTGGCTCCGCAGCCGTCCCGAAGGAGGCCGACTCCTCGCCGCCGGTCATCGCATCGTCCACGGCGGCGCCAAGCATTTTCAACCGCGCCGCATCGACGACGCGCTGCTGAGCGAATTGCAGCGGCTGGTGCCGCTTGCGCCGCTCCATCAGCCTCACAACCTGGAGGCGGTACGGGCGCTGTCGCGACTCGACCCGGCGCTGCCGCAGGTGGCGTGTTTCGACACCGCCTTCCATCGCACTCAGCCGGAACTGGCCGAGCGTTTCGCCCTGCCGCAAGAATACTGGGAGCGGGGCCTGCGCCGTTACGGTTTTCACGGCCTTTCCTACGAGTACATCGCCGGGGTGCTTCCACGATACCTCGATGAACCAAGCCGCCGGCGGGTGATCGTCGCGCACCTCGGCAACGGCGCCAGCCTGTGCGCGATGCGCGATCGGAAGAGTGTCGCCACCTCCATGGGCCTGACCGCGCTGGAAGGACTGCCGATGGGCACCCGCTGCGGCACCCTCGACCCGGGCGTGGTGCTCTACCTGATTGAGCAGGAAGGACTGTCCGCGAAAGCGGTAACCGATCTGCTCTATGACCACAGCGGCCTGCTCGGTGTCTCGGGGATCAGCGCGGACGTGCGCGAACTGCTGGCCAGCGAGGCGCCACGAGCTGCGCTGGCCCTGGACTTGTTCGTCTATCACATCATCCGCCAGATCGGCGCCCTGACCGCGACCCTGGGCGGCCTCGACGCCCTGGTGTTCACCGCCGGAATCGGGGAACACGCCGACGCGATTCGTGATCGGGTCTGCCGCCAACTGCGCTGGCTAAGCCTGGAACTCGACCCTGACGCCAACCGGTGCAGCGAGCATTTGATTTCCGCACCGCACAGTAAGGTGAAGGTGCTGGTGATCCCTACCGACGAGGATCGCATCATCGCCGAGCACTGCCGTCGCCTGATCGCTGCGCCCGATCATCAGGATCGTCCATAACCCAACAATCGGAGTATTGTCATGAATAGAATCGCACTCGTTACCGGCGCGGTCGGCGGACTCGGCACAGCCGACTGCCGGGCACTGGCGGAACAAGGTCGACAGGTGGTCGCCTGCGACTTCGGGATCGACGGAGATCGGGCCCTCGCGTGGCGCGAGGAGCGCCGCAAAGAAGGGCACGAAATCGCCCTCTACAACGTCGACGTCGCCGATTTCGATTCCTGCAAGGCCTGCGTAGAGCAGATCGAGCGGGATCTGGGGCCGGTCGACATCCTCGTCAACAACGCCGGCATCACCCGCGACGGGAGCATGAAGAAGATGAGTCGCGAGGACTGGACCGCGGTGATCGACGTCGATCTGAGCGGCGCCTACAACATGACCCGCCAGGTCTTTCCCGGAATGCTCGAACGCCAGTGGGGCCGGATCGTCAACATTTCATCGATCAACGCCCAAAAGGGCCAGTTCGGACAGGCGAACTACAGCGCCGCCAAGGCCGGCCTGCACGGATTCACCAAGGCCCTGGCCCGCGAAGGCGCGCGCAAGGGGGTGTTGGTCAACACCATCTCGCCGGGCTATATCGATACCTCCATGGTGCGCGCGGTGCCCAAGGAGATCCTCGAAAAAATAGCCGCCGAGATCCCGGTCGGGCATCTGGGAGTCCCGGAAGACATCGCGCGCACGGTCGCCTTCCTCTGCGACGATGCCGCCACCTACGTCACCGGCGCCGATTTCTCGATCAACGGCGGCCATCATATGTCCTGAGAAAACCGTATCGAATCCGACCGGAACGCAGCCGCAAGAGGGACACGATTGGAATCGTGTCCCCGCGCCCCGGGTGTGATGACAAGGGAGCAATAAACGTGGGTATGCATTTTTTTCTGTTCGGCCCGCCACTGGTTTCATTATTGGCGGGTATTGCGATCCTGATCTGGCCGAGGCTGTTGAACTACATCATCGCCTTCTATCTCATATTGTTCGGCCTCGCAGGCCTGATTCCTTTGCTTTAACCTAGAATCCTCGGTTGGACCGGGCGAATTGCACGCGCGCGGACACCCGGCGGTACACTTGTCGAACCAGCACGGCGATCCGCGAACCCCCACCGCGGGGAGGAGAAAACGATGAATATCGAGCACTTTCGAGAGTTGATTGAACCGGTGACCGAGGCTATCGGAGGACGGGCGCTGGACGCGACCCTCGCCGCGCAACTGAATGCTGATTTTCCAGCGCACGGCGAGGTTTTTCGCCGCATCGAGGCCGCCTGTCACGCGGCGATCGAGGCCGGCTGGATGTGCAGCCTGGGCGGACCGGGGCGGCGCTTCGGGCGGGTCATCGAACCCGGTCCGGAAACCCGGGGATTGAGCGTCGACGTGGTCGATCTGGCCGATGTCGTGGGCCCGCATCATCGTCACCCGACCGGTGAGGTGTGCCTGATCATGCCGATCGACGACGGTGCGAAGTTCTGCGGCGCGGGCGCCGGCTGGACGGTGTACGAGCCCGACTCGGCGCACTATCCGACGGTAACCTCCGGCGAAGCGCTGGTGCTTTATTTACTGCCCGACGGTGAGATCGAATTCACCGGCCAGCCGGCGCCCGAAGCGAGCACGAAAGACGGGAGCTGAGCGGCCGCGTCGCGGAAAGCCCCGTGCCGCGCTAATTCTGGCGCGCCGCGGGGTGCACGTACCACAGCCATACTTCATCGTCGATCAAATAGACGTTGCGCAGGGTTCGGAAATGATCGCCCTCCTGGCGACCGTAGAGCCATTCCACCGTGTCGCCCGACAGGTCCCAGTTCATCCAGTGCTGAATGTGCTGCGGCTCGCCCCAGGAAGCCACGACTTCCTCCGGGTCCATGTGTGCGCGCAGGCGACCCTCGATGATCGCGCGCCGGGTGAACTCGCTGAGTCCCGGCGTATTGCTGACGTAGGCAGTGCGACGGGCCTGCGCTGACGACGCATCGCCCCCGATCTCTTTGTCGGCCGTACCCCGCGACGGGTAATCGGTCGCACATCCCGCAAGCCCCAGAAACAAGGTGGCGGTCGTGATTCGAGCCAGGTTCTTCATCGGTGGTTTCCTCGCACCGCACGCCGGGCGGTCTGTTTCCCCGTGGTTTACCCCGCTCCCGCAACCCTGCCGTTTCGACCGCCTCCGTCTACAGGAGTTTCGAGACGCCGCGTCACCGACACGCTCGGGACGGGACACGCGCCCGACCATCGCCGTCACCGTTGGTCGCCGGCTCCTCGATCGAAGCGACCGGAGAGCGCTCACCTCAGCCGATCATCAGCGCCGCAAAATCATCCCGGGCGAAGCACCGGTCGTCGCTATGCAATCGACACAGGCCGGGCTCGGGTTCGTACAGCTCGCCGGCCCCGATTACGAGCGACGACGCGGCCTTCCTGGTCGGTCGCTAGTTAACCACCAATCCGCGGGAAGTCGCCGGAATCCGGTGTTTCGCGGTAGCACACTCCTGAATCCGACAGGCTCCTAGGACAACGCCGCCAGCTCGACACACGTGTCGTTGAAACAGGCGCCGTCGACGATATCGGCTTTGGCAGCAGGAATCAGTGCGTTGAGCGTCTGGCCGTTGCCGCTGGTCCGCAACCATGCACCTTTCGGGGAGGACACCAGTCCCGGTCGCACCGCGGTGCTGACTTTCGCCACCAGATGCACCTCGCCGAGCTGATTCCAGACCTTGACCGCCATCCCGTCGCTCACGCCGCGTGGCACCGCGTCGTCCGGATGGATCTCGATCGGCGGCGCCTCGTCGCCGGCGGCGAGCCCGCCGAATGTCGCGTTGGTACGCTTGTCCGACGAGGGACTGAGCAGGGCCAACGGATAGTCCGACTCAACCGGCGTGTAGGTCGGCAACCCCGCACCATAGCTTTCCTCGAGCGCCGCCGAGTAGAGTTCGACCTTGCCGCTCGGCGTGGTCGGGATTACGTTCTCGAACAGCGTCGGCGTGGCGCCGTCAATCTCCATCGGGATCGCCTGATCGAGCGGGATCTCGCTGGGTCGCATGCCCTTGAGCCGGGGATCGGTGGCGTCCAGCGCGTCATCCATGAGTTGCGCGTCACTGGCCTTGAACAGCGGCTCGTTGAATCCGAAGCGCGCCGCCAGGCGGCGGAATATTTCGGTGTTCGACAACGCCTCGCCGACCGTCGGGATCACCGGCGCGGCGCGTTGCAAGTACTGCTGGCCATAGGCCGGATAGATGTCGGCGTATTCGAAGTGCGTCGCCGCGGGCAGAATCACGTCGGCGTAGGCCATGCTGTCGGTCATCGCCACGTCGCAGCCGACCACGAACAGGTCCTCGCGGGCGAGCGCGCGGCGCACGCGCCGCTGCTCGGGATGCACCGCGACCGGATTGTGATTGTAGATGAACAGCGCCTTGATCGGCGGCGACAGGGTCTCGTCGAGGATCAGACGCGGCACGTCGATGATATTCAGCAGACGGGTACCGGCGGGGGCCAGGTCCGGTCGCTGCAAGCGATCCACGGTCTTCGGAAAGGCGTTCCCGGCCTTGGCGATCAACCCGCCGCCGGGCACCCTGAATTTCCCGGCCAGCGCCGGCAGCGCCATCGCCGCGCGGATCCCGGCGCCGCCATTGCGGTTGCGTTCCAAACCGTTCCCGGGCGCGAGCACCGCCGGAGAAAGCGACCGATACAACTCGGTGAACTCACGGATCGCGGCCTCCGGCACCCCGCAGGTGTGCGCCGCGTCGGCGATCGACACCGCGCGAGCGGATTCCATGAATTCATCGAAACCACTGACCCAGCGTTCGATGAATTCGTGATCCAGGCCGCCCACTCGCTCCAGTTCCGCAGCCACGGCGAAGGCCAGAACCACGTCGGTTCCCGGACGGATCGGTAAGTGTAAATCGGCTTGCTGCGCGACCTTGATCGATCGTGGATCGATGACGACGAGCTTCGCACCGCGTTCACGGGCCTTCTTGATGACGCGCTGAAAGTGCAGATTGGAAACCGTGACGTTGTTACCCCAGACCACGATCAAATTGGCCCGCGCGGCCTCCTCGGGCGCCATGCCGGGGACGTTGCCATAGAGGCTCGCGTAGGCCGCCGACTTGATCCCGCCACACAAGGCGCCACGATGGAGCAACGAGGCACCGAGACGATGAAAGAAGCGCCGGTCCATCGACCCGTCGGCGAGCATCCCGTGCGGCCCCGCATAGTTGAACGGCACCACCGACTGCGGCCCGTGGCGCTCCACCGCCCGGCTGAGTCCCGCATGAACGGCGTCCAGCGCCGCGTCCCATGAAATCGCCTCGAAACGCCCCTCGCCCTTGACGCCGACCCGGCGCAGCGGTCGTGTGAGGCGGTTGGGACCATGGACGAACTCCGGGTAGCCCAGCGCGACCTTGGCGCACAGCACCCCGGCGGTAAACGGGTTCGCGCTCGATCCGCGCACCTTGATGACGCGGTCATCGGACACCGTTACCGCCAGGCTGCAGGTGTCGGGACAATCCAGCGGGCACACGCTGGGCCGGATCACACTCTCGGGTTGAGTCGTGATGGTCATCTTTCATGCTCCGGATACGGACTGAACGGGGTCGAGCGTAACCGCTCCATGCGCCTGCGTGTCAAGCCCGCTGCGCGGCGCGGCGCGCGAGGGGAAGCTCGACCCGATCAGCGCCCGGCGACCGCTTCCGCCAAACCACCGCCGAGTCCCCATGCCGTGGCCACCCGATCGGCGGCCGCCTGCAGGGCCGCGCGGCGCGCCACCGCGCCCTTCAGCGTCAGGCGCGGGGTCGGAGCGTGCACCGCGAGCGCCGCCACCGGGCACTCGGCGCCGGCTCGTATCGGCACGGCCATCGCGATCATGCCGACCACGTACTCCTGATCGTTGATCGAAAAGCCCCGCACCCGGATCCGCTGCAGTTCCCGCTCGAACTCGCGGCGCTCGACGATGGTGTTCGCCGTGTAGCGTTTGAGCGGCGCGACCGCCAGCAGCCGATCGCGCGCCGCCGCTGGAAGGTGAGCGAGCAGCAGCTTGCCGATCGCCGTGCAATGCGCGGGCACCCGGCTACCGCGCGCGAGGTTGACACGCAAGTGGGAGTCGCACTCCACTCGATCGAGGTAAGTGACCTGGTGCTGATCAAGCATCCCGATATTGCAGGTTTCGCCGATCTCGACCACCAGCGAATCGAGGATTGCGCGCGTCGGCACCCCCTGATTGAGCGAGCCCAGGGTACGCGCCGACAGGCGGTTCAAGCGTGAACCCACCACATAGCGCTCGGTGCCCGGCGCGCGCTGCACCAGACCGGCGCGCTCGAGTTGCGCCAATACCCTGTGGATTGTCGGTTTCGACAAATCCAACTCACCGGTCAAATAAGCGAGCCCGACCGGCTGATCCTTGCTCACCACCGCATCGACCACGAGCAGGGCCTTCTCGAGTGCCGAACCGCGTTCAAAGTGATCCGTCATGCCCTGCCTTCGGTCTTTAGAGCCTCTTGCAATACTCTGAGCGGATGAGTGGCAATCCCGGTTCGAGTCCGTTTTCGAGCTGGGATGAGCTGCATGGTTGTTCCATGGAGCGAATTCCAGCTCGGAAAGGGGCCGAAACG
>Ga0114931_10000417_pt1 | contig 50591 bp, 9 predicted proteins | sample 2SBtaG_FD_89579 | JGI IMG/M metagenome (GOLD analysis project Ga0114931, IMG submission 89579) | Deep subsurface microbial communities from Kolumbo volcano to uncover new lineages of life (NeLLi) - 2SBTROV14_V59a metaG | ecosystem: Environmental > Aquatic > Marine > Volcanic | place: Kolumbo... | reverse complement strand
GAGCCTGTCGGACTTAGGGGCTCGTAGCGAGGGAATGTGGTTTCGAGGCAGTTTGGATGATCGTTTGAGGAGAATAGCCGTAGCTATTTGACGAAAAGGATCATTCAAAATGACCGAAACCACTTTTCCACAGTAGAGCATCCTAAGTCCGACAGGCTCCTAGGCTGCGCTGGAAGAGGAGAGGGAATGCCGCCATTTGTCGCCCGGCTATTGCAATCAAAACATGATCGCATGCAGATGCGCGCCCGGGCGCTATGGAAAAGTGAATTACGCCGGACCAAGCGTAAAGAGCGATTCGCCTTCGAGGCACTCGAGCCGCGTTTTCTGTTATCCGCCGATCTGCCTGTTGCAGCTCTTTCTGTGCCGCAGGATCCCGATGTCCAGGCCCAGCCACAAATCGAGCTGCATCTCGACACGCAACTGGAAACCCAGGCGCCGGCGCTAAAAACCATCGTCGAGCTGCCCCCACCGGATCAGATTCCGTCCACCCCAGATACGGACCCGTCGTCCTCCGACTCCACCGCAGATGCTGCTGAGATGGCTCCGGTCAGCGGCCAGGCTGCGCCGGGCACGGAGGCTGGCTCCGCGGATTCACAGGCGCCTGCCAGCACGGATACGAATGAGGCCAGGCACCCGGCCGGGGTCGAGACGGGCGCTGCAACGGAGTCAGCGAAGTCGACTCCAGAGCCAGACGTAGCACCGCCCGCCGGGAGTGTCCGGGATGCTGAATCCGCGCAACGGGCCGCCCAGGGCTATTACCTCGCCCAGCACGCCCAGGGGCATCAGGTGGTGATTGTCGATCGCGCAATCGAGGGCTGGGAATCCCTGGTTGAGCAGATGCTCGGCAAGCCCATCGATGATCTCCAGCTGCAGGCACAGTCGCTGCAACGAAGTGGCGCCACGATACAAACGGCAACGCTTGAATATGCCACTTCCGAGGGTGCTGATGGCGACGGGATACCTCCGGATACAGCAGACCGCAGCCTTGCTGCGAACAGCCCCCTGACCCCACCGAATCTGGATACGCCTACACCCGAAGCCTCCAGGATCAGTCTGGTGGTACTGGACAGTAACTACGATGGCATCGAGCAGATCGAGGAAATCCTGGCCGATTACCAGAATCTTTCCGCCATTCATCTGTTATCACACGGTGCTGTAGGGTTTCTGAAACTCGGTAATACCTCTCTCAACGCCCAGCGTCTACAGGAGGAACGGGCGCGTATCGCCGCCTGGGGCCAGGCCCTGGTGCCCGGTGGGGATTTGTTGCTGTATGGCTGCAATGTCGCCAATGGCGCAGCCGGCGTCAGCTTCGTCGAGTCTCTCGGAGAGATCACTGGTGCCGACGTCGCGGCCTCCACGGATTTGACCGGCGCCGCGACACTCGGCGGCGACTGGCAGCTCGAGGCCAGCACCGGGGTAATCGAAACGGCGCAGTTCTTCGCCGCGGCGCCGGAGTACAGCGGCCTGCTGGAAACCGTCAGTGGCAATGTAGTGACCGCCCAGCCGCAGGATTTCACCACGGCCGGCACCACCAAGGATGTGACGAGTGAACAGACCACCGTCACCACCCTGGATCTGAAGAGCGTGTCCGGCGATCTCACCGTCACCACCCGCGAACTGACTGGGGGCAACATCAATATCAACGTCCTGCGCACCGGTGCCGGCATCCAGGCCAACTACGTGCTGAAACCGGGGCAGGGCGGCGTGGAGAAGATCATCGTCGGCCAGAGCGACGATCAAAATGTGCAGTTCGTACTCGACAAGGTCGGCATCGGTACCCTGGACACCACGGCCATCGATCACCTGCAGTTTTCCATCGGCGAGGATCAGTCCGATACCTTCGCCGGTATTGATCGCGACGGCTCCGTCGCCGTGGTCCTGAAAAAGGCCTCCCTCGGCACGCTATTCGCCGGTAAAGCCCCGGGTCTTGCCGCCATCGATCTGATCCTCAACCAGGGCGGGCAGATCGGCAAACTGCACAAGGCCCCCGGATTTCTCGGCAAGTTCAACCTCAAATACACCGACGGCGCCATCGATACCACGCCGGCCCTGAGCAAAATCAGTGGCAGCGGCACTTTGCAGATCCCGGGCATCGGCAAATTCACCAATGTCAAAGCCAGTGACTTCGGTGATGTCGTCGCCACCACCGGGCGCGTCAAGATCGAACTGGGAGATACGGATACCACGGCCACCGGCAGCGACGATGATGACATCCTCATCGGCAGCAGCGGCCCGCAGACCTTCGAGGGCGGGGACGGCAACGACGAGATCCGGCTGGGGCCGGACTGGGGCATCGACACGGTCAAGGAAACTCCGACCGGCGGCACCGGGGACCTGCTCAATTTTGATGCCGTCACGGCGAACCTGGAATTCGACATCCACGACTCCACCGCCACGACGGGCCCCAAAGGCGTGCAGGTCGCCCAGCCGGGCAACACCCTCAACAAGATCATGGGCGCGGCCAACATCGAAAAACTCAAGGGCGGCAGTGGTACCAATCTCTACCGCTTTCATAACGGCTGGGGTTTTTTCGATACCACCGAGGCCAGCCCCAGCCACGTGTTCAGCATTGATGATTCCAAGGCGGGGCTCGCGGCCGGCACCCTGGATTTTTCCCAGGTCAGCCACGATTTGCGCTTCGAACTGGAAGGGGCGGGCGTCATTACCATCACGGCCCGGGCCACTCGGGATCCCGGCGGGAAGAGCTACGCCTTCAAGATCGAGGCCGAGGGCATCGCCAGCATCATTGGCGGCCGGGGCAAGAACACCTATCTGGTGAAGGCCGCCGATGCCATCAGCGGGGATCTGCAGGCCACCCCGGGCAGCTTTCCGGATCAGCGCAATCGTCTCGATTATTCCGAATTTGCCAAGAACCCCATCAGCGTGGATCTCGGCAGCAAATCGGCGCCGGGTTTCGCCAAGGTGCTGGCCCCGATTCACGAAATCATCGGCGGCGGCAGCCAGCTGACATTCAAGTCCGATAACGCCAAGGCCAACAGCGTGATCGGATCCAGCGGCAATGATGAACTGCAGGCCGGCACCCAGGCGGACATCCTCGACGGTGCCACCGGCAACGATCAACTGATCGGCAGCACCGGTGTCGACACCCTGCTGGGCGGTCCGGGCAACGACACCATCACCGGGCTGGGGGGCAACGACACCATCGAAGGCGGCGCCGGCAACGACATCATCGACGGCGGCGAGGGCACCAACCTGATCCTCGGTGGCGCCGGCGCCGACACCATCACCGCCTCGGCGGGCAGCAGTGAGATCTTCGGCAATGCCGGCAACGACGTTTTCGAGATCAAGGGCGGCAGCGGCCATGAAATCACCGGCGGCGACGGCGACGATGTCTACCGGGTGTCCAATGACTGGGGCACGGCGAAGATCTTCGATGGCAAGGCCGGCGGCAACGACACCATCGATTTTTCCGCCGTTACCGCGAGCCTCACCCATGTGCTGAACAAAGGCGCCTTGCAAACGGGCACCGGCAGCTTCACCCCGGCGGCGAACTCCTCGCTGCGTTCGTTTACTGCTAGCGGGGATGCCTCGGGCAGCTTTACGGGCTCCAATCTGCTCGATGTGCCCCTGGTGAAAAAAATCAATCCCATCGAAACTCTGGTTCTCGGTGCGGACGCGGCTTCCGGCAGTTTCAAGCTGACCTACATGGGGGCAATGGGCGATCGGATGACCGAGGACATCGTCTATAACTCAACCCCCGAAACCCTGGCTGAATCCATCGAAAGCGCCCTCAACGAGGCCCTCAAGCCGGAAAAGATCAAAATCGCGGTGGCCAAGACCGGGACCACCAACAGCTTTGACGTCGAATTCCGGGATTTCGAAGGGATCCCCGAGTTGTTACAAATCGACCCGGCGAATCTGAAGGATTCCGGCGGATTGCCTGTCGTCCTGGCGGCGACACCCGTGACACTGTCGAACGCCGCTGAAATCGGCAAGCTCAATGAAAAGCAGCGCCTCGATCTGTCCCTGGCCGGGGCCCCGGCCGGCAGTTTCAAAATCGATATTGGCGGCTCGGTCAGCGACGAAATCATGATGGGCGCAACCGATGAGGAGACCCGCGCCAACATCGATGCCGCCCTCGATGCCCTGAGCCAGAAAAACGGTTTTCTGTCGGTGATCACCAAGAAGATCTCCGACCCCAAGTTCAAGGTCACGGTGACGGTCACGGCGCCGAAGCAGTTTGAAATTCTTTTCGATGCCCCGGCGGTCAAAAACCTGCCGGAGATCAAAATCCTCAAAACCGACGGCAAGCCCCTGGACAATGCGCCCCCGGGGCTGGTCACCACGCTGCAGGACGGCAAGGAAGAATCCAAGCTCGCCAACATCGAGACCCTCGTCGCCGCCAGCGCCGACAACCGCTTCGTGTTCGGCGACAACTGGGGCGTCGACTACGGCACCAGGGATCAGTTCACGCCGACCTTCCTGCGTGAACCGGACAGCAACCTGACCATCGACACCTCGCAGGTGACGGCGGGGAATCACGAGCTGGTCATCGATTTCAGCAATGTCAGCAAGGAACTGAAATTTGCCTTCAATTCGAAGAAGTTCTCGGTCGAGGCACTCAATCCGGATCTCCTCACCAGCGGCAGCTTCCATCTGGTCTATTCCGATTATGAAGTCAACACCCTCAACCTCAACGGCGCCGACAGTGGCAAATTCAAGCTCAGTCTGACCGATCCCGCCGACGGCACCAAAACCCTCACCACCCAGGACATCAAAATCAAGAAGGGGGTCAAGGACACCGCCTACAACATCGAGCGCGCCCTGGAAAAAGCGGTGAAGAATTTCACCGTCACCGAGGGGGTCAGTGTCCGGGTGCTCGACAAGGCGAAGCGCACCTTCAGTATCACCTTCCATCAAAAAGGCTGGACCTCGAATCTGCAGGTCGTCGCGGGTACGGCCAGCCCCAGCCTGGGCCTGGCCTCCGCCGCGCAGCAAACCACCGGCCTGATTGCCTTCAATGCAGATGCGGCGATGGTGGCCGAAGAACTCAATAAACTGACCTACGCCAACGGTGACCCTCTGGATGTCGGCGTCATTGATGGCCCGAATGCGGCGCAACGCTGGATCGTTACTTTCGACCAGCCCGACGCCGAGCTGAAACAGTTCAAAACCGATCCCGAGAAACTGCCACCGGCGCCGTTGCTGGCCATCGCCGACGGCGGCACCGGCAAGACGGTCACGGACCTGGACAAGAAAATCGACACCAGCCTGACCGTCAGCAAGGTCGACACCCGTTCCAGCATCTTTCCCAAATCCTCGCCCCTGGTGGATCTGGTCGCCCAGTTCGCGCCCAAGACCGTCAACTACAACAAGGTCACCTTCACCCACGTCGACGCCAACACCCTCATCAAGGCCGGGGGCAACGCCAATACCTTCACCCTGGGCAAGGGCTCGAGCTATGCCGGCACCCTTGAGGGCGGCACCGGTTTCCGGCCCGGCTCGGCCCTGCTGAGCGTTGACAACCTGACCCAGGCCCTGGGTCTGCAGGTGCCGCAACTGATCGTCACCAACGTCATCGACGTCTCCCAGGTGCCCCAGGGAACGGCCGGTCCGGTGCCCTACAACACAGGTTCCCTGCTCACGTTGCCGAACAAGTCCACGGTCGGCGCCACCACCGTCACCCGGGGCGATAACGGCCAGGCCCTGCAGCGGCTGATCATCCCGACCGGGGCGAGTTTCGGCGGTTTCAAGCTTACTTTCGATACAGAGACTTCGGCTAGCACCGTCACCCTGGTGGCCGGTGACCCTCGGGCCACCGCGGACAGCATCCAGGCTACCCTGGAAAGCCTGAGCAAGATCACCAACGGCCTGGTGACGGTCGATCCGGGCCCTTCCGACGGCGAGTACGACATCAGTTTCAACCAGCCCGGGGCGCGCGGGCCGATTACGGCTTCTGAGATTGCCGTGGTGCGCAAGGTTGCTGCCCCCGGGATCCAGATCGCGACCCAGACCGACGGCGCCACCGGCATGCCCGGGACCCAGGAAATACAGCACCTTTATGTCGCCGGCCGCACCGGCGGCTTCAAACTCTCGGTGATCGATGCCGACGGCAAAAAACGCACCACCGAGGCCATCTCGCTGCAGAAAATGGATGGGACGGTTGCTGTTCGCGACGCGGATTTCGACAACTCCGATGGGGTGGCCAACAAAACAGCCATCGCCATCAAGAACGCCCTCAACGCCGACTCCGTGCTGGGGGCCGATGGCGTTGACAGCGTCAGCTGGAACGCTACCGAGCATCGTTTCGAGATCACCTTCAAAACACCGCGGGACGTCGCCCCCATGGAGGCCGTCGATGACGCCGTCAGCGAAGAGCTTGGCGGTGATTTGGCCGTGCTGGGCAGCCCACTGCTCAATCATGGGCCACCCGGCCAGGCCGTGGCCCAGAACCTGGTGCTGACCGCCTCGGCCCTGGGCACCTTCAGCCTCAACATCGAGGGCACGACGGTCAGTGATATTCCCGCCGATGTCGGCGCGAAAACCATCGACGGCGGCACTGAAGGCCTCGAACAGCGCTTAAAAGCGGCTATCGACGGGACCAAGTTTGACAAGAATTCTCTGAAGGTAACGGGTGCGGGCACCCCTGATGATCCGTTTCAAATTCAATACAAGGCGAAAGCCGGGGTCACTGGGGTCACTGCCAGCGGTCTGGACAGTCTCGACACGAACACTCTGGTGCGCGCCACCAGCGCGCCCCTGGCCCAGATCATCACCACGGTCGATGGCAATCGGGCGGTGGATGAAACCTGGACCTTCAGCCTGACCGATCTCGCCCCGGGGGATACCTTCAGCCTCGGCTATGGGGGCAAGTCCACCGGCAACATCACCTGGAATGCGAACCTCGATACGGTACGCGAGAGCATCAAGAGTGAATTAGACAAGCTGACCAATAAAGACGCGACGACTGACGCCTTCAAGAACTTCAAACTCACCCGGGCCATCAACGGCGATCCGACCTTCACCCTGGCGGTCGATCCAGTGACGCCGGGCGGTACGCTTTCGGTCCTGCTCGGGCCGGGGGCGGGCAGCGCCACCTCGGCAAAATTGAATGACAAAATTGCCGCCCAAAGCGAGCAGCAGGAAATCAGTTACAGCGCCGATGCCGGCGGCTTCACCCTGTCGCTGGAGGGCAAAGAATCCCAGGCGTTGAACTTTGATATCAGCAAGGCGAATCTCGAGAAAGCCCTGCACGATGATTTGAGCCTGGAGGTGACGGCCACAGAGGATACGAGTGATCCAGACGTCATCAAATGGACCCTTGATTTCACCGGCGCCGATGCCGGCAAGGATTTCCCGACCCTGGTGCTGAACGCCTCCGGACTGCACCAGACCCTGGGCAACGCTCAGGTGGTCGCCCTGGGCATCAGGGACGGCGGGCCCGGGGTCCGGGAGATTCAGCACCTGGTCAAGCAACTCAAGTCCGGCGACTACCGTCTGCTCATCAACGGCAACGTCACGGATCCCATTTTAGTGGGCGATGACAACACCACGATTACCGCTAAGATCAATGCCACCAAGACCTCGAGCACGGCCCCTGACATTGTCGATCCGGTCACCGGCAGCGGCACCCTGCTCGATCCCTATGTCATCACCTTCAAAGCCGGCGGCGAGCAGACGCCCATCCAGGCCATCACCAAAAACGGTGTCAGCCAGTCCTTGTCGGGCTTCAGCGGCACTCTGCGCAACATCACCGGCGTCAATTTCGGCTACGGCCTCAATGTCTTCGTCGGCTCGGACGTCTTTATCGACAGCCTGGTGGAAACGACCAATGGCGGCGGCTTCGGCGACTTTGGCCAGAATATTCTGAGTAATCTGTTCGGGGGCGATGTGTTCACCCTGAACAAGGGCCAGACCCTGTTCGACTACCTGGTCAAGCAACTCAAGAGCGGCGGCGGCAAGCTGTTCAATGGCACGGCACTGCTCGATGCCGGCAATCCGAATTCCAGCCTCGGTCAGTTGCTGGGCCGTTTCGGCGAGTTCAACAAGACCAGCGGCGGTGGGGCCACCACCAAGGCCCTGTCCTTCGTCAAGAACACTGCCCTCAAGGAAGCCACCAAGCTCCTGAAAGACCAGCTCAAATTCCAGCTCGGCAGCCTCATCGACACCCCCTTCAATCCGGGCGTGCACGTGCTGGCCGGGTTGAGCGGCGGCGATACCTACAAGTTCAACGGTTTCTGGGGCCTCGGCGCGGTGCTCGAACTGCCCAATCCGATCCCCTTCGTCGGGGATCTGACCAACGGCCTGGACACCCTCGACTTTTCCGGCGTGACCTCGAACATGACCTTCGACATCTGGGAGGTGACGACCCAGAACAAGGATCAACTGGCGGCCCAGTTCCAGGCCGAACAGAACGCGGTGCAGGGCGCCACGGAGCCAAGCAACTTATCCGATTTTCTCAAAGTCGGCACCACCTTCATCATCGCCCGGGACAACACCATCGCGGATCTGCCGTTGATCCGGGATTTCCTCGCCGGAACCCCGTTCTTTGACGTGGTCTCCGGCAGCGTGGTGTTCGCGACGGATATCGAGAACCTGGTGGGCGGCAAGGGCACCAACACCTTCGTCTTGCATGACGGCGCCACCCTGCAGGGGACGATCTCCTCCAATAAGTTGGGCAAGGTGGTGCTGGATTACAGCGATTACGGCGGCGCCACTGGGGTGATCAAGGAGCGCCAGCTGGTCGATCTGCAGGGAGCGAAAGACGGCCAGAGTTTCACCCTGAGCCTCCAGGACCCGGGCAATGCCGCCAATGTGCTGACCTCCGGCAACATCGCCATCGATGTCAATCCCGAGACCACCGCGGAGCATATCAAGAGCGCCCTCGACACCTTGCTGAGTGGCAACAGCATCACCGTGAGCGTCAAGGCCCTGTCCATCTCCGCCGGCGCCTATGAAGTCACTTTCGATTCCAGCGCCGATCTGGCCGAGATGACCCTCAACGCCGGCGCGCTGGTGGATCCGGATAACAACCCGGTGACGCCCTTCGTCTCCACCGCCGTCAACGGCGGCGCCAACGCCGGAGTCATCGTCGATGCCAGTACCGGCGAGCGGGTGCTGGTGCCCCCGGTCACCATCCCGCTGCTGGGCACCCTGCCCAGCGTCACCCACAACTTCGGCCTCGCCCAGGGGGTGCTCGGCTACCGCTTCGGCGGCATCGGCGAAGTCTTCGGCGATGCCGGCGTGGCGGATGATTTTTTCCGGGAAAATGCCGTCACCGGTCTCGACAACGTGGTCGGCTCGCCGGGCAACGATTTTCTGACCGGCAACAAGGATCCCAACACCTTCGTCATCGGTTCCGGCGGCCAGGACATCATCGCCGGCGGCGCGGGCCTGGATACGGTGAACTACAAGGGCAACAGCACCGGCGCCACTGTAGTGCTGGCGGCCCCCGGGGTCTATGCCCTGGAGGACAACAGCGATGTGAAGCAGATCATCGATCTGGGCGGCGCCAGCGGCGGCAGCTTCACCTTGAGCTTCGAGGACGCCACCGGCGATGGCTCCAAATTTCTCAGCGGCCTGGGAATCTCCGAGATCGCCGGCAAAAAGATCGACAAACGGATTCTGACCACCGGGGCCATCACCATCGAGGCCGATCCCGCGAACCAGGCCCAGAAAATTGCCGATGCCCTGAACCTCGCCAACGGCGCCAGTGACTTCACCGACGCGGACGGCAATTCGGTGAGCAAGCTCGATGACGGCCGTGATCTGGCTGTCGAGGTGGTGCCCGGGGCCAGCGCCGGCACCTGGGTGGTGAAATTCAATACCCCGGACGGGACGGCCTTTGACTTTAAAAAGCCCTCCAAAAATCCGATCAGGGGCCTGTCCCTGGATACCAGCGCCCTGACCTTCCCGGCCGGGGCCACGCCTTTCCAGCATGGCTTCGCCCAGGCGCCCACAGCAGGGACCGCGGCCATCGAGGCGGCCGCGGCGCAGAAGGTCTCCCTGACCGGGACCCCGGGCAATAGTGAAGCCTGGACGCTGAATGTCGATGGGGTGGACTACACGGTGGACTTGCCCGCCACCGGCGCGGTGCCAGCGACGGCGGCTATTGCCCTGGATCTGGCCGGCCAGATTGACGCCGCCGCAGGCCTGGTGGCGATCGCCAGGGACAGCGACATCGTCATCAGTGCCCTGGCCGGTGGCTCGATCCCGGTGACGATAGCCGGCGACACCCAGGGCAGCGTGTCGGCGCTGGACAGCCAGACCCGGGTCCTGGCCCTGCAGGGAACCCCGGTGATCGACGATCAATGGACCATCGACGCCGGCGTCAGCAAGTACACACATACAATCGCATCCACCTCGCTCAGTGACGCGGCCCAGGGCCTGCAGGCGCTCATCAACATGAGCATGGACCTGCGGGCGATGACCGAAGGTGACAGCCTGGTCCTCGTCAATCTCGGCACCGGCTCGTTTCCCGCGATCACAACCTCCATTGATCCGGTAACCAGCGCGCCGGTGGATACCGCAACGGCAGCCTCGAAAACAATCGCCCTGAGCGGCGGCATCAACGCCGGTGATATCTGGCGCATCACCGTGGGCGGAACCGATTACGAGCATGTTGCGGTGGCCACGGACAACTCGGCCAGCATCGCCGCCAAACTGGCCCGCAAACTCGACGCGGCGGGAAGCCTCGGGCTGGCGGCGGCAGCCGACGGCAGCACGATTGTCATCACCGATACCGCGGGCGCTCCGCCGGCCCTGACTGTGACGCCCCCCGGGGCCGGCGACATGATCCTCGACACCAATGTCGCGACGGCGGTGGTGGCCCTCGCTGGCGTACCGGTCACCGGCGATACCTGGAGCGTAACCGTCGACACTATTACCTACAGTTACAGCGTGCAGGCGGGTGACGCGATCACGGATGTGGCCGTGGGACTGGCCGCGGCGATAGCTGACAATACCGCGGCCGGCAGTGGCTACACCGCCAGCGCCGAAGGGGCCAGTATCGTCATTGGCAAAATCGGGGCTGCCTTGCCGCCGTCGGTGCAGGCAGGGATCACCGCCGGCGGCAGTCTCGCTCCCGTCTACCAGGTGCTCGCCATCGACGCCGATGCGGGAATCTTCACCATCAGCGACGGCAGCGGCACCAGCCGGCAACTGCTGTTCGATGCCGACGCCGCCACTCTCGAGTCCGCCCTCGAGGCCCTGGGCAGTATCGGCGCCGGCAACATCAGCGTGCTTCCGGGGGCAGTACCGGGGATCTGGAATCTCATCGTCCGGGGGGGCGTCACGCCCGCTTTGACGACACACACCACCGGCATCCACGCCGATAACAAGACCCAGATTGATGACGCCCCCGGGCTGATCAAGTTCGCCGACACCCCGGCCGGCGCCAGCATGTTTACCGGTATTGAAAACGCCCGGGGTGGTTCCGGCAATGATCTGCTCATCGGCAATCCCGGCGCCAATGTGTTTTCCTTCGGCTCGAACTGGGGCCACGACGTGGTCATCGGCGGCGGCGGCGCGGATGTGCTGGATTTCACCGGCCTGCCCGCCGAGACCCTGATCCGCAAGGCGGTGCGTGGCCTGGGGGCGCCGGTCGGGGATCTGCATAGCTCCGGGGTGGCGGATCTCGGCGATGCGGCAGTGGTTTATTATTTCGAAACCGACGGTGCCATCACCGGTTCGGTCACGGCCTACGGCAACTTCGAGGCAAAGCAGCCGAACTCTCCGGACAGTGTTTTCAAGACCAAGACCAAGGACTTCTTCAAGAAAAAATTCTTCCTGCCCCAGATCTCCGCCGACGGTCCCGGACCTTCCCTGCAAGGTGACACCCTGACCCTGGGTGCGGATCTCGATCAGTCCATCAAGGACGCTGCCCTGGCGGCCTGGGCGGCCGGGCCGCTGGCGGCGGACTCGCCGGTCCTCAACAAGCTCGGTCAAATCAAGTTTGAAGTCATTGACTTCGAAACCGACCCGGCCTTCCACAATGACCTGATCCTGGCCCAGTCCGGTCTCGACGTGAATAACGATTTCATCATCTTCATCGATGATGATGCCGCCGGCTACGGCTGGCACACCCTCACCGGTAGTGGGCCGGCGGCCGGGTCCGGGACCATGGATCTGCTGTCGGTGGTGACCCATGAATATGGCCATGTGCTGGGCCTGCTCGACGGCGACACGCCGGGCAGCGCCCTCAACGCGGAACTGACGGCGGGCAGCCGCGTTCTGCCCAACGCCACCGACGCGGCCAATGTCCTGAGCGTGGACAAGAATCGCCTCGGCCACGGGCTGGATCAATTCTCCGACTGGGCCGCCAACATCGGTGATCAGATCGGCAGCTATCTCAACAACTCCGGCGATCTGCCTTTTACCGACAAGACCATCGGATCCCTGCTCGGTCTCGATACCGCCATCGACTCCATCACCACCCGCATCACCACCGATCTCGATGCCCTGACCGATGAGGTGATGAACTATTTCAACGATGTCAGCGTCACCGATCCGGATACACAAAGCCTGCTGGCGGCGGTCAACGCGGAGCTGGCCGCCGCCAACCGCTCGATCCAGTTGGTGGAAACCGATTCCAATACCCTGAAAGAGTTCCGGGTGGCCATCGATCTGGAAACCATCAACCAGCAAATCGATCTCTCCCTGGACTCCCTGAGCCTGGATTTCCCCGGTGATTTCGACTTTCCGGCGATCGACATCGGTCTCCAGATCGATCAGTCCAATCCGCTGGATTTCGCTGCCGATCTGGGCCTCGATTTCAGCTTCGGCATCGCCGATGACGGCAGCTTCTTCGTCTCCGATCCGACCTTCGACGCCGGTTTGAGCTTCGGCGATGCGCCCCTGGAAATCGCCGCGGTCGATACCGCCAATGCGACCTTCGCCGTTGCCGGCGACCACAGTGGCACGGATCCCGCGGCGGTCAATTTCCAGGTCGGTGACAGCTTCTATGTGACCGGTTCCCTCGACAACCCCGGGCGCTTCACCGTCGACGACGTTACCTACGATGGCCTGAGTGATCGCACCCTGATCCACACCGGCGAACCCATCGATTCCGATGCCGCGAGCGGTGTCATCCGCAAGGCCTTCTCCCTCGAGGCCAGCCTCGGGCCCCTCGGCGTCGCCGTCGAGGACGGCCTGGCCTATTTCAATACCGACATCAGCCTGGGCGTGCCGGGCCGCCTCAGCCTGGATGCCATCAGCGGCGACAGCAACGATGATCTGCTGGGGATCCCCAGCCTCGACGGCGACACCCAGTTCGAACTGCTGCTGCCCATTGTCACCACCGGCGCCCTGGGGGAACTCAGCGACGGCGAGGCGCTGATCTCGGCCTCCTCGAGCGTCATTCCCGAGGATGCGGGGCTCGCCGGCTTCCTCCTCAACCTGCCCAACTCGATTGAAATCAGCGGGCTCGAGGATCTGTTCCGGCTCAAGGGCATTTCCCTGGATTTCATCCTGGAATCCCTCGAGACCCTGGTGGACGAGATGGTCGGCATGGACCGGGACGTGCTCGGGCGCATCAGCGGCGGCACCCTGAACGCCGACAATATACTCGAGGGCGGGCAACTGGAGGTCTACAGCGAGCGCTGGTCGGCCAGTGCCACCACTTTCGCCGAGGGGACCTTCACGGCGGTTCTCGACGCCGTGACCGGGGAGCAGAACTCCAAGGTGGTGACCCTGGAAGACGGCAGCCGGCTGCGGCTGTTCGAGTGGGATGTTGACGGCGCCGGCGCCGGCCCCACTCAGTGGGGGCGCGAGACGCGCCCGGACGGCGATCTGTTGCTGCAGGTCTACACCCCCAGCGCTTTCGGCCTGGACAAGACCTATGCCGCCGACGATGTCCGTATCGAACAACTTCAGGCCCTGAGCGAAGATGATGTCAGCCTGATCGATGGCACGACCACGGTTGTCGGGGACCTCGGCACCTTCAACCTGCGCGACGGCGCGCTCTACGACGACATCCCCCTGGTGGGCCTGAGCGCGGCGGATATTCTCGGCGAGGGCTCGGTCAGTTTCGCCCGGGGCCTGGGGGACGCCATCCACACCGTGCGCGAGCAGGCCCGCAACATCAAAGAAGCCGAGGCAATGCTGAATGAGAAGATCAACAGCTTCCTGCGGCAGATCACCGGGAACGACACCCTGGATCTCAGCCCGGTCACCCTGGACTACGCCAATTCGGCATTCGATTTCGACCTTGATTTTGCCTTCGATCTGCAGGACCGGCCGGCCGCGGACCGCACCTTTGATCTCAACCTCGACATCGACGAACTGAATCTGCAGCAATGGCTCGGCTTCAACCCCGGGGATGTGCTGGATCTGAACTTCAACGCGCCGGTGGAACTGGACGCGGACGCGGCCCTGCACGTCGGTTTCGGCTTCGATCTGGGTAACGTCTTCGAACCGGTCTTTTTCGTCGATCAGGATACCGGCATCAGCGCCAGTGTCTCCGGGGTCGCGCCGGATATCGATGCCTCCCTGGCCATTGACATACCGCCGGTCGGCGCCATCGACCTGCCGCCCCTTGGCCTGTTCGTCGAGGACGGTTCAGCCAGTATCAATCTGGGCTTTTTCGCCAACATGGGGGATCCGGCTGCGGACCTCGACGGCGACAATATCCTGGATCTCAACGAGCTCGGCGGTGCCTTCCAGGCCCAGGCCTTCGGCAGCGCGGTGGCCGACCTGCCGACCTATTTCCCCATCAAGGCGTTGCCCCTGGGCGGTTTCACCAGCGACCGGGACGGCAACGGCTTCGCTGATAACGTGCTCCATGTCGGGGCTGATTTTTCCGTCGATGAAAATCTGAATCTTGAATCGAACTTCGAGTTCTCCCGCCCCAACGTCAGTCTTGACTTCAACGCGGTGCAGTCCTTCCTCGCCTTCATCGACGATCCCCGCAACATGCTGACGGGGCTGAACGGCTTCTTTGACGGCATCGACACCGTCGCCCAGGGCATCGACTCCATCAACCTGCCGTTGATCGGCGGCTCCGCTTTCGACGATCTGGCCAACAGCCTGCGGGGCCTGCGTGGCTTCGTCATGGGTGCCCAGACCGCCACTGGTAGCTATAACGATTCCGGGACGCTGGGCAAGTTCCTGCAGGATGAGGCCGATGCCTGCGACAACGATCCCAACAGCAGTTGCAGCGTCATCGATTCGGTGCTGGATCGCATCCGCACGGCCCTGTTCGAAGGCTTCGATCAGATGAACACCGAGGTCGGCGCCAAGGGTCTGCCGCCCGGCGAGGATCCGTTGTTCGCCTTCGTGGTGCCGGTGCACGATGAGGACGGCGCGGAACTGTTCGATGCCAACGGCAAACTGTTGACGCGCCTGCCCACCTCCGCTGATGACATCGAGCTGGTGTTTTCCCCCACCGGCCTGCTGACCTTCAACATCAAATTTGGCGGCGTGCTGGTTGACGGCGATCTGCCCATCGATTTCAGCGCCGGCATCCCCGGGGTCAACCTGGACATCGACGCCGCCATCCAGACCCGCATCGACTACCTCATGGGCATCGGCCTGGGGATCGGCAACATCAGTGACACTGGCCTTGAATTCGGTGTCTTCATGGACACCAGCGGCATCAACACGGCGGGTGAGGAAATCGCCCTCGACGTCGATGCGCGCCTGGCTCCCGGCTCGACCGCCGAGGGTACCCTCGGTTTCCTGCGCATGTCCTTTGAAGACGTCAGCGCCCTGGGCAGCGGCCTCAGCGGCCATCTGGGCCTCGATATCCGGGACAATGACGCCGACGGGCGCTGGGAACTCGGCGAAGGCGTCGATCTGGCCCTGGTGGCCTCGGCCTTCGCCGAGGCGGATCTGTTCGCCCAGGTGGAAACCGTGGCCGCCGAATACCTGCCCTCCGTTTCCACCACCATCCACTACTCCCAGTTGCTCGGTGAGATCATGCTCTCGACCGACGGTGGCTTTGACATCGATGTCGGCAGTCCCCAGGTGTTGCTGAGCGATGTCACCCTTGATGTCGGCAGCCTGTTCGACAGCTTCCTGCTCGAGACCCTGCAGAAGATCCAGGAGATCGTCGGACCCATCAAGCCGGTAGTGGATCTGCTGCTGATGGAACTGCCGCTCGGCGGCATCGCCGATCCGCCCATCCGTTTCATCGATATCGCCCGCCTGCGCCTGCCGGCCAAGACCGTCGACATCATGACCAAAGTGTTGACCGTTATCGACAACACGCTTGATTTTCTCGAGACCGTGTCGGATCTGTCGGAGGCGGGCGATATCAATTTCGGCGACTTCAACCTGACCGAAGGTTCCCTGGAAGATCCGGAAGCGGACATCAGTGACGCGGATACCGCCGGCAACACGACCAAGAGTTCCAGCCTCAGCGCGGATCAGAAAAAGAAACTCGAAGGACCCAAGCAGGAAGGCCTGGACAGCGAGAAGTCGACCAAAAGCAAATCCAAGAACAACAAAAAGCACCCCTCCAGCAAGAATTTCAGCATTCCGGTGCTGGAGGATCCCGCGACCCTGCTTGATTTCGTCCTCGGCCGCGGGGAAGTTGATCTGTTCTTCTACGATCTGCCGGATCTGGCCCTGGATTTCGAGCACCAGCAGACCTATCCGGTGTTCCCGGGCCTCAATGTCGGGTTGTTCGGGCGCATCGCGGCCTTCACCAATTTCGATTTTGGCTACGACACCACGGGCCTGCGCCAGTGGAGCGAAACCGATTTCGATCCGGCCGAGGCCTGGCGCCTGTTCAACGGCTTTTTCCTCGATGACCACGGTTTTGAAAACACCGCCTTCGACGAGGACGAGGTCACCCTCATCGCCCAGGTGGGGGCGGTTGCGAGCCTTGGCATCGGCGGCCTGGCCGAGGCCGGAGTCAAAGGCGGTATCGAGGCCGAAATCGGCTTCGATCTGAACGACAAGGAAACCGAGATTCAAAATGATCTACCGGTCGGGGACGGGAAATTTTTTGGTAATGAAATTGTCGATCGCCTGGCGGTCGGCCCCCAGTGCCTGTTTGATGTGCATGGTGAGTTGTCGGTGTTCGTCGAAGCCTTCCTGTGGATTGGCCTCGATCTTGGGTTCAGCACCATTACCCTGTTCGAGGCCACCGAACGCTTCGTTGATCAGATCATCGCCAGCTTCGACTGGGAGTGCGTGCTCGATGCCGTGCCGGACATCGCGCGGATGCTCGGCAGCACCCTGAACCTGTCCTACTGGAGTCAGATAGACGACAACGTGGCGAACACCACCGAGCTCAACGCCAACCGGGACAGCAACGCCCAGCAGCAGATCACGGTCAAATCGCTGAAGTCGGATCAGGACCTGACCTTCGAGTCCCTGATCAAGGAAGGCTTCATTGATACCGAATTCTATACCCGCCCCCAGGAACAGGCCCTGAGCGCGCAACTGGCCGATTTCAGGAACAATCACGCCGGTGAGGATGTGATCCTGGTCAGCAACAACATTCGCGCGGAAGTGTTCCTGGCCAATAACGTGGACACGATCAACATCATCGGTGGCAATCGTGATGATGTCTATGATCTCAAGGGCCTGGACGGGCGCATCAAGGTCATCAGCGGTGATCTGGGCAGCGGTGATGATGTCGTCATGGCCAGCGCCGACAGCGAGAACGACCCGCTGCTGTTTCTCGATGCCCTCGATGTCACCGGCGGCAGCGGCGATGACTACATCAACATCGATGCCGGACTGCTCGGGCGCCACAACGCGGGGGTGCCGGCGCCGGATCCCGTGCTGCGGCCCTACCATCTGCGCGGCGGCGACGACCGGGACCGGGTCAAGATCACCGGGGTCAATGCCGACTACGACGGCGTCTGGATCGAGGGCGGCCGCGGCGACGACACCCTCATGGGCGGCGAGGGCAGCGACTGGATCTACGGCGGCCACGACGACAGCGCCAGCCCCAACACGGCCTTCGACGGTTTCGACATCATCATGGCCCACGGCGGTGACGACGTCATCGACGGCGGCGACGAATTCGATGCCAACATCGCCTTGTACAGCAATGAGACCGGACAAATCCGGGCCTCACAGTTTTACCAGACCGACGGCACACCCTTCGCTCATTATGATGACAGGGGCCGGCCCATCACCGCGCCCTTCAATCCCAATGGCAGCAACACCTTGGTCGACCTGAACGCCACGGGATTCACCACGCGATCCTTCCACGGCGATCTCATCGATGCCGGCGAGGGCGGCGATACCGTCTTCGGCGGCTACGGCTTCGATCAGATTTTCGCCGGCACCGGCCTCAACGACATTCACGGCGAGCAGGGCAACGACAGCCTCGATGCGGGAACCGGCCAGACCAGCGTCGCCGGTGGTCAGGGCGACGACAAGATCGTCTGGAACTACGCTCCCCTTGGCGGCAACACCCTGACGATGTTCGGCGGCGGCGGCGATCACGATGTTCTGGAGGTCACCGTCACCGACGATCAGAACAGCCTGCGCCTGGAAAAAGACGGCCTCGCGGGGACCACGGCGGCGTTGTTCATCGATGGCGACAAGCTGGTGCTCGACACCATCGAAGGGGTCAGCATCGACGCCCGGAAAGAAGCCGATGATTTCACCGTCAACGATCTGCTGGACACCTCGATCCGAACCGTTGAAATTGAACTCGGTTCGGCCCCGGTCACCATGCTCAACGTCGATCGCGGCGCCGATGGCAACCAGCTGGTGGTGCCGGAAGGCTTCGAGGATGTCGCGGCGAATCCCGAGGCCCAGATCGCCCAGTACTTTTACCGCATCGATCTGGACGCCGGCGGCACTTACCTGTTCAACGACGACGGCTCGCCGCTGTTGCAGGCTATCGACACCCCGTCCGTCATCGATCCCCTGGTGCCCGCCAACCAGACCCAGAAGGTCGCCCTGCAGGATGGCCTGGCCCTGGTCGATCTGTATTATGGCTTCGATCCCGCCCAGCCGGACAACGGCCGTACCCAGAGCAACACCGCGCAAATCCGCGCCGGCATGGCCGCCGCCGAGGTCAAGGCCGCCCTCATCGATCAGATCACCGGGATCGATGACGTCGACGTGAGCGGCTCGGGAACGGCGGCCGACCCCTGGGCCATCACCCTGTTGGCGGCGACCACCGACGCTGGCCAGTTCCGGCGGCTCGCCCACCACTACGATCTGCAGGCCTTCAGCGGCGCCATCACGCCCCGGGACGATTCCCGGGTGTTCGAGCGCTTCTACCGGCTGGATGACGACCAGGCGCAATTTCAGTTCAACGCCGACGGCACCCCCAGCCTGGTCGAGAAGGTTCAGGATGCGGTGCTGATGGACAACCACCGGGTCCAGACCCTGAGCCTGGAGCCCTGGGAGAACAATGGCATTCTCTGGTACGGCCAGGACGGCGTGGTCATCGCCCGCAGCGACACGGCCGCGGACATTGAATCCCGACTGGAGAGTCTCGCCACGGTCAGCGACGTCATCGTCCGGGGCGCGGGTCTGGCGGACGATCCCTGGGAATTCGATTTCCGCGATGCGCTCAAGGACGCCGACAGCCGCTATCTGCAACTGGAGTTCGTCGCCGGCGGCGCCCTGGCCGATCCCGCGCCCCTGAGCCGCACCGCCAGCGCGGCCCTGCAGCCTCCCTACACGCTGTTGCCGATTGCTGACGACGCGGTGGAAATGGACGTGTCCTACGGCGCCCAGACCCTGCGGGTCGATCTCGACGTCCCGCTGGCGCCGGGCCAGACCCGCAGCGACCTGTTCATGGCCCAGTTGCAGGATGCCATCGAGGCCTTCGATACGGTCGCCGATGCGGTCGTCAGCGCCGGCGCCACGCCGGCCGATCCCTGGCAGGTGGTCATCGACGACAGCAGCGGTTACCAGCCTTTGAGCTACGCCGTCAGCAAGCGCTGGGGCAATCCGGTGCTCGCGGCCAGCAACGCCGACAATAGCGTGCAGACGATTTCCCTGGCCGGCAACAGCAAGGCCGCGGTGACCTATGCCGGCAGTGAACTGCGCCTGGACGCCGATCAGAGTCCCGAGCAGGTTGCGGCGGCTTTCGCGGGGATCCCCGATCTCAGTGAAACCGATGTGGCGGTGACCGGCGCCGGCACGGATGCCTCGCCCTGGCAAATCTCCTTGACGTTGCAGCCCGGCGGGACGCCGATTACCTATCAGCCGATCAGCTACCGTCTGGCCGAACCCGTGGCGCCGGCCACCCCGGGTTTCAACGCCCAGGCGGGCATCCCCGCCAATGACCGGCAGCTGCTGCCCCTGCCGGCCAATGCCCTCGCGGTCGATGTCCGCTATGGCGCCGAGAGCACCTCCATCGATCTCGATGTCACGCCCGCCGCCGGGCAGACCAGGACCGAAGCGGTCATCGAGGCCCTCGAGACCGGTATCGCCGGCCTCGCCAACGTCGATCAGGTCGCCATCGCCGCCGCAGCGACGGCCCAGGATCCCTGGACGCTCGCGCTCATCCAGGCCGATCGGGATCCCGCAGGCCGTTACCTGAGCTTTCAGGTCGATGTCACCGAACAATGGGGCGCCTCGCACCTGGCCGCGCAAACCCTCCCCCCCGGGGCCGCTTTCCCCACCCAGTCCATTTCCTTCGGCGGCGCGGCCAAGGGCATCGTCGTCTATAACACCGACGAGATTCGCCTGAGCCCCGGCGCCGGCTCCGCCGCCGGTTTCGAGACGGCCCTCGAAGCTCTGGAGGCACTGAACAACGTCGATGTCACCGTCATTGGTGAAGGCACCGACGCATCCCCCTGGGAGATATCGGTAGCGCCGGCCGATCCGGGCGCCACGGTGGACGTCCAGACCCTGTCCTACAAGGTGGCGGAAGATCCGGGGACCTCTCCCCGCGGCCTGCTGAGCGACACCCCGGTCAACCGCACCCAGCTACTGGTCGCCCCGGCCGGACCCCTGACCCTCTGGTATGGCGATCGCGGTATCGACGTGCGCTTCGATGCCACGGCCGGCCTGACCGGCGCCGATCTCGAGGCGGCGCTGAACACCCTGGCCAATGTCGGGCGGGTGGCCGTGGACGGCAGCGGCGGCATCGCCGATCCCTGGCGCATCGTCATCGTCGACGCGGACCGCGACAGCGATGGTGCGTTCCTGCAAATCCGCTCCGAACAGTACCGGCAAAGCGGCGCCGACGTGCAAAACGGCACTGACGCGGTCGGGCGCAGCAGCCGGCTGCCGCTGATCGCGACCCAGGCCCTGTTCCTAGATAACTGGCAAGACCACGCCGAGTTCCGCTACGGCGCGGCCGCGGTCGAACTGACCAACGACCTGACGGCTGCCGAGGTCGAGGCCGCCCTGGAGTCCCTGCCGAACATCAGTGATGTCCAGGTGACCGGCGCCGGGCAGATCTCCAATGTGCTCGACTCACCCTGGAATGTCGTGTTCATCGACGCGGAGCCGGAAACCTTCCAGCGCGTGTCAAAGACCCAGTTGCTGAGCCGGCTGCTCGACAGCGACACCATGGAAAACCCCGACGTGCAGTTCATCGCCGCCGCCGAGGTGATGAGCGGCATGCAGTTCGCCTACAACGGCGCCTTTCAGGACCTGGATGATACGGATGTGGCCGGTGACAACACCGCCATTGCCGGGGCCTTGCAGAGCAAACTGCGAAACTTTGTCGGCGCCCTGGGGACCGCCGAGGTGATCTACGTGGCCGCCGAGGATCGCTACCAGGTGAGTGCCCCGGGCGCCGATCAGCTGTTCTTCAACAACGCCAACGGCAATGGCCAGAGCGATCTGCAGCAGGTGTCCCAGGGGACCCTGGAACTGCCCCTGGATCTGGCCGCCGCCACCTTCAGCTTCGGCGCCCTGAGCCAGACCGTCGATACCGTCGCGGCACCGGACGATCCGGACACCACCGGAGTCGATGAAAGCGAGCCCGCCCGCACCGCCATCCGCACCAGCCTCGAATCGCTGGTCAGCGCAACGGGTATGACGGTCACGGTCACCGGCAGTGGCGTCGAGAGCGATGCCTGGGTAGTCACCTTTGACGGTTATGACCCGGCCCAGCCCATCAGCGTCAGTTATGACTTCGGCACCAGCCTCGATGCCCTGGCCACCAACACCGTGCAGAGCTACCAGGTGCTGGAAAAACGCGACGACGACGGCAACTTCAACATCCTCAAGGACGGCGCCGGGCGCTATGCTATTTTCAGCACCACCGGCGATGTGGCCAGCGCGGATTTCTTCATCTCGCCGTTCATGACCGTCGCCCGGGAAGGGCCGCGGCTGATCGAGAAGCCCACCTACGCGGATGCCGACGGGGACGGGACGCTGGAACTGACCGGCGAGACGGATTTCTTTGTCGACCCGACCTTCGACACCGATCGGCGGGTAGACCGTGTCACCATCTCGGGCTCCGGGCAATCCGACGCCTTCCTGGTGGGCCATGAAATCCTCAACCGTGGCGTCGAGGGCGTCGAGGACGTCAAGCTCGACACCGTGCAGGTCACCCACTGGCGGCCGCCGGCGGGCGCGGCCGCGGTCGATGATCGCACCAGCAACATCCTCGATGATGCCGGGGAAAGCGTCGTCATCACCATCCGCGGCATCGACACCGTCGATCCGGAAGTCACCGATGCCATCACCGTGTCCGATGTGCTGCGCATCGACGGCGCCGGCGCCGATGATCAGATCATCGCCGGCCTGGTGCCGAACAACGGTGATGCCGTGGACGCCCTCGATATCCTCACTGGCCACGCGGTCGACATCCTGAACCTGGCGGGTGGCGCCGGCGCGGATCGGATCATCGGCACCGCCTTTGCGGACACCATCGATTCCGGCGCCGATGAGGACACCGTCACCGGCGGCGCCGGCACCGATGTGTTCATCGACGCGGCGGGCAGCGAGGACACCCTGATCGAGGCCCGGGACCTTAATTTCAGCCTCAGTGACAGTGAACTCGCGGTGACCGGTGAACAGGCCTCGCTGCTCGATCCGACCCAGATGATCTCCATCAACGAGGTCGAGGACATCGGGGTCTTCGAGCAGTTCCGCCTGTACGGCGGCGCCGACAACAATGCCTTTGCCGTTTCGGACTTCACCCAGAAGGCCTGGCTCGACGGCACCGAGGCGAGTGATACCTACGTGTTGACCCTGACCGGACCACTCAACGGGCGTTCGGAGATCTTCGTCAACGACAGCGGCACCGGCAGCACCGACAGCGACAATGTGCAGATTTGGGGTGGCGACGTCGCCGACACCCTGCACCTCGATGCTGACACCTCCCGCCAGGAAGTGGAACTCAATACCGGCGCCGGCGCCGGCGAGACCTTCGAACTGATTTACAACAATGCCCAGACCAGCGCCGGCCTGACGAAGGATTCCAGCGCCGCGGACATCGAGAGCGCACTGGAAAGTCTCGCCACCATTCAATCGGTCTCGGTGGTGGCGGACCGTTTCCTGCCGAACCTGATGCACATTGAAATCCTCGAGGCCGACACCAACGCGGAAGGCCGTTTCTTCCATATCGCCAACAACGACCCGGGACTGGGTCTGGCCGACGTCGGCAAGGCGCGGGTTTCGCGCGCCACCGTGACCCGCATCGAGGCGAGTCTGGGCGCCACCCTGCTTGCAGGCAAGCCGGACATCGATGCCATGTTCGAACGCCCTGGCAACGAGACCCAGGTGTTCAATCTGTTCAAGGATCAAGTCGGCAGTTTCGAGCTTGAATACAATGGCGTGCAGACCAGCGCGGGACTGAACGAGAGCGCGGACGCCCAGGCCATCGCCGACGCCCTGCTCAGCCTGCCGGACATCGGGGCGGTGACCGTCACCGGTCTGGGCACCAGCCGCGATCCCTGGCGCGTGACCCTGGACAACGCCCTCACCGACAACAAGGGCAACTTTTTCAGTATTCACACCAGCAATTCGCAATTGGTCAGCGATCCCATGGATCTGGCTGATAACGCGGCCACCACGCGCGAATCGATTTCGCTCGCCAATCCAGCCAACTTCCAGCGGGTGTACTACGACCGCAGTGCCGAAGTCGTCGATATCCACGGCGGCCAGGGCGCCGATACCTTCATCTCCGATGACAGCATGGCGGCCACCATGGCCTTCGGTGATGAGGGCAATGACAACTTCCTCATCGGCCGGGTACTGAAAACCAAGACGGTAGAAATTGACGGCCGCATGATTGAGGTGGTCGACGGAGAGGATGGGATCACGGCCGGGGTCAGCTTCAACGCCGCCTTCTTCGGCGGGGCCGGCGACGACTATTTCGAAGTCAATCACAATGTCGGTGCCCTGCAACTGTTTGGTGAATCCGGTGACGATACGTTTTTCCTCAAGGCCCAGTTGCAGGCCAAGGATACCGGCGCGGGCATGGTTTCGGAGGAACTCGACGGTGGCCAGATCACGGCGGGTGCCGGCGACATCAACAACAAGATCGAGGACAGCGACGAGGATGTGCTCGTCGACTATGTGGAGAACAATCGCGTCGATATCTTCGGCGGCAGTGGCTTCGATACGGTCGTGGTCGCGGGCACCTCCCTTGATGATGAGTTTTATATTTTCACCGATAACGAGGACCGTCAGTATCTCTACGGGGCCGGATTGAAACTGGAAAACATCGACGGCATCGAGCGCCTGGCCCTGGTCACCGGCGCCGGCGATGACACGGTGTATCTGTACGGTCTTGATCCAAAACTGAGCCTGCTCATCAATACCGGTTCGGGGGATGACCAGATCATCATCGGTGGCGAAGAAAAAACCTTCCAGGTCACCTATCCGGAATCGAGCGCGGTCTACACCGTCGAGCAGAACAACCTCGCTGACAATTTCATCAGCGAGACGAAGATTTACAACGATATCGTCTTCAATCGTCTGGACGGGGATTTCGCCCCCAACCGCACCCAACGCCAGGACGCCTGGCGGGCTTTCTACGACAAGTGGATCGAGGATCTCGACGACGATGATCTGGGCAAGGTCAAAATCTCGGATGCCCACTGGAACCTGCTCGAATCGAACCTGGTGGTGGCGCTGAAACTCTACGCCCAGGCCGTGGAACGTTCGGTGTCTTCATCCCGGGTGGTGTCGTTGCGGCCCAAGTTCGATTTCGCCAACCTGGGCTTTTTCCCGGCGTTGGTCAAGGGTTTCAACGAACGCAATGATTTTCTAAGTGAGATTAATAAGTTAGAGAGGTTGTTGATCGATGCCAACGGCAATCCGGTGTCCGGTATCGACAATGACAAGTGGGATCTGCACATCACCAACCGCTTTCATACCCTGTTCGGTATTTTCGGTTGGATTTCCTACTTTTTTGACAACGACCTGTACCCCGCGTTGGCCGCCGACTCGGCCCTGAAGCTGCCGGACAAGATCGATTTCAAGACCCTGGACACGATCGCCCCGCGTACCGATCTGCTGGCCGGCAATCGCACACTCGACAGCGTTCTGTATCACTCCTATCTCGCTCCCGTCGCCTCCTGGACGTCCTCCGGCACCATGATCGAAGCCAATAACGTCACCGCCGGGACCACCGGCATCTCGGCGCCGGATCTGTATTTCGGGGATCTGAATCCGGAATGGGTCCGTCAGGGCTGGTGGTGGATGGGGCCGGTGCCGGGGACGCCTGATTTTGGGGTCAACGGCTATCACAACGGTGCCGGCGCGGAAATGTTCTGGGATCTGATCACGCTGTTCTACGACATCGACGCCGAGGTTAACGCTGGTATCAATGTCGAACAAAACTTCAACGTGGTCCAGGAGCGAGGCCCGGCCTCCTATCGTTTCGATGAACTGCCCGAGCGTACCGAGACCAAAATTCTGCCGGAAAACTACGATATCACCAGGATCGCCGGGGTGGTGCGCCTGGCCGGCGGGCTGGACAGCGCCGGGGGTGACACCCTGGTCATCAACGCCCGCAATGGCGGTGGATTCGACGTCGATGTCACCGAACAGGTGCTCGATCTCGCCGACTTCAGTTTCGACATCAATGCCCTGGGTACGGTGTTGCCGAGCGGCGTCACTCATGACGATGTCCAGGGCGCCCTGGCGCGGGCCAACAAGGAAACCCAGATCGGGGTGCTCGATCAACTGGCCAACAACGACATCAGCTCGGCCACTGTGCAACTGACCACTGACGAACTGGTCGAGACCTTCAATCTCAGGGATTCCCTGGAATCCCTGCAGGCCAGGGCGACGGCCCTGAATACCGCCGGCAACAGTGCCTGGAATGAATACCGTACCGCCCTCGGCGATTTCGCCAAGCGCGGTCTGCAACTCCTGGGAGATACCGATACCAGTACCGCAACGTTCTCTGAAGACGGGCTCAATCAGCTGCTCAACGACAGCCGCCTGCTGGAGATGCTGAACAGTTTCGATTCCGGCGTGAAGAATAGTGCCACGGAGGTGGCGACGGCTCTGCGTGGGGTGCAGGACTATTTGAATTTGCTTTCCGTGAGCGCCGATCTTGACGCCACCGGTTTCACCTGGCCCGGCAACGAAGCGTTGAGGATCTATCAGCAGAACACCCCCGATCTGGGCGCACGCACCACGACCTTCAAGTACAACCAGAAAATCTGGGAGCCCAATCAATTCAACAAGGCCTCGGATTTCAACGAACGCGTGAATTTCCCCAACCGCCTGGATCCCGAGGGCTTCAAGGATGAAGATGCCGCGGGTAATCCGACCACTGAACATGTCGACTTCGATACCAATGAGCTCGACGGTAACGGCCGGCGCCTCGAGAAAATCGCGTTCACTGTCGGTGGGGCTACCACGGTGATATCCGAACCGGCGGGCAACGCCATCGAGCTGGAAAAAAACTATGTCGCGGCGGTCGATAACTTCAACACCTCGTTTTACAGTTTTTCCTATTTCCGGGTCGGCAGCAGCGGTGACCAGGAACTCGAAGCAGTGGCGCTGCGCAGACTCAATCAGTTCGATCCGGACGTTCTCGCGGCGATTCCGAACGCGGCCAAGCTCGCCGACGGGGTCTACCTGACCGCGGCTAACTGGGATGCGTTCCTGGACGCTTTTGGCGCCAATACCGGCCAGGCTTTTAGCGACGATGAGGTGTCGAAATTCATCGAGACCCAGTTCAACCAGGTGCTGCGTAACGATCCCAACGATCCGAGCGACGATGATGACATCAAGGCACCGATCAAGGATGGTTTATTCATCTTTAAAAACGGCGAACGCCACGTCGTCGACGTCAAGAGTGTGCAGGATGATGCGGGCCTGTTCCTGCCCGAGACCATCAGCATCACCAAGGTCATTGACGTCGATATCGACGTGAATGCCGGCTATGTCACCGGGCGTAAACCCGGGACCGACTATACCGTTTCCTATGACAGCGTCCTCGGCCTCAACAAATTCGGGATCTGGTACGCCGGGTTCGAAAACGCGGATTTGCACCTGAACGCGGACGATGGTGCGGACAAAGTCGAGACCATCGATGTGAATTCGACCAGTTTCCTGGACAAACTCGACATTCATACCGGCGGTGGCAATGACGAATTCCGGATTTCGGCGGCTACCGATCTGGGCGTGAATCCCTTCTCCGGCGCGGGCAATGATATTATTCTGTTGAACAGTACGGATTCGGGTGTGGTCAATATCGACGGTGGCGCCGACCAGGATGTTTTCATAGCCCGGACGATGCGCGGCGATACGGTCTTCGCCGGCGCGGCTGGTGACGATTCCATCTGGGTCAATTACACATTGGATCAGGATAATCTGAGTGGTGTGCTGGCGCAGGTTATTGGAGGGGATACCAGTGGGATTTTGCAGACCTTCAGCAATGGCATTGACGGCACCCTGACCGCCCGGGGCGAAGCCGGTGCGGACGCCTACAGAATTGGTCTGGCCGGCACCGGATCTTCGATCATCAACATCGTGGACCAGAGCCCGGCGGATGACTTCGACAGCATCGATACCCTCAATGTGTTCGGTACCGACGACCCGGATCAGTTTTTGTTCCGCTCCGGCATGGTCACCACCGTGGAGGTAGATGCCCAAGGCCTGCCGGTGCTGGGTGGTTCGGCGGAGCGGATCAATTACGATGGCGATATCGACGGCGGCCTGACCCTGTTTGGCCGGCGCGGCGACGACCGCTTCGTGTTCGATGATAACAATGCGCCGGTGACGGTGTTTGGCGGCCTCGGCGACGATACATTCCAGATTGGCCAGATCTTCCGCTCCCCCCGGGACGAGCTGGCTGTCCTCAGCCCCGGGGACGGCTTCGACACCACCCTGACCACCAAGGGTTATCTGAGCAACGGCGTTTCACTGCCGGTGACCCTGTTCGGCGAGGACGGCAAAGACACCTTCACGGTCTTCCACAACCTCGCCGAGGTCACCCTCAATGGCGGCAACGATGAAGACACCTTCATCGTGCGATCTTTCGTGCGGGTCAACCCGGACGATCCGAAGGCGCCGTTCACCAATATCAATGGCGGCCAGGGCGCCGACTTCATCAGTTACACCGTCAATGCCCCGGTCAATATCGAGGGCGGGGACGGCGCCGATACCGTTACCATTGTCGGCACCGAGTTCGGCGACGACTATATCGTGCGCAAGGACGGCATTTTCGGCGCCGGCCGGCTGGTGAGGCTGTCCGGCGTGGAACAGGTCACCATTGATGCGGTCGAGGGCAACGACACCTTCTTCATCGAAAGCACCAATGAAAACATCGATTTGCGCCTGATCGGCGGCCTCGGCAGCGATACCTTCAACGTGGCAGGCAGTAATGGCCAGCCGGTCGAGGTTGTGAGCAATGATCTGAACGGCCACAGCGGCCTCATCAGCCATAGCGTCACATCGACCGATCCCAACTACCAGGGCGTCACCGCCCGGGGACTGTCCGCGAATATTGGCGACAGCGATGCCCCGGCAATCCTCATCCGGGAAATCGACGGGCCAATGCGGGTGTTCGAGGATCCGGATACCCCGATCGGGGCCGGCCTGATTCGGGCGCGCTACGGCATCGTGCTGACCCGTCCGCCGGAGAAGACCGTACGCATCACCGCCGCGCCCTCCGCGCCCGAAGAAGTGACCACGGGACCGGAGGATCTCGGCATTGCTCTTCGCCTGGAAGGGATGGGTGATTTCAGTACCGATGGTGTAAGCCTGACCTTCGACGCCACGAACTGGTCCGACGAGCAGATCGTCGAAGTCAGAGCCGAGGATGATGCGCGGGCCGAGCCCGGCGGCCGGCAGTTTTTCGAAATCAAGCACAATGTCATCGAAGGCACCCATGCCCTGGACGGCGATCCCTACGATGGACTTGCCGTAAGCAGCCTCGGCATTGAAGTGGTGGACGACGACGCGCCGGGGGTGGTGATTACCCAGACCGGCGGCGAGACCGTCGTCGCGGAAGCCGGGGTGGATGATCCCGCTTCCGGACTGCACAAAACGGATCAATACACGGTGGCGCTGACCCGGGCGCCGACAGCGGATGTCTTCGTCACCATCCAGGCCGATGATCCCAACCAGATCAGCACCACGGTGGCGGCCCTGCAGTTTACCCCGGGCAACTGGCGCACACCGCAGACGGTCGAGGTCACGGCCCTGGCGGATGACATCGACGAGGGCACGCATTTCAGCCGTATCAATCACGGGATCGCGGCGAATTCCGACCCCGGCTATCTCGGTATCGATCCTGGCTTCGTCGACGTTCAGATCCTGGACGATACCCCAGGTGTCCTCATCAGCGAGGCGGGTGGCAGTCTCGATGTCATCGAAGATACCCATAAAGTCGTCACCGGCAACGGCTTGATCCTGGGACAGCAGAATGCTGCGGGCGGGGCGCTTGGTCTGCAGGTGAACTTTGGCACTGCCGAACTCAATGAAATCGACGGCAATGACACCCGGCAAACGGCGCAAAATCTGGATTTCGGCGGCTGGGGGCTGCAGAACAACAACGACATCGTGAACCCCACCGTCACGCCCCATATCACGGTACTCGGAACCGGTGACGGCGCGGCGGATTATTTCAGCTTCGCGATCACGGACGGAATGCTGAACAAAGGTGGTGGCGCTCTGGAGGCCATCTTTGATGTCGATCACGGCATGGAAAGCGCAGATTTTGGAGATCCCGATGCTGTGCAGTGGGCGCCTTTTATCCGCTTCATGGGCGAAGATGGATCCGAGATCGCCCAAAACAGCGGTGCCGCGACTACCCTCGGGGCGGGTGGCAGCGACAGTTTCGCCGACGCCTACCTGGCTCAGACGATCAAAGCAGCCGGCACCTATATCATCGAGATCACCGACGGGGGTGGGCACGGGGTTGCCGCCGGCGCTGATTACAGCCTGCAGGTCTCCCTCGAGCAGCACCTCACTGATACCTTCACGTTCAAGCCGAGCGTGTTGCCCGAAATCGAGGGCGGCAACAATACCCTGGCCGCGCCGCAGCTCATCGAGGCGGGCACCGGACCGGAGCTGTTCACGACCTTCTTCGATCCCCAGATTGGCAGCCGGGAGTTCGGCGGGGTCATTGATTCGAACAGTCCCTACGTCAGGATCGACGGCGTCGGTGACGGCAGTCGTGACTTCTATCAATTCGATATCAAGCCCGAGATGTTCATCGCTCCGGATGCCGGTACGGTCGCGGGGACCCTGGATGGCGAAACCTATTACAACACCGCGACCGTCAGTTTGAACGGGCCGACCGGCGAAGGAGATGTCTGGCGTATTGACGTCAACGGTAATCTCTCATCAGTCATTGCCGGTAAAAACGATCAGACCGCGGACGTCGCGGCCGCACTGGCGCCGCTGATCAGTGACGATGCCGGTGATGGTGTTCATGACGACCCGTTTGCAACCTATGCCGGCACGGCGAACGGCACGGATCCCGATATCCTGATCAGCGATCCACAACTCAATGGATTCCGGGTCAGCGTGACCCAGGATGTGGCCCACGCCGGAGACATTCGCCGCGTCCACGACAGCGACGGCGCGGTTTTCACTGCGGCCACGGTCACTCTGGCGGGTCCGATCGTGGCCGGCGATCGCTGGAATTTGCTGATTGACGGAATGGACTACGATTACACCGTGGCGCCGACGGATACAGACATTGATGATGTACTGATTGCGTTGCTCACCAAGGTCCGGGTCTTCGACAGCACCGCCAGTATCAATACCGGCCAGGATACACTGTCCCTATCCAGTACGGCCGGATTCACGCTGGCCTTCACTCAGGACGGTCGCTCGCCCGAGGGTACGATTCGCATTGATGGCACGCTCAAGGATGGCGCACCGAGCAACGCCGTCAAACTGGATTCGGCCACGCTTGACCTGACCGGAACCGTGGGCATCAACCAGACCTGGACGGTGCGCCTGAACGGCGCGCCCGTCAGCGTTGATACCGATAATCTCATCGCCGCGAACAAGGTGACAATTGATGGCGTCGGTAAAGCCTTGCGCGATGCCATCAACACCGATCCTGGCCCGGGCAGCAACTACATCGCGACATACAATGCCGGCGCCGACCGATTGGAGATCAGCCTGGCGGCAGGTGCGGGCATCGATAATTTCACCGTCGATAGCAATGTGACGGCACGGACCGATGGCGCCGCGGACAATACCGTGACCGCGCCCGTCGCCAAAGGCGTGGACTTTTCGGGAACGGTCACGGATGGCGAAGTGTGGACCGTGACGATTCGCGATAGCGCGGACGCGGTATTGGCCAAGGCGAGCCATACGGTCGACAAGGACGGGACGGCCCCCGATGATGTACTGGACACGATCATCGATGATTTACTGAGCAAGCTGAGCGCAACGGAATTCAGATTCGATCGCATCGCGAACAGCATTGTCGCCAGCAATTTTGCGGGAACGGATTTCATCCTCCAACACGCGGTCCAGGGCGTCGGTACGGCCACCGCCACCGGTGTGACGGCCGATGCCACGGTCAGTACCGATGCGCTACAACTGACGGGATCGTCCACCCCGGGTGAAATCTGGACCCTGCAGGACACCATCGGTACCACGGTGTTCGACAGCCACAGCGTGACCGGATCGGTCACCGGTCAGAGCCTGGTGGATATCGCCATGGCGCTTGATGATTCCACCGAACCCGGATTCATTTTCGACCGCAGCGGGGACACCCTGCGCGCCATACGCCTTGGCGGCGCCTTCAGTCTCGATCTGGGAATCACCCCGGCGCCCATCAACGGGACGGTTGGTCTGACCGGGGCTGGCATCGCTGGTGATTATCAGCAGACCCTGGCCCTATCGGCGCCCATCGGACTCAACGATACCCTGGATCTGTCCGTGGGTGGGGCAGTGATGCCTGTGCTGACGGTCGCGCCTGGCGATATCGGCGCCGACGACGCGGCAACGTTAAACAAGGTCGCCAACAGGATCAAAACCGAAATCGAAAAACGCCCCTCGATCACAGCCAGCGTGAACGGCGCGGTGCTCACCCTGAACAGCGCATCAGCAGCTGACATCAGTATCGATCACATCCGCCAGCACCGAGTCAACGCGGCGGCGGACATTCCCGAGGCGGAGGATGGCAAAGAACATTTCGACTCGGCTTCGATCACGCTCAACAGCGGCGTCGGCAGCGTGCCGGGTGAAACCTACCGCATCAGCGTGCACGGCAAGGTCTATAGCGTCGGCCCCCTCGCCGAGGTGATGACACCGCAGCAGGTCGCGGCGCAGTTCCGCACCCTGCTGAGTGATGATTTCGCAAACCTGGACAATGGCTTCGGTGTGCAGGCGGGGACCGATGCCACAATTGCCCTGACCGGCCTGAACGGTTCCCGCGTGGAGCTTGCCGCCGGCGACGGCAAGGTCACTGGTATTTTTGACATCGACGGCGGCAACACTTCGATCAACAAATTTTTTACGGATATCGGTGGTTTCCATCCCTACGTCATCAGCCCCTATCTGATCCTGCACGATCCCACCGGTGGGGTGCTGGAGACGAACTTCGCGGGCGGCGCTGTCGACCGGGGCAGTTTCGGCAACTTCGATCCCTTCATCGACTACCAGTTTGACCAGCCGGGACGGTATACCATCGAGGTCGGCTCACGGGTTGATTATCTGGACAATGCGCGCACCGATTTCAGCACTGGTGTGCAGCGCGGCACGTTCTATGATCTGAACGTCAGCCTCGAGAATCATGCCATCAACACCGAGATCAATGAACTCGACGGCAAGATTCTGACCGCCCGCAAAGACGGTCAGGCCGATCAGACCGCGATCATCAAGACCGGCGGTTATGATCCGAAGACCAACGTACTGACGGTGACTCCCGACGGCAACTGGATCCAGGCGGTTGACAGTAGCTGGCGCTTCGATGTCAGCAGCCCCTGGACCCTGCCGGGCCGCAGCGATACCTACTCCGTGGTGCTGACCTCGGCGCCGGCGGCGGGCAAAACCGTAACGGTCGCGGTGGCCCCGCAACCCACGGCAACCTTCAACTCGAATCTGGTGTTCGATGCCAGTGCCAACCGCGGCCGTCATGACGAGATCCAGGCCGCAGTGGATACCACCACCCTGGTGTTCGATTCGAGCAACTGGTTCAAGCCCCAGGTGGTCGGTGTTGCCGCCGTGGACGACAATTTTGCTGATGGCGATGACGTCCAGGTGGCGCCGGCCCTGCCCGACACGGTTGCCGGGATCCGCGGCCCGATCAGCCTCGACGGCGGCGTCCAGGTGAGCGACCAGGGCGCGATCGATAACCCATTCCTGCAACCGGAAGAGACGAATTTCCCACTGCCCGATGGCACCATCACCGCGGTCAGCGCGCCTATTCCCCGGGTTGCCACCCTCACCGATGCCAGTGCCACCTTCCTCGATGAGAACGATGTGGAACAGGCCGGCTTCGATCCGCTGTTCAGCAACTTGAATCTGCAACTGGTGATCCTCGACGGTGTGGCCGCCGGGGCGAGCATCCCGGTGACATCGATTGCAGGAACGGACATCTCTCTGGCCAACGACTGGCCGAATGCGCTGGCGCCCCAGGCTGGTGATGCATATCGCCTGGTGGCCAACGGCCCGCTGCCCGACGGTGTTGAATTCAACGGCTTCGAGGGCATCCTCAGCGCCGCCAGCCCTCCGGTGCTGAACGTCAAGGCGACGCTCACCGATAGCAGTGCCACCTATATCGATGGTGGTGGGGTCCAGGGTGGATTCGATCCGCGCATGAATGGCTCCCCCTTCGAGTTCACAATCATTAACGGCGCCGCCGCCGGTACGGTAATGGCGGTCGAATCCGTGAGCGGACATACCGTAACCTTCACCACCGACTGGCCGGACGGAATCGCCCCCAGCGATGGCAGCGGCACGGACCCGGCGGACCAGTATTTCTTTCAGCCGGTCAATCCCAATGTCCAGGTCAGCGAGGAGACCCAGGTCGATGTGCTGAACGTGTTCAACGGCGCCAGCATCGCCGATGATCGGGCACGCCTTGGCGATGACAGCCTTGAGTGGCTGGGGGATCCGAACAAGGTTTTCGATCCATCAGTTCCAGCGACTCTGCGGTTCGACAACCTCGAGGCGGTGAACGTCGAGCTGGGCGCTGGCGATGATACCTTCACCATCGACACCACCCATGACGGCACCACCAGCCTGAGTAGCGGCGCGGGGGATGACTCGGTGTTCGTCAAAACCACCTTCGGCCATACCACGATCGATACCGGCGAGGGCGCCAACGATACCGTCACCGCGGGCAGCGACGCGATGCGGGTGGATCAACTGGGCGCACTGCTGACGGTCATCGGCGGCAATGACGGCGATACCCTGAACCTCGATGATCGGGGCGATGGCAACGACAACACGGGACAGGTGACCCGCAGCACCGTGACCGGGCTCGACATGCCTTCGGTCGAGGAAGTCCAGACCCTCACGGTGCAGGCCGTCGACGGTCCGTATTCGCTGCGGGTCGAAGGCTTTGGCCTCGAAAGCGGGCTGGCCGACAGCGCCGCGATTACCCGGGGTGAAGGCTTCGCCGTGATCCGCCTGCAACACGGCCCGCAGGCGACGGCCGACTACATGCGCGACCAGTTGGCGGCGCTGTACGGCCTCAGCGCCGAGCAGGCCCAGGACCTGCTGGTTACCCGCAGCGGGGATACTTATCGCTTCCAGTATGTTCGTGATCTGGCCGGTATCGATTTTCCAGAGCCCGTATGGGTCAACAATGTCGAGTTTGTCGATGTCAACGCCCTCAGCGGTGAATACAAACTGCGTGCGACGGGCCTGGGGGTCGAGTCTGGCCTCGCCGATTCTGCATTCATACGCCGCGATATTGGTTTCGCCGTCGTAACTCTGGCTCACATCGATGGCAATCTGGCGGACACGAAATCACGGCTGGCCGATCTGTTCGGGCTCAAGACCGAGGAGGTCGACGACTTCGAACTGAGCCGTGACGGCAATCGCTATTCACTGCGTTTTGTCGGCACGCTGGCGGGCCGAGATATTCCCAGCCTGATTTGGGACGAGGATGCGACCGATCTCATTCCTCAAGTTGGCGTAGCGCCGAGTGTCGCCGTGGTCACCACGGAATTGAACGAGAAACCAGACTTTTCCGTCGCAGTGACCGCGGCAACGCAACGCGACGGTTCCATGGATCCGGCTGTGAACACCTTGTTGACGATTGATCTCAGTGCGGCGACTGGTGGATCGATGATCCTTGCTCTGGAGGGCCAGCAGCTGGCCATCAATGCCGATGTCACGGCGGCTAAACTGCTGTCAGATCTGCAGCTGATTTTGGATCCAAACAATGCCGATGACAGCCTGCCGCATACCCGCAACGTCGCATTGCAGGAAGTCAGCCCGCATATCTTCCAAATCACATTCCAGGGCGAGCATCGCGCCATCGTCATCGGCGAGGCCGACTACAACACCGCCGGCATCACCGGCGAGGCGCGGGTGGCCCTGCGCCAGGGGGGCGTCAATTATTACGGCCTGACCCAGTTGAATCTGTTACTGGGCCAGGCCAACGATGTAGTCAATGTGCAGGAGACGGCGGCGGCAACCCATATCGCCGGCGCCGCGGGCGACGATACGGTCTACGTCGGATCCGACGCTGACGCCCAGTACCAGGACCAGGCCGAGGCCTCCGGCGTGCTGGACGGTATTCTCGGAGCGCTCGATGTCGACGGCGGCGCCGGCGCCAATGCCCTGTTCATCAGCAATTACGATTCCCCCGATGTGGATACCGGCGTTGAACTGAGTGCCGATACATTGAGCGGACTGGCGCCCGCGGACGTCACCTTCAACGCCACGGACGGTAATTTCGACAACGGCTTGGTGATCTGGACCAGCCAGTTCGACGATGACATCCTGGCGACGGGCGCCCTGACCCTGGGCCAGTCGGTAGCGAAGGTGTATACCGGTGAGGGCGCGGATCGGATCACCATTGATGCCCCTGACACCGGGGTTCCCGATCACGCGAATTTGAACGATCCCCTGGCCCGGCGGCTGACCGTATTGACCGGGCCCGGCGCTGACCGGATCGATGCCACCGCGGCACAGCTCGCCTTCCGCGCCGAGACCGGCCGCGGCGAAGATCGGGTCAAGGGCGGTGCCGGCGATGACGTCATCCTGGCTGGAGCGGATCCTGACATTGTCTTCGGCGGACCGGGCTCGGATACGATCCTGGGCGAACAGAGCCTCCTCGACACCACGGTCGTGCCGCCGGTCGCAACCGACTCGGTCTCCGACGACATCATTTTCGGCGACTATGGCGAAGTCACCTATACCCGGGCGGACAACACCCAGGTGATCATTACCGGCGCCGGCCCCATCGACCCCTTCCAGCCCGAAGCGACCGATCGCATCAGCCGGCTGCGTTCCCTGACCGGACCCGTGGAAGGCGATGATGTGATCGATGCCGGCGGCGGGGCCAACCAGATATTCGGTGGTGGTGGACGCGATCAGATTGATGCCCTGGTGGGCGACAACCAGGTGTTCGGCGATTACGGGGAACTGATCTACGATGAGAACCGGCTGCTGCTTTCGGCAACGCCAACTGAAATTGGCATGGGTGATGGGGACACCATCACCCTTGGCCTGGGAGACAACCTGGCGATGGCCGGTGTCGGTGGTGACACGATCATCAGCGGCGCGGGCCATAACATCCTGATCGGCGATTACGGGCTCGCGAGCTACAGCGACGGCGTACTGCAGTCGGTGGCAAGCATCAATCCCGCCAGCGGCGAGGCGGATACAATCCGCGCCGAGGGCGGGGGGGCCATGGTCATCGGCGGCGCTGGCGGAGATACCATCGATACCGGCGCGGGAGAGGATTTCATTCTCGGCGACGCGGGCCGCATCGTGCTCGAAAACGCCCTGGTCATGCACATGGAATCCGACCCCATGGACGTGGGCGGCAATGACCGCATCAGCAGCGGCGCCGGCGATGACATCATCATCGCGGGATTTGGCGCGGACCGGGTCGATGCCGGCGCGGGGGAAGACACAGTGCTGGGGGACAATGGCACCGCCGACCGGTTCGCCAACGGCTACAGTTACCTGACCACGGATCTGACGATCGCCACGGGCGGCAATGATGTCATCTCCCTCGGCCCCGGCGCGGATCTCGGCTTCGGCAGCGTGGGTGATGACAGCATCGATGGCGGCGGCGGTGATGATGTCATTTTTGGCGACAACGGCGTTGGCAGCACCGTCTTCGGCGCCAGCCCCTGGATGGCCAAGACCATCGACCCGGGTGTCGGCGGAGCTGATTTTCTGCAGGGCGGTTCAGGTAACGATATCATCTTCGCCGGTTGGCTGGGCGATACCGTCGCGGGCGGCCCGGGGGTAAACCTGCTGTTCGGTGACGCGGGTTCATTCGACAAGAGTTCCGGCGTCTGGGATGTGCAAACCACCTGGCCGGGGTTCCTGGGCAACGATGTGTTCATTGCCAGCGGCCAGCGCGATTTTCTGATGCGCGGCGGTTTCAGCAATGATCGGGCCACCGGCGGCACCCTGCTGCCGGGATTTACCCGGATCACCATGCTGGACGGGCGCCTGCTCAGCCTGGAAAACGATTTCATGTCCAATCTGCACCTGCGGGGCCTGGATGTGTCGTTCCATGATCGAATTAAAAATTTACAGAGCCTGGATCGGGAACTGGACCAGGCCCGAAAGTCAGTCGATCACTTTGAGAACGAGGGCGCGCAGAACATCGATTCCGATGCGATCGATCGAATTATTGCCCGGTTGGAAAGTACCGGACTTGGTAATGGCGAAGACCTGATCTGCGTGGGCAAACATCTGCTTACGGGTCAATCCGGTGAGCACAAGCAGGAGGAAGACCTCGAGGAAGATTTAAAGTGCGAACCAATAGATTCGCAGGTACCTGGCAACTCAGAGAACCAGCCTGAAGAAACCGGAGAGCCTGGCGAAGCTAACATTTCGAACACCGGCATCGAGGCGCAGCCCGAAAAGGCCGCGGACAGTGCTAAAGAAACACAAGCGTCTGAGGCGTTGCGCCAGATGGAAGTGGCCAGCCTTATCGCGGCTGTAGGCAGTGTACGCGGCTGGCGTGTCCTCGAGGCCACGACACAGACCCATAGTGCCGGGAGGGGTTCCAAGGTGGACCGTACAGGGCTTACGGCACTGGCAAAAAAATACCTGAAACGTCGTTTTAAACGCTGGCACAACGGCGATTTCAAGTCGATGTGATAGACTCAGCATAATTAAAATCAACCCCAGTATCCACGCAGCACTTCAATTTGTAACTGATAAGGCAGATATCCTATGGCTCGTAGTAAAACCCAAAGCGATCAAGCTGGTGCAGAACGTAAGATCCCGAATATCAATTGGGATGACAGTAAAATGGTGAGCACTTACGCCAATGTGTGCAATGTTGCAAGCACCAAAGAAGAAGTCACGCTCCTGTTTGGAACCAGTCAGGTATGGCGCTCGCAGCAGGAAGTGACCGTGCAATTGTCGAACAGGATGATCCTAAATCCCCATGCCGCCAAACGCCTCAGCGTGTTGCTGACCAATGTTATCGCCCAATATGAGCAGCGTTTCGGTGAATTAGCACTCATGGATAATGTACCTGAAGCCGTCAAACAGTAGCCCTCCAGACAGCCCCCCTGAATCTGATTTCGCTTTGATGTGGTCGCAGCTTTGTCAGCCGCGAATGCAAACGGCACTTTAGATTGACAGTAGTAAAGCCGATGCCGACCGAGTTGGCTGAAGATCACATGGGTACCGATCAGGAACTGTCCAGTGCGTCACGCCTCAGGAGTGATGCACTGGATCTGAGCTTCGATGCATGGCTTGCCGAGCAATGCAAGCGCATCTCCAACACACTATCCGGGGTATTATTTTTTTCGGAAGATCCCGCCGTGCAAGCTTTAGCGCCGGTGGCATTGTGGCCGGACGAAACGGCTCAGGTTGAAGCGTTACTGGAACTGGTAGAGCAGGCCGTAGAGGAACGTTGCGCTTTGATCACATCATTCAAGGCTGAAACGGCCACTGCCTACGGCGTAGCCTTTCCCGTACAGGTCGATGCGCAGGTGCAGGCCGTGGTAGCACTCGTGGTCGGCGATACGGACGAATCCGCAGTACAGGAAGCCATGGCTCAGTTGGAGTGGGGCGCCGCGGCACTGGAAGCGCATTTGTACGAAAGACTGCTCGGCGAGCAGCGCCGTACCGATGAAACATTGCGTTCGGGCACGGATTTGCTCGCTGCAATACTTGCCGAAAAAGATTTCGAGGCAGCGGGCACACGATTTGTACTCGAATTAGCCGGCCTACTCAGATGTGAGCGTGTGACTCTAGGATACGTCAAGCGCGGAAGGCTGAAGGTACGTTTCGTATCGCATAGCGCCCAGTTTGGAAATCGGATGGATCTTGTCAATTCCATAGCGGATGCCATGGCCGAAGCGTTGGATCAGAAATGCACCCTTGTGTACCCGCCTCCGCATGATCAGGAGGCTCTCATCACACGTGCGCATCAGTCTCTGACGGAAAAAGCAGAGACCGCAAGTGCATTGTCGATTCCGTTATACAGGGAAGGTGGGTATTACGCGGTTTTGACGCTGGAACGGGCAGTGGAGAATTTTGATGCGTCAGATGCGCGCTTTGCCGAAGCCATCGGGGCCCTCGTCGCCAGAAGCCTGGAAGATAAACGACTGAACGACCGCTGGCTGATCACCAAGATTTGGGATTCTCTGTGTATCCAACTGGAGCGAATACTCGGTTCTGGCTATATCCTGCGTAAAATAGTATGGCTGAGTATTTTGATCGTTACCTTATTTTTCAGCTTCTACGAGACCGATTATAAACTGGCGGCAGATGCCAATCTGGAAGGTGCCGTGCAACGCGTCATCGCGGCGCCTTTCAATGGCTATTTGCGTACAGCCAATGTGCGTGCCGGTGATATTACACACGCGGATGATGTGGTGGCGGTACTCGATGATCGGGATTTTAGACTTGAAGCCTATAAATGGAAGAGTGAACGGGCTCAGCGGCATCGGCAGCTGCAAGAGGCATTAGGGGCCCGTGATCGTGCCAAAATACGTATTCTGACGGCACAGGTGGAACAGGCAGAGGCGGAGTTGAATTTGGTCGAAAACAAACTCAAGCGCGTAAAAATTCGTGCGCCATTTGACGGTATTATTGTTAGTGGTGATTTGAGCCAACGGCTTGGCAGCGCTGTTGAACAGGGTCAGGAGTTGTTCAAAATTGCACCGCTCAATGCCTATCGTGTGATCGTCAGGGTCCCGGAAAGGCGTATCGACGACGTAAATGTAGGCCAATCAGGGCGGGTACTGCTAGCCGCGCTGCCAAATGAGCCTGTCGATTTTCGAGTTACACGAATCACTCCGATCACTGAAGCAATAAACAAAGAAACATTTTTTCGTGTCGAAGCAAAGTTAATACATACTTCACCTCGATTACGACCCGGTATGGAAGGAATCGCAAAAGTCGATATTGACAGCAGATTACTGATATCAATCTGGGGGCGTGATACGGTGGAGTGGCTACGGCTTAAATACTGGTCGTTCTGGGGTTAGCGTGGCACGCTCCTAGGATCAATGTCCGATGTCGCTCAGTTTTTACAGCCAAAACTGGTACCGGGTTGCGGCGCTCAAGCTAAAACTTCGCCGCCATGTCGCACTTCACAGGCATGTTTATCGTGGTGATACCTGGTTTGTGATGCAGGATCATGCAACCGGCCAGTATCATCGATTCGATAGTGATGCCCAGCACATTATCGGCTTGATGGATGGCGAACAAACCCTTCAGCAAATCTGGGAAATAGCCTGTGTTCGGCTGGGCGATGACATGCCGACTCAGGATGAAATCATTGAGCTTGTCTCAAAGCTATATCGCTCTAACCTGGTTCAGGCCGATCTGCCTCCGGATGTGGCGGAACTGGTTGAGCGTGGGCGTGAGTTTCGACGCCGTAAATTACTTCAGCAGCTGCGCTCGCCTTTAGGTATTCGAATCCCGCTTGTCGATCCGAATCGTTTTCTGACAATCACTGAACCGTATGTACGTATTATATTTACGCATTTTGCCGCTCTCCTGTGGCTAGTCGTCGTGGCTGTGGCGGTGATGCTGGCCGCGATGCATTGGCAAACGCTCACGAACAACGTGAGTGACCAGATCTTGTCGGTGGAAAATCTTGTTGCCCTGTGGTTTGTGTATCCGCTGGTAAAGGCCATCCATGAACTGGGACACGGTTATGCGGTGAAACATTGGGGCGGGGAAGTGCACGAAATGGGCATCATGCTGCTTGTCTTTGTACCTGTGCCATACGTCGATGCATCCTCGGCATTGGCATTCAACAGCAAATATCAACGGGCATTGGTTGGGGCTGCCGGTATCGTGGTTGAGGTGTTTATTGCGGCAGTGGCTATGTTGATATGGGTTACGGCAGAACCCGGGGCAGTGCGGTCCATAGCCTTTAACGTGATGATGATTGCGGGTGTTTCCACGGTACTGTTTAACGGAAACCCATTATTGCGCTTTGATGCCTATTACGTTTTGTGTGACATGATTGAGTCACCCAACCTCGGGATGCGTGGGAACCGGTATGTTGGTTATCTTGCCAAACGCTTTCTGTTTTCGGTCAAGGACGCAAAAGCCCCATACGCTGCGCCCGGTGAGCCGAAATGGCTGACCACATATGCGATCGCCTCCTATATTTACCGGCTGTTCATCATGGCCGGGATTGTTTTGTTTGTTGCGTCCAAGTATTTGATTATAGGGGTTATTCTGGCAATATGGTCTATCGGTAGCGCATTTTTGTTTCCCATTTATCAAACCATCATCAAATCTTTCAAGGATCCACAGTTGAGACGGCGTCCTAAAACCTTTATCGCAATAACCGCCAGTATAGTGGCCGCCGTGGTTTTGCTGGTGGGTGTAGTCCCAATGCCATTGGACACCTATGCGCAAGGTATCGTCGCGGCCGATCACGATGCCAGATTCTATGCTCCGGTAAATGGATTCGTGACACGTATCCTGACCCCGTCGGATACAGACGTCAGCACGGGTACGGCTCTTATTCAAGCGGTCGACCCACAGCTGGATTCCGATATCCAGGTACTGAAAGCAAGTTTACGTGAAGCCCAGGCACGCTTAGAGGCAAGCATCAAGGATCGGACACAATATAAAGTGATTGAAGCCGAGATCGAATATCTTAACAAGGAACTCGCGCGACTGGCAGAGCGCCGTGATTCCCTGACCTTTAGAAGTCCGCGTAGCGGCAGGTTTATACTACCGCAGGCTGTTGATCTTCCAGGCCAGTTCGTGAAACGAGGACAGCTGCTGGGCTATGTCGTCAATCGGGACGATCTCAAAATCAGTGTTCCTATACCACAGGATCATCTGGATCTGGTGAGAACCGGTGTAGAGCATGTTCAGGCACGATTTGTATCGCATAACGATGTTATTTATGAAGGACATATTACGCAGCAGGTTCCAGCGGCATCGCGTGATTTGCCGAGCGCCATACTCACCACGGACGGCGGTGGCCTGATTGCACGGGATCCGAAATTCACCGATGGTATTCGTTCGTTTGAGTATTATTTTTTGATCCAGGTCGATTTGCCCGGAGCCAGCAAACATTGGCTGGACGAGCGAGTTTATGTCCTCTTCGAGCACCCTCCTGAGGCTTTGATATTTCGTTGGTATCGATCCGTTCGACGTGTATTTTTAAAACGGTTTGCAGTATGAGCTTGTCAGCATCATTTGAAAGTGCTGCCATGCAGCCTGCCTCTTATCTGATACGACCGGAAAAACGCGCTCCCAAAATGGATTTCTTTGATCGGATTGCGCATGAATGGGGCAACGTGCTGCATTGGCCACACCAAAGTCTCGTGGCACGCTACCGGCATCTGGCGCGAAAGATCATCAAGCAATCAGAACAATTCGCTGACGATGATGCTGTGCGTCTGCTTGAACGGGCCACCGAGTTGAGAGTGTCGCTACAATCGCACGCTTATGACACAAGCGCACTAATATACGCCTTTGCGTTAATTCGAGAAGCGGCCGGCCGTAAGCTTGGCATGCGCCATTTTGAATCACAATTGATCGGCGGGCTCATTTTGCTTCATGGCGGCGTGGCCGAGATGGCGACGGGAGAAGGTAAAACACTGGTGGCTACATTGCCGGCCTGTGCGGCTGCGCTGGCAGGTGTTTCAGTCCATGTCGTAACCGTTAATGATTATCTGACTCAACGCGATGCCGAATTGATGCGCCCAGTGTACGCGGCGCTCGGTATATCCGTTGCCAGTGTCATCAATGATATGGAGTTGCCGGCAAGGCGTGAGGCTTATGCGCAGGCTGTGACCTATTGTACAAATAAGGAGCTGGTGTTTGATTATTTAAAAGACCAAATATTATTAGCGGAGCGTGGGGACTATTTGCGCATGGAAGCGCAACGGCTGAGCACTCAGGACACACGCACAAATCAAATAATGCTTCGTGGATTGCATTTTGCAATTGTTGACGAAGCCGACAGTATCCTGGTCGATGAAGCACGTACCCCTTTAATTATATCTGCCAGTGGCACAGGCCATCAGGAGCAGGAACAAACCCTGACTGAGGCGATGAGCCTGGTCGAGTCACTGCGTGAAGGACTCGATTATGTGATTAATCATGAAAAGCGAACCATAGAACTCAAGGAAGACGGCTTGTTGCACCTCCAGGAATTGACTGCGGAACTTGGTCCTTTCTGGCGTGGCCGCATACGCCGGGAAGAAAGTATACGCCAGGCTCTGTATGCGACCTACCTGTTGCTGGCGGATGTACATTATCTGGTGCGTGACGGCAAAGTTCAAATCATCGATGAATTGACCGGACGTATCATGGAGGATCGCTCTTGGGAAAAGGGTTTGCATCAGATGGTGGAGATTAAAGAAGGCGTTGAGCTTACGCCGCCGCGTGAAACCCTCGCGCGCATCAGTTATCAGCGGTTCTTCCGAAAATATTTTCACCTTTCAGGGATGACGGGCACCGCGCAGGAAATTCGCTCTGAACTATGGAAAATTTACGCCTTGAGGGTCATCCCGATTCCCTTGAACCGGCCGAGTCGGCGCATCACTGTCAAGCCCACAGTCTTGCCGGATCAACAAGCTAAATGGAAAACCGTTGTTACCCGCCTCGGCAAACTACGCGCTGAAAGCACGGCGGTGCTGGTGGGGACCCAGTCTGTTGGGGCTTCTGAAGAATTAAGCGGGCATTTGACCCAGGCGGGAATACAGCACCGTGTACTGAATGCAAAACAGGATGCGGAAGAGGCTGACATCATCAGCCAGGCCGGGCAAGCAGGGTGCATTACCGTGGCCACCAGCATGGCCGGGCGCGGGACGGACATCAAACTCGATCCGCAACTACAGGCCGGCAAGGGTTTGCATGTGTTGTTGACAGAGCATCATGAGGCGAGTCGGATTGACCGTCAGTTGAAAGGGCGCTGTGCGCGCCAGGGCGATCCCGGCAGCTATGAAGAAATTGTTTCTCTGCGTGACTATCTGGTTCGGGACAGGCGCGGCGGCTGGCGTGCCCGACTGGCCAGATCCGCGGTTTGCCAGACACTCGGGCTGCGCAACACCCTCGGCTTGTGGGCCTTACGGAGTTCGCAAAAACGACTGGAGAGGGTGTATGCCAGAATGCGGAATGAGTTATTTAAAAATGATCAGAAACAAGCCGATATGCTGTCATTTGCGGGACGAAATGAATGAAATATGATGAATTCTTTGGGTTCGGCTTAAATGACATCCGTCAATGCGCCTGGCGCATCCTGGCCGGTGCTGTTGTATTTATGTTCCCCCAGTGGTTGCCGGCTTATGCCTCTCTCGAAGGCTTGAGCTGTCTGCTTGAACCCAGCGTTGAAGTTGAACTGACCAGCCAGCAGCCAGGTATTATACGCCGCATCCTGGTGGAGAGAGGCGACAAGGTCAAAAAAGGTCAAATCGTGGTTCAGCTGGCGTCCGGCGTCGAGCAGGCCGCATTGGAGCTGGCGCAAGCCCGCTACGAGTTTGGATTGCGTAAAGCCAAACGCAACATTGAACTGGTAAAAAAAGAGCTCATTTCAAGTCAGGAAAAAGATGAGATGGACACTGAAAATGCCGTATCCGCAGCGGAATACCACGAAGCACGTGCCAGGTTGGCACTGCGTACCATTCGCAGCCCGATATCCGGTATCGTGATGGAGCGTCTAAAATCTCCCGGGGATTATGTGGGTGCGGATCCGGTCTTGAAAATAATTGATATCGATCCATTGAATGTTGAGGTGATCGCACCGGTCAGTGCCATTGGCAAGGTCAAGGTCGGGATGAAAGCACATGTCATTCCTGGAATCATCAATACAAAGGCAACTGCAACGGTCATCATTGTTGATCCAGCAGTAGACCCCAGCAGTGATACCTTCGGCATACGCCTGCGACTGGACAACCCTAAAAATAAAATACCCGCGGGTCTCAAGTGCACCATTGAATTCCTGGACAACTAAAACACCTTGGCAAATACACGTGCATGCTCAACGGATGTTTAACGACCATCATGATTCTCCAGAGGTGCTTGCATGAACGCTACAAACCTTAATTTCTCCCGCACCGAGTACCAGGCGCGGATTACCCGCACACGTGCCGCCATGAGTCAGGCCGACCTGGATCTGCTGATCGTCAGTGATCCCTCCAACATGGCCTGGCTGACGGGCTACGACGGCTGGTCTTTTTATGTGGATCAGTGCGTGATCCTGGCCCTGGAAGGCGATCCTTTATGGTACGGGCGCGGCATCGACGTCAACGGCGCCCTGCGCACGGTGTTCATGGGGCCCGACAGTATCGTCGGCTATCCGGATCATCTGGTACACAACCCCCCCCTGCACGCGATGGCCCACCTGGCCGAGCAGGTGCTGCCCGAGCGGGGCTGGGACGCCCTGCGCATCGGCGTAGAGATGGACAACTTTTATTACAGCGCCCGGGCCCACGCCTGTCTGCAGACGGGACTGCCAATGGCGACGCTCAGCGATGCCACCGGCCTGGTGAACTGGCAGCGGGCCATCAAGTCCCCCCGGGAGATCGAGTACATGCGCATTGCCGCGGGGATCGTCGAAGCGACCCACCGGCATATCTACGAGTGCATCGAGCCGGGCATGCGCAAAAACGATCTGGTGGCAGAGATCTACAGTTCCAGCATTCGCGGTACCGGTGGTCACGGCGGCGATTACGCCGCCATCGTGCCGCTGCTGCCTTCCGGGGCCGACGCCAGTGCCTGCCACCTGACCTGGGACGATCAGTCAATGCGCGCGGGGGAGGGTACTTTTTTCGAGATCGCAGGCTGTTATAAACGCTATCACTGCCCCCTTTCGCGGTCTATTTTTCTCGGTAAGCCACCGGAGAAATTCCTGCGCGTGGATGCGGCCATTGGCGCCGGAATGCAGGCGGGCCTCGAAGCCGCACGCCCGGGTCACACCTGCGAGGATGTGGCGGTGGCATTTTTCACTGAACTAAAACGCCATGACTTCGAAAAGGACAACCGCACCGGCTATTCCATCGGCCTGAGTTACCCCCCGGACTGGGGCGAACGGACCATGAGTTTTCGCCTCGGCGACAAGACCGAACTCATGCCCGGCATGACCTTCCATTTCATGACAGGCCTGTGGATGGAGGACTGGGGGATCGAGACCACCGAAAGTATCCTGATCACTGACACGGGGGTGGAGACCTTCTGCAATTATCCCCGGCAACTGTTCATCAAGGACTGAACCCGGCAGTGGTCAGCGGCACAGCCAGGAACAGCAACCCGTGCACAATGCACTGAGCCAGCGAAGCGCATCGACCCGCCGTTCAGAGGACAGCCCATGATCCCATCCCCTATCACCCCCAGCGTGAACTTCGACGCCGATGGCACCCAACACGGCTACCTGAAACTCCCCCATTCCCGGGATGAATCCGCCTGGGGGACGATGTTGATCCCGATTACCGTGGTCAAAAACGGCGAGGGACCCACCGCCCTGCTGACCGGTGCCAATCACGGCGATGAATACGAAGGCCCCGTGGCCCTCAGCAAACTCGCCAACACGCTCGCGGCCGAACAGATCCATGGCCGGGTGATCATCCTGCCCTTCATGAACTACCCGGCCTTTCGCGCCGGCAAACGCACCTCGCCCCTCGACGGCGGTAACATGAACCGCAGTTTCCCGGGCCGTCCTGACGGCAGCTTCACCGAAAAGATCGCCGATTACATATACTGCCACCTGTTGCCACTCAGCGACTACGTGCTGGATCTGCACTCAGGTGGCAAGAGCATGCAACTGCTGCCGTTTGCCGCCGCCCACGTGCTCGAGGACAAGGCCCAGCAGGCCCGCTGCGTCGCCGCCATGCAGGCCTTCGCCGCCCCCTATCACATCATGCTGGTGGAACTCGACAGCGTCGGCATGTACGACAGCGCCGCCGAGGCTCTCGGCAAGACCTTCGTCACCACCGAACTTGGCGGCGGCGGCAGTGCCATACCCTATACGTTGGAAATCGCCGAGACCGGGATCCACAATCTGCTGGTCCACGCCGGCATCAAGCACGGCGCACTCATCCCCCGGAATTCGGTGCGCCTCGATATGTCCGCGGACAATTGCTTCATCACCAGCGAACACGACGGGTTGCTGGAGATGTGCGTGAATCTGGGAGATCCCGTGTCCAAAGGTCAGGTGGTAGCGCGAATCCACGATCCCGCCCGCACTGGTGTGGCGCCCGAGGGATACCGCGCCGGCCTCGACGGCATTGTGGCGCTGCGGCACTTTCCCGGACTGATTCAGTGCGGGGATGCCATTGCATTGATAGCAGTGGCGCAGCTGGATTAAGTATTACACCCAACCTGGGTACGGGATACCAATTCCGGCTAAATGAATGATGACCGAACCGCATACCTGTTTCGGCGCCTGCTGAAGCCTGGACCCGTCAGGCCAAGTGCCAGAAGTGCGAGGGTCGCAGGCACGGGCACAGCCGACGATGGGACCACCTCAAGGGTCGCCTGAAAGCCGGCGGTATTGAAGAAATTCGACTCGAGTACCCGGCCCTGCTCCGTGCGACCTTCAACGGAAGTCTGGAGAATGAGGCCCACTTCAAAGTTGTCACCGAAGCCGAGGGATTGCTGTAAATCGGTATGTACTTTTGACCCGGTTTCGGCGCCGATTCGTACTGTAAGTAATTGATTTTCAGTATTGGTGTGGATCAATTTATGTTGCCGATTAACAAACTCGGACCGATTTGGCCGTACTGGGGATCCCCGCCCGGCGTGCGCGACGGCGCCACCGCAGCCAGCGCTGTTGATGGAGGTCCCCGCGGAGATGCCGACACCGGCGCTGGTCCCGGAGTTCAGAGACATCAGAATCCTGTCAAAAACCCTGCCCCTGAAAGCTGATGCCGGGAACAATGAATACTGTAGCGGGGAACTTATTTAATGCGCGCGATCCGGATCATATTCGTCGACCCCAACTGGCCGAAGGGCATCCCCGCGACGATCACCAGCAGATCCCCGGGATCTCCGAGGCCCTCCTGGATGGCCAGATCAACGGCGTTGCTGACCATTTCCTCGACATCGCTAACGATTTCGCTGACCACCGGGTGGATGCCCAGACCAGGGCCAGGCGCCGGGCGGTGGCCAAGTGCGGGGTGAGGCCGAGGATCGGTGAGGCCGGGCGTTCCCGGGCGGTGCGAAAGCCACTGAACCCGGAACTGGTGTAGGTCACGGTGGCGGCGATGGGCAGAGTCTGGGCGATACGCCGCAGGGCATCTGAGATGGCGTCGGCGGCGGTGGTCTGGTGGCCCAGATTATAGGTATCGATGCCGGTGCGGTAATGGGGATCGTGTTCCACCTCGCGGATGATCTTGTTCATGATGGTCACCGCCTCGATGGGATACTGACCACTGGCCGATTCGGCGGACAGCATCACCGCATCAGCGCCATCGTAAATCGCCAGCGCCACATCCGAGGCCTCGGCGCGGGTCGGTACCGGGCTGGTGATCATGGATTCGAGCATCTGCGTCGCCACCACCACCGGCTTGCCGGCCTCACGGCAGGCGCGAATGATGCGCTTTTGCGCCGCCGGCACCCGTTCAGGCGGCAGCTCGACCCCGAGGTCGCCGCGCGCCACCATCAGCGCATCGGACAGTTCGACGATGTCGTTAAGGCGATCCAGGGCCGCGGGCTTTTCAAGTTTGGCGAGCAGGAAGGCCCGGTTGCCGACCAGTTCCCGCAGTTCCACCAGATCTTCCCGGCGCTGGATGAAGGAGGCCGCGACCCAGTCCACCCCGAGTTCCAGACCGAAGCTGAGATCCTTGTGATCCTTGACCGTCAGGGGCGACAGGGGCAGCACCACCCCGGGCACGTTAACCCCCTTGTTGTCGGAGACCGTGCCGGGAACCCGGACCACAGTTTCGGCAAAATCCGCCCCACAGCTCTGTACCTCCAGACGCACTTTGCCGTCATCGAGGAGTAATGCCGTGTCGGGGGCGAGCGCCGCGAAGATTTCCTTGTGTGGCAGGCAGACCCGTTCCCGGGTGCCGGGCGCCGGATCCAGGTCGAGGCGAAAGGGCGCACCCTCGCTCAGATCGATATGGCCCTCGGCAAACCGGCCGACCCGCAGCTTGGGACCTTGCAAATCCAGCAGGATGGCAATCGGATGGCCGCTTTGCGTCTCGAGCGCGCGAATATTCTCAACCCGGGTGCGGTGCGCGGCGTGATCGCCGTGGCTCATATTGATGCGGAACACGTCGACACCCGCCTCGAACAACTCCCGGATGCTCTCCGGGGTGGAGCTGGAAGGTCCTAAGGTGGCGAGAATTTTGGCATTTCGCAGTCGGCGCATGGAGAAAATTCAGTGTCGGAAAATGAGTTTGTGATGAGCCGGAAACAATGGTTGTGGGCGTTACCGGTTGTTATGGCGATCACCTGGGACGATAGCCTCTATACTACGGTTATCTTCATGCAATCACCACGCACCAGGAGTTTGCCATGAACATGAATATCGATTTACCGGTTGTGGCCCTGTTGCTACTGTCCCTCGCCGCGCCGGACGTCGCTGCCCAGGTCGACTGTGAAGCCGGGGTTCACTTCTATGCCAACGGCGGCGTCAAGTCCTGTGTCCTGACCGGCCACCACCAGATTTATACGCACCAGGGCGTCAGGCTGATTTGCGCCCACGGCAAAATCCTCGAACAGCATCCGGACGGCAAGCTGAAAAGCTGTACTCTCAAGGAGGCGCAGAAATTCGGCAGCCG